>WNFZ01004467.1_pt1 | contig 13001 bp, 11 predicted proteins | sample 5400081 | NCBI WGS metagenome assembly WNFZ01 (sample SAMN13153365, study PRJNA577476) | soil metagenome | isolation source: 80 cm soil or saprolite under grassland replicate 1 | place: USA:California | collected 2016-06-15
GGCCGCCGCGGCAAGGTCCGCCGCGTTACCGGTCTGGAAGAGCGTCGTGGCCCCTCCCGAGGACCATCCGGAACGCATCCAGATCACTTGCGACGATTGCGGCGCCCGATGCCATTGCCTCGGCTAGGACGATGCCGAAACTCTCACCACCGGTGTTGGGCGCGCAGAACACGTCGACCGAGCGGTAGACGCGCGCCTTCACCTCCTCACTGACCTGTCCGAGCAGCACGACGCGGTCACGCAACGGCGGCGCGACCTTTTCAAGCACTTCGTCGGCGTCTCCGGGCCCGGCGATCAGCAGGCGCAGGGCTGGCCGCTCGCCCGCGAGCAGCTCGAACGCGGCGAGCAGCACTTGCAGGCCTTTACGCGGCTCATCCATCCTGCCGAGGAAGCCCAGGGCGCCGCCATCGCCCGGCCAGCCTGGCAGCGGGGCCACGCCCTGGTATTTGTGCACGGGGACGCCGTTCGGGATCAGCACGGCGTCACCGCCGAGGTGCTCGACCAGCGTCTTGCGGGCAGCCTCAGAAACCGCGATCCGGGCACTGATCTTCTCAAGCGCCGATTGCAGGATGGGGTGGGCGGCGTGCAGGGCGCGTGATCGAACCATTGCGGTGTGGAAGGTCGCAACGATCGCGCCGGACGCCACCCAGCAGGCAAGAAGCGACAAGCTGGGCGCGACGGGCTCATGGACATGGAGGACATCGAACCCGCCGTCGCGCACCCAGCGGCGAACCCGGCTCGCGGAAAGAAATCCGAACGCCAGGCGGGCGACCGATCCGTTGTATGGGACAGGAACCGCGCGGCCGGCCGGAACCACGTAGGGAGGCAGCGGCGTATCGTCGTCGGCTGGGGTGATCACCGAAACGTCGTGATGCAGGGCGAGCAGCGCTTCCGCCAGATCCCTGACGTGCGCCTGCACTCCGCCGGGGACCTCCCAGGTGTAGGGGCAGACAATGCCCACTTTCACGGGTTCGCACTTTCCGTGCTGCCGGATCTTGTGGTGCTGCTGGAGCCCGTGGTATCGACGGTGCGCGCAGCGGTCGTGTTGCGCCCGGATGCGTCGCTGCCCGCCGCGGGCGGCAGCCGCTCGGGGTCGAGATCGGCCACGAACACCCTTTGCAGCATGTGCCAGTCCGCGGGATGGTTGCGAATGCCGGCCTCGAATATGTTCGCAACCTCCTGGCTCATCGCGGCCACCTTGTCCTTGCGGCTGCCGCTCTCGGGAACCGGGATCTCTCCGTAGATATGAGCCCTCCAATACTCACCTTCAAACCAGAGCGTCACGGGCATCAGCGCGGCGCCGGTCTGCACCGCCAGCGCCGCCGGTCCCGCCGCCATGCGGGCACGCTCGCCGAAGAACGTGACCTCCACCCCGGACGCGGTCAGGTCCCTGTCACAGGGCAGGCAAACCAGCTTGCCCGCCCGCAGGCGCTGCGCGAGCGCGGCGAATACGTTCGTCCTACTCCCCGTCAGGGCCAGCACTTCCATTCCGAGGCTCTCCCTGAACGCGACGAAGCGTTCGAAGAGTGACTCGGGGCGCAGCCGTTCGGCAACGGTGGTCAAGGAACCTACGCCGCGGGCGATAATCCAGGCGCCCGCGTGTTCCCAGTTGCCCATGTGCGGCAGGGCGAAGATCACTCCACGGCCGGCCGCCATCTGAGCGAACGCGGTCTCCTCCTCGCCGGTGCAGCGCATGTAGTCGAGGATGCGCTGCTGGCTGATCACCGGCAGCCGGAAAACCTCCAGCCAGTAGCGCATATAGGAGCGCATGCCCGCACGCGAGAGCAGGCGCAACTCCTTGCCGCTCGGCTCCGGGCCAATGACCCGGCGGAGGTTCGCCTCCAGCCGCTGCACGCTCTTGCCCTGCCGCCGCCACACGATCTCCGCGATCAGCATGAAGATGCTCCGTGCCATCCTCTCCGGCACCCGGCGCACCGCGGCCCAACCCAGCGCGTATGCCGCGGCAGTCAGGCGCTCCTTCACCCGTTCCACAAGCGTCTCCCTCAGCTACGTCCGCGGTGCCGCCGTAGCGCCACGGTGGACGACCAGCACACGCTGGCCCAGGGTGACCAGGCTTGCGGCGGCGAGCAGCCACAGCCCCACCGCCAGCACATAAGGAACCCCAAGCCCAGCGAGTCCCGCTGCCACCAGTGTGATGAGCAATTTTTCCGGATGTCCTGCGATGCCGACGTCGCAGCGCAGCCCAAGGCCTTCAGCCCGGGCCTTGGCGTAGGACACCAGCCCGCCGACGACCAGGCAGAAAAGAGCCACGCCAGCAAGCAGGCTGTCATTCCCCCCACCAAAGAACCACAGCACGAGGCCGCCGAAAACGGCTGCCTCAACGATACGGTCCAGAGTGGAATCGAGGAACGCACCCCAGGCTCCCGTGCTCCCCGTAACCCGTGCGAGCAGGCCGTCAATCGTGTCCGCGAAGACAAATACCGTGCACACTATCGTGCCAGCAAAAAGGTGGCCGGTGGGAAACAAGCCGAGAGCGCCGCCCACTACCCCGAGTGTGCCTACGACTGTGATCTGATTCGGCGTGATGCCAGCGCGCGCAAGCCCACGCACGACTGGGGTGAGCAGGCGCTCTATGTTCGGTCGCAAGGCGTTGAGCATGGCCGTCCGATCTTATTGCCTACAGCGACGTGTCAAGCCGGTGGCTGCCGGGCTGGCCAGGCGCCGCGGGCTGGTGAGGCCTCTGGGCTGGTGTGGGGGCCGCCGCCCAGGCCGGTGACGTCGGGGCAAGCCGGGCGTTTCCGGGTGGGGGGTTGTGGTGACGCCGCCCGCAGGTAAAGGCTGAGCACACCGGTAGGTGAACAACACACAACCTGGCAGGAGGCGATACGGGTGGCAGATAAAGCAAATGTCGCGGGAGCCGCCGGCAGGGCACCAGCGGCCGACCAGCCTGACGGGGTGCGCAACGTCGTGCTCGTCGGCCACTCGGGATCGGGCAAGACAACCTTGGTTGAGGCGTTGCTCGGTTTTACCGGAACGATCCAGCGACCCGGTCGTGTCGACGACGGCACCACCGTCAGCGACTTTGACGAGGTGGAGGTCCGGCAGCAACGCTCGGTAAATCTCTCGCTCGCACCTGTTATGTTCGCAGGCACCAAGATCAACCTTCTTGATACGCCTGGATACGCGGACTACGTCGGTGACCTTCGCGCAGGGCTTCGCGCGGCGGACGCCGCGCTGTTCGCTGTGTCGGCGACGGAGGGCGTCGACGGGCTTACTCGCATGCTGTGGGATGAATGCGCTTCTGTCGGGATGCCCCGCGCTGTCATCATCACAAAGATCGACCACCAACGCGCGGAATTCGACGAGGTTCTGTCCGTCTGCCAGGACGCGTTCGGCAGCGGGGTGGCTCCGCTATATCTGCCGGTGAACGGCGATCGCGGCGAGGTCAGGGGTCTTATCGGCCTCTTGTCGCAACGCTTTCATGACTACTCTGGCGGCGAGCGTACGGAACACCAACCAGATTCAAGCGATCTTCCACGCGTGGATGAGCTGCGAAGCAGCCTCATCGAGGGGATCATCCAGGAGAGCGAAGACGAGACCCTTATGGACAGGTACCTGTCCGGTGAAGATATCGAGTCGAAGGTTCTCATCGAGGACCTAGAGAAGGCGGTGGCCCAGGGCAGCTTCTATCCGGTCCTGGCCGCCTCGGCGCCACACGGCATTGGATTGACCGAAGTGCTCGAGGTCATGACGCAGGCGTTCCCCTCGCCCGTCGAGCACCCGATGCCGACGGTCACAACCGTGGACGGCAAGCCGGTGAACGGGATCGGCTGCGATCCCAAGGGCCCGCTGCTTGCCGAGGTCATCAAGACGGCGTCCGATCCCTACGTCGGCCGGGTCAGCATGGTGCGGGTGTTCTCCGGCACGCTGAGACCCGACGTGGTGGTCCACGTGTCTGGGCACGGCATGGAGGACCGCGGCCACGCCGACCACGACGTGGACGAGAGAGTAGGCGCCCTCACCTCACCCCTCGGCAAGCAACAACGGACGGTTGCGCAGTGCGTTGCGGGTGACATCTGTGCCGTGGCCAAGCTGGGCTCCGCCGAGACGGGCGACACTCTCTCGGACAAGGAACGGCCGCTGCTTATGGAGCCCTGGACCATGCCAGAGCCATTGCTGCCTATCGCGATCAAGGCCAAATCCAAGGCCGACGAAGACAAGATGTCGCAGGCGCTCGGCCGGCTGGTGGCGGAGGACCCGACGCTGCGGATGCAGATGAACGCCGAGACCCGCCAGCTCGTCCTCTGGTGCATCGGTGAAGCACATGCCGACGTTCTGCTCGACCGTCTCGCGCACCGTTACGGCGTCGAGGTGGAGACCGTGGACCTGCGAGTGCCGCTGCGAGAGACGGCCGCGGGAAAGGCCCAGGGCCTAGGCAGGAATGTGAAGCAGACCGGCGGTCACGGCGAGTACGGAATCTGCCATATCGAGCTCGAGCCGACGCCGTCAGGAAGTGGCTTCGAGTTCATTGACAAGATCGTCGGGGGTGTGGTGCCGCGACAGTTCATCCCGTCGGTCGAAAAGGGCGTGCGGGCCCAGATGGAGACCGGGGTGCTGGCCGGCTACCCCATGGAGGACATCAGGGTCACGCTGTACGACGGCAAAGCGCACTCGGTGGACTCGTCCGACATGGCTTTCCAGAAGGCCGGAAGGCTGGCGCTCAAGGATGCCGCAGACAAGGCCGGCGTGCTGCTCCTCGAGCCTGTGGACGAGGTATCGGTGCTCGTCCCTGACGATTACGTCGGCGCGGTCATGTCGGACCTTTCGTCGCGGCGGGGACGTGTGCTCGGCACTGAATCGGTTCCGGGCGGACGGACCCTGGTCAAGGCCGAGATCCCCGAACTCGAGATCACGCGTTATTCCATCGACCTGCGCTCGATGTCACAGGGCACCGGCAGTTTCACGCGCTCCTACCTGCGCCACGAACCGCTGCCGTCGCATCTGGCGGAAAGGGTGGCGAAGGCTTCTAAGAAGGACTGAGGTGCGGGGCCTACCTGGGCGGCCATCGGCGACCAGCCCAACCTTCGCAGTCCACGGCCTGTCACGCCGTGAAGACAACATTTCCCACCAGACCGTTGCTGGAATCGTACATATCGGCACGAAAGCAACGGTCTGGTGGGGAGAGATGGCAGCGGCGTTCGTCATTCCGTTGGCCACGCATCGGCGATGATCTTGCGGGTCTCGCGGAGCAGTTGTGGCAGCACCTTGGTCTGCCCAACGACCGCCATGAAGTTGCTGTCGCCACCCCATCGCGGCACCACATGCTGGTGAAGGTGCGCCGCGATCCCGGCACCAGCCACCCCGCCGAGGTTCATGCCGATATTGAAGCCTTGCGCGCCTGATGCGTGACGCAACGCCCGCACGGCATGCTTGGTGTTTTCGGCGAGCTCGGCTGTCTCCAGCTCCCCAAGCTCGGTGTAGTCCGCGACGTGCCGATACGGGCAGATCATCAGGTGACCGCTGGTGTAGGGATACAGGTTCAGTACGGTGAACACGGTTTGGCCGCGCGCCACCACAAGCCCTTCTTCGTCGGGAAGGCTTGGGACCCGGCAGAAAGGGCACTGATCTCTAGCGTCCCGTCCGCCGGGTTTGTTTTCACCCCGTAGATAGGCCATGCGGTGCGGCGTCCACAGCCGCTCGAAGCCGTCTGCATCGCCCGGCCCATCCTGGAAAACCGGCCCTTCTGGCGACGTCGCGGCCGATGCCCCGGAGCGATCCCGCGGGTCGTTCTTAGAGACCGGATCCATCGGCGAGTCGCGATTCGGCATGGATGCAGCATAGGGGGCCGCTCAACCACCACGCCGTCCCCGCTGCAACGGATGACGGCAATGTTCGCCCATTCGCAAATAACTAGGCCACCTGCAACGGGACAATGTCGGACTGGAGCACGCCGTCAGCGGTTGCCCCGCAGCCGCTGACGTCCGCCGGGAGCGAGAGGGGCCGCCGTGAGCGAGCAGGCCGAGAGCGACACCGAGGCACACGACAAGGACAGGATGAACGATCAACCGGGGAGGTCCACGGCACCCTACAGCGAGGCAGGTTCGGCGGTGCCAGAGTCCCCTTACGGCTGGCCCCGAATGGAGTCCCCATTTAGCGCACCACCCGGGGAATCGGCGGCGCTCACGCCCCTACCGCCGGCCAGTTCGAGCGCGTCACCACCGGCCAGATTCGTGATGCGGCCCAGGCTGTACACGCCGCCGCCGCCGAGCGAGCACTCGAAGACACCCTCAGGGGCGAAGGATCAATCCGAGTCCTTTGGCACCAGCGAGACGTTCGGTGTTGGCGGGATTTACGGGACTGTTGAACCCTCACGATCCGCTGGGCACAAAGGAGCTGAACCAATTGCGGGCGGCCGGGCGGAAGGTGGCGAAGCGCCGGGGTACGAGCCGACCAGGGCCGCGGGCTATGCGCAGGCGACCCCACCGTACGGAGCGGCGACACCTGCCTATGGAGCGCCGGTACCCGCGCATGGTCAGCCCACCGCAGGCACCCCCCGCGCAGCTACCTCAGGCAGCCCAAGCGCAGCCACCCCAGGCACTTCCAGCCCAGCAGGGACCCCCGGCCCCATCCCGGCCAGAGCTCCTAGCCTCCCCACCGCAGCCACGCCGAACCCGGGCGTGTCGGATCAAGGCGGCCATGCCGGGCCGGCCCATGCCGGGCCGGATCACGCCGGGCCGGGCCACGCCGGGCCGGGCCACGCCGGGCCGGGCCACGCCGGGCCAGATCACGCCGGGCCGGGCCACGCCGGGCCGGGCCACGCCGGGCCAGATCACGCCGGGCCGGATCACGTTGGCGGGGACGACGCGGAGGCTGGCCTACCCGATGACACAAGGTCCGACCGCGCAGGCCACGACAGGCGCGATGAGGTTCTGCCCGAGACATACGGCCGACTCGGGGCTCGTTTCCAGGCCCCGGCCACCGTGGCATCAGCGAACGACGACGGCGCCGCCATGGTGCCGGCCCCCGTGCCTGTCGCGTCCCCGCCGCCCGCTACGCCCGGCGAAGCTAGCAGTAGTACCGCCCATGCCAGTGCCGAGCGCACAGCGATCGCGCGGCGGAGCACAATGGGCGAGACGACAATCGACCAGCGGGCTCAAGGCCGCCAGCCGCCCACCAGTGGCACCCTGTCCGCCGTGAGGACCGCGCCAGCCGAGAGAACCCGGCACACCACCAGCACAGCGCCGACACTTGCTGCCCAGCCAGCCACCGGTTCGACGCCGACCCCCGCTTCCGGACCGACCCCCGCTTCCGGACCGACCCCCGCTTCCGGACCGACCCCCGGTTCCGGACCGACCCCCGGGGGCAAGCCGACCACCGCCAGCCAGCCCACCGCCAGCCAGCCCACCGCCAGCCAACCCACCACCGTTGTGAAGGGCCGTGTACAGATCGAAAACGCCGTAGTCGAGAAGATTGCCGCCCTGGCCTGCTTGGAGGTGGCCGCCGTGGCCAGGATTGGCGGCAACGTCGCCAAGCAGTTGGAGCCGCTTTCCGGCGCAAGTCTTGACGATAACCTCACCGAACCGTCGGCGCCGATCTCCGAGCGCGCTGGCACACGCACGAAGCGCGGCAGCCCGGGTGTATATGCCCGTATCGAAGAGCGGCAGGTCCGGATCGACGTAGCGCTCGTAATCGAGTACGGCGCCGTGGTCAAGGACGTAGCCAATGCCGTAAAGGCTAACGTGGCTCAGGCGCTGAGCCACATGCTGGGACTGCTCGTGGCTGAGGTGAACGTGACCATCGACGACGTTGTACTGCCCCGGCCGACGAGATCAGGCGCTCATGCCGTTCGGGTCGACGAAATCGGCGGCCCCACCACATCAGCAGCACCGTAGACGTCATGCCGCGGCAATCGCATGCCGATCGGCTCAGCGAGCTCAGCGGCCCGGCGGGGTCAAGACGTCTACCCGGCCGCGGACGCGGCGGGTTCTCTGGGCGTTCGGCGAGCTGGCCGCCTTCGAAGCGGGCTTCGGCGCGGACGAGGGCGACGGGGCGACGAGGTGGGGGGCGGTCACGGCGTGCGGCTGGAGCTAGACCTGGGTTCGGTCGGCAACCACCCGAACGATTTCGTCGATCGCCTGGGTCACGGGGACCCCGTTGCGCTGAGATCCGTCGCGATACCGGAACGATACGGCCGCAGCAGCCACGTCGGCGTCACCGGCCAGCAGCATGAACGGCACCTTCTGCTGCTGTGCACTTCGGATCTTCTTTTGCATCCGGTCATCGCTGAGGTCCACTTCAGCCCGGATACCGCGCTCCTGAAGCTCCGCGACCACGCGGGCAAGATACGAGCGGTGCGCGTCGGCAATCGGTATCCCGACGACCTGCACGGGAGCGAGCCAGGGCGGGAGCGCGCCAGCGTAGTGCTCGAGCAGGATGCCGAAGAACCGCTCCACGGAGCCGAACAGAGCGCGGTGGATCATGCATGGACGGGGCCGTGACCCGTCGGCGGCCTGATACTCCATGTCGAACCGGGGCGGAAGCTGCAGGTCGACCTGCAGGGTGGACAGCTGCCAGCGCCGGCCAATGGCGTCGCGCACGTGCACGTCGATCTTCGGGGCGTAGAAGGTGCCCTCTCCTTCGCCAATCCGATACGGGAGACCTGCGGCCTCAAGCGCTACCCGCAGCGCCGCCTCGGCCTGCGCCCACTGTTCAAGCTCGCCGACATACTTGTCGGGCCGCGTGGACAGTTCGGCTTCGAAGTCGGTGAGACCGAAGTCGCGCAGCAGGTCCACAACGAACTTCAGCAGCGAGGAAAGCTCATCGGGCAGCTGCTCCCAGGTGCAGAAGATGTGCGCGTCATCCTGGGTCAGGCCGCGAACCCGGGTGAGGCCGTGCAGGACTCCCGACTTCTCGAACCTGTACACGGTGCCGAACTCGAACAGCCGGAGCGGTAGCTCGCGGTACGACCTGCCGCGCGATTTGTAGATGAGGATGTGGAACGGGCAGTTCATGGGCTTCGGGTAGTACCGCGCGCCCTCCATCTCCATGGGTGGGTACATCGCGTCCCGGTACCACCCGAGGTGCCCAGAGATCTCGAACAATGTCGACTTGGTGATATGCGGTGTGTTGACGAACTCGTAGCCGGACCGCTCGTGCCGCTGGCGCGAGTACTCCTCCATCACCCTGCGGACCGCACCGCCCTTGGGGTGAAAGACCGCCAGCCCGCCACCGATCTCTGCTGGGAAGGAGAACAGGTCGAGTTCGGTGCCAAGCCGACGATGATCACGGCGCTCCGCCTCCGCTAGCAGCCGCAGGTGCTCAGCGAGCGCGTCCCTCGACTCCCACGCCGTTCCGTAAATCCGCTGCAGCTGCGGATTCTTCTCGCTGCCGCGCCAGTACGCACCCCCCGTGCGCATCAGCTTTAGCGCGGGAATGTGCCGGGTGGCGGGCACGTGCGGCCCGCGGCAAAGATCTTTCCAGCGCAGCTGCCCGGTGGCGGCATCCAGGTTGTCGTAGATGGTGAGCTCGGCACCGCCGATCTCGACCGACGCGTCATCGGGTGCGCCGCCCTCGCCGCCCTCGCCGCCATCGCCATCCTTGCCGCCGCCGTCGCCAAGGACACCGCCCTTAAGCCCGATCAGCTCCAGCTTGTACGGCTCAGCGGCGAGTTCCTCACGCGCCGCGTGGTCGCTGACCACACGGCGGGAGAACAGTTGCCCCTGCTTTATGATCTCGCGCATCCGCCGCTCGACGGCGGCCAGATCGTCCGGCGTGAACGGCCTGCTCACATCGAAGTCGTAGTAGAAACCGTTCTCGATCGGCGGCCCGATGCCCAGCCTGGCCTCGGGAAACAGGTCCTGTACCGCCTGCGCCATCACATGTGCCGCCGAATGGCGCATGATCGCTCGCCCGTCGGGGCTGGCGAGCGGGACCGATTCCACCACGTCGCCGTCGGCCAGTGGCCACGCGAGGTCACGCAGCTCACCGTTGACCTTGGCCGCGATGGCGGCCGCCGGCGAGAGGTTCGGTTGCGCGGGGTCCGCCGCCGTGCCGCCGCCGTCGCGGATGGCCTGGCCCGCGGTGGTGCCGGCCGCCACCACATGCTCGCTCCCAGCGAGGGTGATGCGCAGCTCCGGCACATCAGACACAGAAACTCCCTGGGTGAGTGGATGGGCCAGCGAGGATCGTGACACGTTGCCCCGCAGCACCGATGGTAGCGATCCATAACGGCTGCCGCGTGCGGATATTCTCCCGGGCAAGCTGCACCGGCCCTGGCACGCCAGGCAGCGCCAGCCGTTAAGCACCGCGAATAGATGCCCGCGAGCAGTATCCCGTGGGCGCCGCTGCGACACTCGCAGAGCTGGAATCGGTCCTGAGCGACCCTAATCAGGCGGTTAGCTGTGGGCGGTAGCGCACGAGCGCTGGAGCGGCAGCCGCGAGCGCCAGCGCGAGAACGACGCACCCGATCCCGCCGCCAACCCACGATGCGGTCACCCCGGCGACCGCGGCGGTCGCCCCTGCGCGCAGATCGCCGATTCTCGGTCCGCCCGTGACCACCACGATGAACGCACCCTGAAGGCGCCCGCGCATCCGGTCGGGAGCGGCTAGCTGCAAGATGGTCTGCCGGTACACAGCCGACACCAGGTCGGCCGCGCCTGCGCCGGCGAGCAGCACCACCGTGAGCCACAGCGAACGCGCAAGGCCGGCCACCGCCACCAGCACACCCCAGGCAACGACCGCGGTCACCAGAGCCAGCCCTTGCCGACGGACGCGGCTGATCCAGCCGGACGCCAAACCGCCGCCGACAGCGCCAATGGCGATCGATGCGTACAGCCAGCCCGCCGCGCCCGCGCCGCCGAACCGGTCCACCGCGACCTGAGGGAAGAGGGCGCGCGGCATGGCCAGCGCGTTCGCGATGATGTCGAGTGCGAACGACAGGGCAAGCACGGGGCGACCGGCAATGAAGCGCAATCCCTCCATGACCGCGCCCACCCCGGCACGGCCGCTGCCGCCCAGCGGCGGCAGCGCCGGCAACCGCAACGCCGGGTACATGCCGAAGCTGAACAGGCTCGCGTCGAGCGCGTACGCGACCGCGTAACCGAACTGGGCCAAGACCACGCCGGCCAGCAGTGGCCCGGCAATGGTGCCGACGTTACTCATGGTGAAGTTGAGTGTATTTCCAGCGGGAACCAGCGGCTCATCGAGAATGCGCGGCACGATAGCGCCCCGTACCGGCGAGGAGACCGCGAAGGCAACCGACTGAGCGGCCATTAGCGCGAGCAGCAGCCAGCCCGAGTTGGCGTGCAGGAGGGCCTGCAGCAGCAGTGCACCTGTCACCACCCACGCCGCGCAGGATGCGCCGATGTACAGGCGCCTTCGGTCCACGACGTCCGCGATAGCGCCGCCGTACAGGCCGAAAGCGACCAGCGGGACGAGAGCGGCGACGCCGAGCAGCCCCACCCAAAGCGACGAGTGGGTGATCGCATACATCTGCACCGGCACCGCGACGGCGGTGACCTGGAAGCCGATGAACGCGATCCCCTGGCCCACGAACAGCCGCCGGAAATCGGCGTAACGGAGCGGTTCCGTGTTGACCGCGAGTGCACGCAGCCGCGTGCCGAGTAACCGATACGGAGGTCGAACCGGAGTCCTCCCTGGTATCCCGGACTAAAGCTCATCCGGAATCCTGCCAGACTGATCGCCCAAGGCCGACGCCGGGTCTACCCCCGGCGGCGATGGTTTTTGGGCACCGTGGATGTCACATTGCGGGTGGTATGGCCTCAGTGGCCCACCGTGGCCCTTGGGGTGGCGGCTGGGGTGGCCTCGGTGGCCCATGGTGGACCCTATTGCACCTGCAAGGCAACGTCCACGGCGCTGGGCTCGGCTCGGGCTCCAGCCCGGGCCGCGTTCCGCGGGTCCGGTAAATGGGTGGGTCCAGTAAAGATGTCGCGCATCGTGTCGGCCGCCGTTACCGCCGCGTCCACGGACCCGAGCACACCGGGGCTCGCGGCGCTGGGCCGCGCGCGATCCCGCCGCGGCTGATCGAGCTTGCCGGCCAGCGCCAATGTTGAGTAGCCATCAAGCGGCGATGCCGTCGTCGCACAGGTTTGGCAAATCGTGTTTGACCCATGCCGCAAGGGCGACATATCGGCGCGGACGGCGCGGAACCGGTGCCGGCCGTACCTCGTGCAACGGAGGCTGAGAGAAAGGAAGCCGAAATGTGGCTGATCCTGGCCATCTTGCTGCTCGCCCTCCTTCTGGGCGGGCTGGGTTTCGCCGTGCATGTGCTGTGGTGGGTCGCCCTGGTAGTGCTGGTGATCTGGGCGCTTGGATTCCTGCTCCGCTCGGGGACGGGCGGCGGGAGACGCTGGTACAGGTGGTAGCGAGTGGCGTGTCGGCGGCCTGCGGCCTGCGGACCGCAGGCACCGCCCGGCACGCCCGCGCCGATGAACCGCTGGATCAGCCGCGCCGACCATTACGCGCAAGCGCCTCTATTTTTCTGCCGATGCGGCCACGCGTCACATTGATCGCAGTTGCATGGGACTTGTCGTCCGGTATTCCCGCCCTGACCGTTGCCAAAAGATGCGCTTAACCTGAGGCGCCGTCCCGTGCGGCCGCCATTCGTTCGCTCTGCGGCACGACCGTGTACTTGGGGTCACGCGCGCTAGCGCGGCCCGCATAGAAAATCGCGAACCGTGTCGTGGCCGAGGCGGCCAGCAAGGTGAGGCCGGCCACCGCCGTCGCCGCCCGGTTGCGCCGGCCGAGGTAGGCCACACCGAGCGCGCAGGCGGTCGCGATCTCGCTGCCACGAAGAAGGGCACCAACCCTGCCCGTCTGGTAGGGCTCCGCCGTCATGCCCATCCGCCTGGTCAGTAGCTGAGCCGAGGTGATCTCGGCCGCAGCGCCGAGCGTGGCCAGCCTTCGTGCGGGACCCGCCTGCGCACACGGAGCGGTCAGCAGGCCGAGCCCACCCGCCGCGCTCGCGGCTGACCCGGCAAACAGGTAAGGCATCTCCCGATATCCGTCGTGCCAGGCAGGCA
>WNFZ01004469.1_pt1 | contig 12997 bp, 8 predicted proteins | sample 5400081 | NCBI WGS metagenome assembly WNFZ01 (sample SAMN13153365, study PRJNA577476) | soil metagenome | isolation source: 80 cm soil or saprolite under grassland replicate 1 | place: USA:California | collected 2016-06-15
ATAATTTTTACATATACTTCTAATAATATATACCCCTTACTTGATGTTGTACTTATTGGAGTAGTTCACATTCTCTTATTTGGTGACAAGAACAATATTTCAATTGTCCATTAAATGTATTTTGGAACTTTCATCATACATTTTAATCATTCAAGAAAGGATCAAATAATTTTTTTGTGCCCCAAACTTAAAAATCATCGAATAAAATAAACGTATCGGTTTTATTGGACAGCGGATTTGACGGAAAATGCAGCAAATCGGGCAATACAAGAAATCATTCCGAAAAAAAAAATCATCTTTATGACATCTTTCTTCATGATATATGAAGGTTTGGCTTATTTCGAAACGAAAATTATGTAATAATGACATTATTTTCAACCAAAATAAATCAAATGACAAGTGTTTACACAGGTGACTTTTTTTTTGCATCTTTGTTGAATTAGATTTCTTTTGAAGAATTATTTCTCAGATGACTTTGAACCTTTCAATCCATTTATGGATTTATTATTTTTTCTTCATTCTCGAAGGTTAGCTAATCGGAAAAAAAAAGTTTATTTTTTTCCTTTTCTCGATGTATAATTTGATAAAAATTTTTCGAATTTTTTTTTCAATTCAAAAAAGCTTCCAAAATAAAATCCATTTTAAGAATTGAATTTTTAGCACGTGTTTTGCATTGACTGCGTCATAATTTGTTAAATCTTCCTGCGCATCAATTTTATTGGTCAGCCTAAATTTTTTGAGTCACAACTGCAATATTAACAACAGATGTCTTTTTTTAAACAAATTCCTTTTTTTTTTAAATCGTTGAGGTATGGCATGCCAGACCGGACAAAAATACGTTTAATTTTTCATGTTAAACGTTTATTTAACGTATAAATCACTTGTTAAACGCTTATTAAACGCTTATTTCAGCACTTAAACGTACGTTTAAACGTTTATTTTGGACATAAACGTTTAATTTTTTTGCTTAATTACATTTATGGAATTTATTTATCACATGACTTTTTAAATTTCCAAATTTCTGCAAATTTCCAAATTTATCATTTTTGATTTTCCTAATATATATATTTCTATTTACATTCACGATTTACAAAATTAGATTTTTTGTTTATAAATATTTACCAAATAAAAATAAATAAATGATAAAAATGTTGTAATATTGATATGAAATCACGTCACCACATCAGATCTTATTTTTTTTTTTGAACGATCGTAAACTTCTTTATTAAAAGTATAAAATGGATCCATCAAAATACACTTATGGAAAATGCAAATATAATTTAGATATCATATGTCAATGCCAAGAATTTACACCAAATATTAATAGACAAAATGAATGTCTTTTATGTAAACATTATAGAGGATGGCATGAAAGGATAAATCTTTTTCAAGAACAAATACCAGCTATACCAACTAATTATGCCATGAATTATGAGCAACCCTTTACTTTAACCCAACATAAAGAAGTTAATGATAATATAAATTATCAAATTCCTTCTACTTATTCAAATACACTTATGAGAAATACTTCTTATCAAAATAATACGTCTCTTTCTTCATTAAATCAATTTCAACCAAATTATATATCATCTTCTAACTCTTCTTATAAGGTATCAAAATTTATATAAATAATTTCAGTTTATTTCTTAAATTTTTTAAATATTTTAAAAATAATTTTAATATTTTTTTAGCAAGAAATAGATACAAACAAAAAAGATTTTAATTTTCAAAATGATATTGATAATTTTATTGGACAAAAAAATTCGATCAAACCAAAATTATCAAATCTTTTTAATTCAGCGTCTAATATTCCTAAATTTGACATAAGAAGCGCGGCTTTACAATACAACATTGGTAATAAAAAATCTAAAATTAAAACTACAAATGATCAAAATCTTTTTGGAGTCACTGTAATATTTTTACCAGAAAAAGATAATTTTAAAATTCCTCGTACTGAAACAAAGTAAGTTTTTATATAAACTAATATTAATTTTATTTTATTCAATTAAACAAAATTAATAATTAATTTTTTTTTTTTTAAGAATGAACGAGTTGGTTATTAATGATCTGGTTAAATATGTGACTTTTCAATACAATAATGCTAAACATGTAAATGATATGATGTTAAAAGCATTTCCTTTTATCGCTGAAACTGGATATACATTATTAAAATGTATTAAAAAAGATGGAAGAATGGAATTAACTAAAGTTGAAGAAAATCGTACAAAAAATCTTAATTTTATAAAAGAGTAAGTTTTTTAATTAATTTTAATTAATTTAAATAATATATATTAAATTTTTTTTTTAATAAAATTATTTGTTATAAATAAATTTACAATAGACTTACGAATACAAGAAACAAAATATATGCTGTGCCACTTAAAAGAAATTTGTTTATTCAAGATGAAGATGATGATTTTAAAGATGATTTTGATTTGGAATTGGATGATAATAATATTGAATTAAATAATTTAGACAAATTAGCTGATATTGGAGACATTGGAGATAAATCATCTTCAACAATAAAATCAGATAATATACAACTGTCTTTAGAATCTCCTAATTATGATCAACATAAAATCTCTTCTAATACAGCTGATATACGTAAAAATATTTTGAACAAATTGAAAGAAAAATACGGGTTAATATATTTTAAAGATTCTCAAAAAATCCAAATCAATATATTAACAGCTAATAGACCAGTAAAGGATATATTTGAATTTTTTCGTAATGCTACAAATATAGATTTGTTAAAACAACCTATATTTTCAATTAATAATGAAAAGTAAGTAAAATTTATTTGTCTATTTCGTAAAATATTAAAAATATTATTATTATATTTTAACTTATTTTTAATAAATTAATCGTAGTTTAATTGATATTGGTGGTGTTATTCGTGATATTACAACACATTTTTGGGAAGAAATATTGGAGTATGAAACGGAATTTGGCAAACTTTTTTTAAATGATAAGAATTATAATCTATTAAATTATAATTCAGAAATCCTTGATAATGATTATTTGTTTATATTGGGCAAAATTTTATTTTGGTCATTTATTCATGGAGGTGCATGGCCTACTTGGTTTCATCCTTTTCAAATCAATTTTATAGTAGAAAATAATATTGATACTATAAAAATTTTTAAAGAATTACAACCACATTTATATGAATTAGCAAAAAAAATTAATACTGATAATTCTGCATATAATGAAATAAGAAATTGGTGGTCTAATTATAGAGATATTGGTATTGTAAGTATAATTAATTTTATATAAATGATTTTAAAATATTATTTTAACTTATATTAAATTTTAATATATTTTTAATAGAATTTACATGAATTAAAAAGAAGTGAGATATTAAATACGATGGCAGATTATGAAGTAATTGGTATACGTAAACAACATCTTTTTCAATTAAAATCTGGATTTGATATTTTTGGAATAATTGAGGTAAGGTATATTAAATTTGTATTTTAATATTATTATATTTATTAAAATTTAAATATATTTATAATTTTTTTTTTATAGAAAATAAATAATTCTGAATGGAGATTTATTATAAATGAATTATATACATGCTTGACAAGTGAATTATTACTCGAGCAGTTTGATCATAAAGCCATCAATTTTTTGAATGATACTATTAAAAAAAGAACATTATACAATGAATTTATTAAGTATATAAAGTCAATCCATAATCCTAAGGATTTGGAAAAAATATTGGTATTTGCAACTGGATTTAAACGTATACCTTTAGATCGAAAAATTTTGGTAAGTAATTTAAATATTTATTTATAAATATCAATAATAATTATAAATATCAATAATAATTATAATAATTACTAATATAAACTTTATATTAGATTTTATGGAAATCAACAAATTTTAAAATTCCTACAGCATCAACATGTTCACCATCAATTGCATTATCAACTAGATATTCAATTGACAAAGAGGGACTTAATGAGTTTAAACGAGATCTACAAGAAGCATTTCAAAACAATCAAGGGTTTCAAGAAGTAATTGGTACTTCTGTTCATGATTATGATTCAACTATCGATAATGATAATTTTCATGAATTTATAGATGATGAAATTTATGAATATGATCAAATAACAAGAATTAATCAATCACAAGAATCTAAAAATGAAAAGGATATTATAGAACTTAGCGATGATGATAATAGATCAACAACTCTAAATGAATCATTTAATAATTATTCTTTGTTTATTAATACCACTTATAGTGATTATGAAAGCAGAGAAAATATAAGAAAGTATAATAGTAAAAGAGGTATGAAGGGTATTTCTAACGATAAAAAAAGAAGAAGATAATTAATTAATAGTCAATTCTTTTTGATATTCTTATTTTTGATTATTAATTGAATTAAATATTTTTTTCATCAGTATACTTACTTTTTGATCTATTATTACAATTTTGGTTATAAATAAATTTGTTTTTTAGTTGCTTATTAAATAAATGATATAAATCATAAAAAAACTGGATTTTAATTGTTTTTTTTTTTTAATATAAATAATAAATTTGAAAATTTAATTATTTACGACGTTTTAGGTAAGCTTTGATATTGATAATATCATTAATAATTATAGTATTGATCTGCAAAAGATTTTAATATTTTCACTTATTGATAATTATCTTGGATTTGTGTGATTCAATTTTAACGAAATTGTAGTCATTTAGAAGCTCTCATCGAGACGGTCACAATGGCGGTATTTTCGTCCGATTCTGATGAGTAGATTCCGAGATAATCCGATTTGAATGTTTATAATAATATTATTAAAAGTGGCACAGTAAAGTTCAGTATTACAGTAAAAATTTGAATTTAAAATATAATATAAACAAAATATGACGGCTAAAAACAATAAAAATGACATAATATAAACAATATGGCTGAGAATAATATTAAATATGAGATAATATAAACAATATGGTTGAGAATAATATTTATGCATGACAATCATAATTTACTAACTAAATATGATTAATTTTTAATTATTTATACATATAAAAAATAATACAACTAACCTTTTTTATTTTTATTTTATTTTTAAAAAAAAAAATCTTTTTAAAAAGTATTTTTCACAGTCGCGTCAATGTAAATTAATGTTGGATATGTAAAAACTTTTAATCCTCTCTTTATATTAAGAAGCGGGCATTTGATATCAAAATTGTGTGATTTTTTTTATTTTTAAGCCACTTTATAGTGTAACAAACAAAAAATTTTTTATATCATAAGAGGAATTAAATGAATAATAAAAAAATTCAAGTAATGTCAAATTTTTATTTTTAATTTTTAATTTTTTTATTTTTATAATTCATTTATCTTTTTTAAATTTTAGATACCAGACTAAACTTTTTTTTTTATTCAAGATTAAGAATTATGGCAAGTATTTTATAAATAATTGGTTCTATTTATTTTCAAAAAGTTTTGATTTGGGATCTTAAATATATTATTATATGGGAAAAAGCAGGGATTTTTTATTTTTTTGAATATAATAATTCCTTTTTTTTTTTATGAAAGTTTTAGAACTTGTTGAATATTATTATATGTATGAGGAGCATGGTTTTCTATTTTCTTTTTTTTATTATTACTAATTTATTTTTTTTTTTTATCTAGAGATGTTTCAGAACTGAAATTCTTAATTAACATATCTCTTTAATAGTAGCTTTTTTAAAATTATTAATTAATTCCAGCCATATTTGGCTGCAAAACCATTGAGAGGATAGTATAATTATTAATTATTAGTTTGTAATGTTTGTGATTTTGGTAAAAACTTTCATTTTTTTTTTATGCAATTTATGAGTATTTGTGGATTTTTTTGTTTCTTTTTAATATGACTAATTATTTCTTTTTTTAATTAGTAACTTTTTAGAACTATCAAACATTAATAAATCTCACCTAAATAATTAGCTAAATATTATAAGCTTTAAATCAATCAGAGGTGAATCCTATAATGAAAAAGAAATTTTAATATATATTTTTTTTAAATTAAATAAAATCATTAATCTTTACTTATCTTTTTTATAGACTAAAATCTTAGAACTTTAAATTCTATTAGAAAAAAGTATTTGAATCAGCATATACTGGATATTGGTCATAATCATCACAAATATTTCTTATTATTTATTTGGGTTCTTGGCGGTTATTTCCCTTAATATCAACCGTTCCGGTAGTTATCCTTTCCTTCCAAAGTAAATGTGGAAAGCAATAAGATAGGGGTAATCATTTATGGCTTAGGGTCCGATTATTCCCTCCCTTGCAAAATTTTATTTTGCTAAATCTTAAATGAATTGTTTTGTTTTGTGTTGTATAAGATGAGTTTCAGTGTTACTAGTTACGGGTATACTTATGTATGTTAAGAGGTATATAGACCTTAATCGTTACTGCTTAGGTAGTAGTGGCCTAGTACTTTGATATTGTAAACTTGTTTGTTCCATGAAACATACAATTCAAATATTCCTTTTATTTAAATAAAACTATACTATTTATACATTTTTTTTTCACTTTTAAAAATAGCATTATATTTATTTTATGCATCTTATTTATGTATCTTATTTATGTATCTTATATATCTTTTGCATTTATATATATATATATATTCACTATTTATATTTATTATTGTACTACATTTTCAAAAATAGCATTACATTTTATTTATGCATTTTATGCATTTTATTATGTATCTTTGCATTTTATTTTATTATACTTATTTAGTAATGTATTATTTATAATAAAAATTTATAATAAAAAAGAAACATATTTCCACCTTTACAAATTTTAACATATTTTTGATTTTTACAAAACTCTTTTTACTACTTTTATATTTTTGATTTTTACAAAACTTTTTTTACTACTTTTAAATTTTTAAATTATTATTATTAAAATGTTTTCAATATCTCATGTATCTCGTCAAGCTCGTAGTCGTCGAAATAAAAAACTTGAAAAAGAAAAAGAATTTAAATTGCAAAAAAAAGAATTTGAATCAGAAGAAGAAGAATTTGAATCAGAAGAGGAAGAATTTGAATTAGAAGGAGAAGAGTTTGAATCAGAAGAGGAAGAAGAATTAGAAGAAGAATCAGAAGAAGAATCAGAAGAAGAAGAATTTGAAATAGAAGAAAATGAAATTAAAAAGAAAAAAATATTAAAATTAGTAATGAATGATATAAGTAATAAAGTTTTTAATCCAAATAAACATAGAACTCAGAGTTTAACTAGAGGTTTATGTACCAAAGATAAGATTTTTTATTGGAATAATTTATGGATAAGTATTGATCTTCATCCTGATGATCGTATATCATCTACAGAAGTTAAGATTACTACAATAAGAGATTTATGGATTCAAAATATAATTAGAGAAGCTTATAAAAATGATGATTTTGATTTTATTATGATTTCTTTAAACTTTTTTAATTTGATTAAGGATAATATTGATAGTATAATTAGCAATCCTATTATTGATAGCAATCCTATTAATGATAAAAAAGAAAATAAAAAGTGGATTGCTTTTAGTAAATGGTTAGGTATGGAAAATGTAAAAAAATCAAAAAAAGTAAGAAATTATTTTAGAATTAAGTGGAGAAAAATTCAAAATGAATTAAAACTTCAAAATATTGATAAATTACCAAAAAGTTCTAGAGTAGTTCATTATAAATCTCGATCTTTAAGTGAATTAAAATCAAAGAGATTTCGTCTTATAGTAGAACCTGAATGCATTGTTAACTCAAATAATCAAACTTTAGTTCATTTTGATAACTTGAATAATGACAATGCATTTATAAAAGCAACAAATGCAATAACTAAATATTATTTTCATACATTAAACAATCCTTCACATCGAAGCAAAGGATTTTGGGAAAATTTTGTAGAACATTTTGGAGCTTTTGTAAAAAATAATTTGCTTCCTTATACTAGTTCTGATATGGCTAGTACACATAATATTGAACATTTACCATGTGTACATGAATTAATTCATGCTCTTGAACCATTATCAGATAGTATTAATCAATTTATTAATAATAATTATTTTAATATGTATGAAAAATTAAGCAATTTATCTTGGGGTCCATTTGCACCAAAACCTTTTGGAATTTTTCCTATGATTGCTATAAATTTTAATACTATTAGTGATTATCATTTAGATTCATATGATGAAGCAAATAGTTTATGTGTGTTAGTTGCTTTAGGAGATTTTGAAGGAGGTGAATTATGTTTTCCTCAACTTAAAATTGCAATACAACTTAAACCAGGACAAGTTGTAGCATTTAGTTCAAAATTATTATTACATGGTAATTGTATAGTTACTAAAGGAATTAGATATAGTATTGTATACTATATACATAGAGATTTTTTCAAAAAATCAAGCAAATTTAAAGATGTATTTGATGATTTGAGAAATAATATTGAAAGAGATGCTAAAGGAAAACATATTGATTCTAAAGAAGTTAAAAAACAAAATCTTAATAATAGTTCTAAAAATTATAAACCAAAACTTCGTTTAAAATCAACAAGTAAGCAAACTTCAATTCCTCCTATATCTACTGATAAAAGACGAAATCAAATTGATTTATCACGAACTAGAAGAGGATTAAAAATAGAAGATGTATTAAATGAAATGGAAATAGATCAAGAATGATATTATATAATATTTTATTATAACTATTATAATTTATTTTTAAATAAATTAATAAATTACATTAAAAAAAAACTATATGTTAAAAGCTAAATATTTTTTTATTTTTTGAATTTTTACCTTTATATTTATTATTTAATCTATTTATATTAAATATTATACAATATATTGAAATGATATCGAATTAACATCATTTCTAAATTGATGTGATATCATTTTAATATCATTTCAATCTAGTAATAATAATGATTCTATAATTCAAGGTTGATTCAATATTGATTCAACATGGATTTAACATTGATTCAACATTAATTTGACATGGATTCGATATGGATTCAACATTGATTTGACATGAATTCAACATCAAATCAACATTGATTTGATGATGTTGAATCTATGTTAAATCAATATCAATTTGATGTCAATTTAATATCATAATAATAATTTGTAAAGACATTAAATCTATATTGAATCAATGTCAAATCGATGTCAAATCAATATCAAATCCATGTTGAATCCATATCAAATTTTATATTGAAATAACATGAATGTTGATGTTAAATTAATATCGAATCTATCAATATCAAATTCTTGTCAAATTTATATTGAATCGACATTAAATTCATGTTTAATCCTTGTCTAATCAGTGTTAAATTGATGTTGATTATACATGGATCTGACAAGGATTCAACATCAACACTTATATTGATTCAACATTAATTTGACACTGATTTGATAAGAATTTGACATAGATTTGATCAATGTCATTTCAATTTCAAACAATATCGATGTTTATGTAAAATTAACATCAAATCCATGTTGAATACATATTGATTTAACATTGAAATGATAACTTCAAATCTATATCGAATTCCTGTCAAAATGATAAGGATGTTGATTTTAATTTGATATCATAATTTTGTCTTAATAACATTGATTTGACATCAATATCATTTTGATATGGATTTGATATAGATTTAATATTGAGTTGATTTTAATTTAACATTATTGGGATTTTTGAGATTTCTGTAAAAAAGCTATAGAACAAGCAATAACTGCAATAAATAATTATTATTTTTATTTAATTAAAAATGATCCTTTACATAGAAGTAATTCTTTTTAATAAATTTAATTAAGCACTTTGAAGCTTTTGCAAGTTATAATTCACTTCCTTATACTAGTTCTGATATGACTTCTACACATAACTTTAATCATTTAGAATGTGTAAATAATTTAATTTTTGCACTTAAACCATTATCAAATAGTATTAATCAGTTTATTTAAGTTAATTATAAAAATTTATATAATAAATTAAGCAAATTATATTGGGATCCATTTGCACCAAGATCTTTTGATATTTTTTTTTTTTATGATGGCCATTAATTTTAATACTATTAGTGATTATCATTGGAATATAAATGATAAAATAAATAGTCTATTTGTTTTAGTTGCCTTAGAAAATTTTAAAGGAGGTGAATTATATTTTCCTCAACTTAAAGTTATAGTACCTCTTAGACTAGGATAAGTTGTAGCATTTCCTTCACATTTATTATTACATGATAATTTTCCAATTATAAAAGGAATTAGATATAATCTTATATATTATATAAATAAGAATTTTTTTCATAAAAAAATAAAATTAACAATAACTGAAAGAACTTATAGATAAGATCTTTTTAAGGCTCTTCAAAATTCATCTATAAAATAATTCACAAAGCCTAAACCAAGTCAAATTAGAATGCTTCCTGCATCTAATAATATAAGATGAAAATGTATAGATTTATTAAAAGCTAGAAGAGGTTTAAAAGCACAGGATCCTCTTTCTAATAATGAATAATATATTTATTTTTTTTGTATTTTTTTTAAAAAATTTTTAATTCTAATTTATTTAATTTTTTATATTTTTATATAAATCTTTATAAATAAAATTTTATAAGTTTTATAAATTTATAAATTATTAATTTATAAGAATTTTTTTCTATAATTTTTAGATGTTTTTTGAACTACAAATTTTATTTAAAAATAGTTTTTCATATTTTTTTATATAAATTTTCTATATAATTATATAAAACTTAAATGAATTCTGTTTTATTTTTATAAGATAAAAATTATTAAATTAACAGAAATTATCATAAATAATTTACATTTGCCAAGTAATAATTTGAGTTATTTATTATTAAAATCAAATCATGAAATAATAAATCATATGATTTACAATGTAATTTTAATATAAACTGCTCATTTGTCGATCAATATTTATATGATGTAATATTTATATAATTAATTATTTTAAAGTGAAAAAAAATTGTATTGTTTACTTTTTCACACGATATATTAAAAAGTTTTTTCATTATGAATCATTCAGTTTGGTCAAATATTCAACAAGCACAATTTGAAGAATTTGCACAAAGAATTATAACAAGAGCTCAATATATTTTACAAAATGATGATATTAATAGCATGGAAATATTTGAAGAAAAACTTGAATTATTATTATCAATGTATTCAAGATTAACAAATTTTTATGATATTGATTTTATTCAAAGACGTATGCTTCAGTTATATAATTTACGAGCTGATTTAATAAAAAAAATGGAAGATTTGAATAATCAAGATAATATTGCTATTAATAAGTTTATACAATATCAACTTACTGGAGGAAGACCAAAAATTTGGATTAATCCTTTAGCTATAAAACTTTTACGTGAACAAGGTTTAGATTGGACAAAAATAGCTTCAATATTTGGTGTTTCAATTAAAACAATTGAAAGAAGAAGAAAAGAAAATAATATTTCAGATGATTATATAGGTTATGCAAATATTAGTGATAATGAATTAGATAATTTAGTAAAAGAATTAAGATATCATCAGCCTTTTTCTGGACAAATTATATTAATGGGTATATTAAAATCAAGAGGCATTAGAATACATAGGCAAAGATTAAGGGATTCTTTACATCGTGTTGATTCATTTGGTATGATTAATAGGTGGGCAAATATTATTCCTAGACGTGTATATAAAGTAGCTGGTCCTAACTCATTATGGCATATAGATGGTCATCATAAATTAATAAGATGGAAATTAGTAATTCATGCTGCAATTGATGGATATTCAAGAATGATAACATATTGTTCGTGTAGTGATAATAATAAATCTACAACTGTATTAAATCTTTTTCTTAAAGCTATTGATAATTATGGATTACCTAGCAGAATAAGAGCTGATCAAGGAGGAGAAAATATACTTGTAAAACAAATGATTGAAAATATTAGAGGATTAGGTAGAGGTAGTTTTATTGCAGGTCCTTCAGTTCACAATCAAAGAATAGAAAGACTTTGGGTGGATTTGTATCGTTGTGTTATAAAAATATATGTTACAATCTTTATTTTATTAGAAGATCAATTTGGTTTAGATATATCTAATAATATTTACTTATTTTGTTTACATTTAGTATATATACCTCGAATAAATAAATCTTTAAGAATATGGGTTGATGGATGGAATAATCATGCAATTAGAAGTGAACATAATTTAGCACCACTTCAGCTTTATACAATAGGAATGATGGAATCGGGTTTAAGAGGGTATGAAGATATAAATATTAATCCAAATGAATATGGAATAGATTGGGATGGTCCTATACCTAATCCTTATGATGAAACTGTTATTGTTGATAATCCAAGAAATATATTAACTCATATAGAACTTAATAGATTATTATCATCAGTTGATATATATAGAGAAGATGAAAATAGTGGAATTGAAGTATTTCTCGAAGTTGTTGAAAAGGTTAAAGAAATTTTAATGAGTAGATAACTTTTATTATTAAAATTTAATAAAAATAAAATATTAGCATTATAAATTAAAAATAAATTTTAATAATTATTAAAAATAAAATTAAATTTATAAATAATCGTTAAAGATTAAGTTAAACATAAATAAACATTAAAGATTAAGTTAAACGCATAAACAACCGTTAAAGATTAAGTTAAACGCATAGACAACCGTTAAAGACTAAGTTAAATGCATAAATAACTGTTAAAATTTAGCCAAATGCATAAATAACCGTTAAAGATTAAGTTAAACGCATAAATAACTGTTAAAATTTAGCCAAATGCATAAATAACCGTTAAAAATTAAGTTAAACACATAAATAACCGTTAAAGATTAAGTTAAACACATAAATAACCGTTAAAATTTAGCTAAACGCATAAACAACCGTTAAATCAAATGCCGTTAAAATCAAATAACTTGTTAAAAATTTAAGCTAAACCTATAAGGCTTGTGTTATGTAAACATTATGCAAACAAATATGCAGTGTCATAATCCAGAAATTTTTATAG
>WNFZ01012423.1_pt1 | contig 12997 bp, 12 predicted proteins | sample 5400081 | NCBI WGS metagenome assembly WNFZ01 (sample SAMN13153365, study PRJNA577476) | soil metagenome | isolation source: 80 cm soil or saprolite under grassland replicate 1 | place: USA:California | collected 2016-06-15
AAAGCCGCAAACAAGAAGCCAAACGCGTGGCAGACCTGCAAGGTGATATCGCTGCGTTGCGCAAGCGCATCGAAGAAGCGAAAGCCAAAGCGGATTTGAATGCCGATAGCTGGAAAAACATGGATAACCGCATCAAAGAGCTAATGCTTTCAGAGGCTGAACGGAAAGCCGCACAGAACGCCTTTATTGATCAACAATCGATTGCACATATAGACCGTGAGCGCGTGTATAAGGAATGGAAGGAAAAGTTTGACTCCATAAAGTTACAGACGCAAACTTTTGATTCACAAGTTCAGGCTCTCGAAGAGATGTTACGCAATGCCAAACGCGCCCAGGAAACATACAACGAACTCAACACCAAACTCGAACGCCGCATCAGCGAAGTAACGGAAATGCAGCGGCTTTCAGAAGACCGATTGCGACAAGAATGGGTGACATTCAAAGCTGACGATCAGAAACGTTGGACAGGTTACACTCTTTCACAAGATGAGGGCACAAAAGATGTTCGCCGCGCATTGCAGAAGCTGGAAGAACGTATCAGTCCATTGGACGATTCAATACAGACCGTACAAGACCAATTACACCAGACTGCCGATGCAACCGAACAACAACTTCAAGAGCTGATGAATGTGGCACATGAATGGCTCTCCGCGTATGAACGCATTATGGGTCATGGCAAAAAGATAAACAGTAAAAGGAGCAGATAATCACTCTCCATTTAGCTAAGCTCGCAACGCCGTCCGCGGACAGCGGCTGAAGCATCTATTAACATGCGCGTTATTGGTACCGCGGGTCATGTTGACCACGGAAAATCTACACTGATCGCCGCATTGACAGGAACACATCCTGACCGCCTCAAAGAAGAACAGGCGCGTGAGATGACCATTGAACTCGGCTTTGGTTGGATGACACTTCCGAACGGTGAAGAGATTGGGATTGTGGATGTACCGGGTCATCGCGACTTCATCGAAAACATGTTATCGGGCATCGGGGGAACTGATGCCGCGCTGCTCGTGATTGCAGCCGATGAAGGCGTGATGCCGCAGACCAAGGAACATCTCGCGATTCTGGATTTACTTCAGATTCCCGCAGGCATTATTGTTTTGACGAAGACAGATCTCGCCTCCGACTCAGGGTGGCTCGATCTCGTTGAAACAGACGTTCGCGCCGCTGTCAGCGGCACAGTGATGAACGACGCCCCCATCGTACGCGTTTCTGCCAAAACCAAAACAGGACTCGATTCACTAATCGCTAATCTTCAATTAATTCTTCAACAAAAACCTCCTCGCCCTGATTTGGGTCGCCCTCGATTACCGATCGACCGCGTCTTCAGCATGAGTGGATTCGGGACTGTTGTCACAGGAACGCTGCTCGATGGTCAGCTTGCACTCGGCGATGAAGTGGAAATATTACCGTCTGGGCAAAAAGGTCGCGTGCGCGGATTGCAGACTCATAAGAAAAAAGAAGAACAAGCTGTGCCAGGCTCACGGACTGCTGTGAACATTTCAGGCATTGAAACAGAAAATGTCCAGCGGGGAGAAGTAGTAGTTCACCCAAATCAATATCAATCCACCCGAAGAATCGACGCGCGCTTCCGTTTGCTCAAAGATGTTTCCTCATCACTCAAACATAATAGCGAAGTGAAATTTTTCGTTGGTGCGAGTGAAACCATCGCCAATCTGCGCCTGCTTGGGAAAGAAGAACTTAACCCGGGCGAAGAAGACTGGGTTCAACTTGAATTGCGTGACCCTATTGTTACTGTGCGCGGAGATAGATATATCCTTCGGCGACCTTCACCTGGTGAAACGCTGGGAGGTGGCGTTGTTGTTGATCACCAGCCTAAAGGACGACACAAACGTTTCGATGAAAATATTTTGAAATCATTAGAGTCCTTGTCTCAAGGTACTCCTTCAGATGTGTTACTCGAAGCCGCGCTGGCTTTAAATATCGCAACGATTAAGGAAGTTGTCAACCGCTCCCGACTCGAAGCAGCAAAAGCTGAAATCGCATTGAAGGAATTGCTGGATGTTGGTTCACTGATACCTCTTGAAGAAGGCCTGCCAACGATCACAAGTGATTTACTCATGATTCCACTTCCCCATTGGACTATCCTGCATCAGAAAGTTTTGCAAATCGTTGAGTCTTATCATAGCAATTATCCGCTGCGACGTGGTATTCCGCGTGAAGAGCTTAAAAGCAGAGTCAAGCTATCTTCGCGCGTATTCAATGCACTCATCATTAATTTCTTATCACATAATATCTTGAAAGACTCAAACAACTTCCTCGCGAAGCCTGAACATGAGATCACGTTCGATAGCGGCCAGCAGGCCAAGGTCCAAGCGTTGATGCGAAAATTCGAGCAGAATCCGTTTAGTCCGCCGAGCGTCAAGGACCTTCAAACCGAAATCGATGAGGAAATCCTCAATGCGTTGGTTGAATCTAATCAGTTAATTACAGTTTCGTCAGATGTCATTTTCCGCAAGCAGGATTATGATTTAATGGTGGATAAGATAACAGAAACAATCCATAAAAGAGAAAGAATTACCCTTGCAGAGGTGCGTGACCTTTTCAACACCAGCCGCAAATATGCACAGGCTCTGCTGGAGCATCTTGACTCTACCGGAGTAACTGTACGCGATGGAGATTTTAGAAAACTAAGAAAGAAATGACCGCTCTAAGAAAGTTCTTTGCTCTCCCAGTCTTTGAGAATGAAATCAAGACACGTGAGGCGCAGTTGTTGTATATCATTGTCTGGGGGCTAATTCTGATACCTATCCCATACGTACTTTATCACCTGGTCGCCGCTCCAGAACAATTAGCCAGAGCACTGATCCAGACGGCGTTCGGTGAAATCGTAAATGTGATCTTGCTGTATTTTTTGCGGCGAGGACATGTAAGAATTGCGTCCATTCTTCAAGTCTCTATTTTGTGGCTTTTTTTCACAGCTTCTGCATTGACATCTGATGAGGTGCGCGGTGCAGCCTATTTACTTGGGTATCCACTAGTGATTGTGATCGCAGGAGTTTTGTTGGGAGGTCGCGCCGCGATGCTTACCACCTTGTTCTCATTGGTCTCCGGTGGAATCATGGCTTATGCCGAAATGCAAGGTTGGCTTATCATACACATTTACAGAGATCCTTTCTCACTATGGGCAATAAGTTTGGCAATCTTCCCAATGAGTGCGGCATTACAATATCTTGCCTCGCGCGAGATCCGCAATTCTCTTTTGCGTGCCCGCGCCAGCGAGGAAAAATATCGCCTGATCTCAAAAGTGACTTCTGATTATACGTTTTCGACCAAGTTGGACTCAGAAGGCAACATGCACTTAGATTGGGTAGCAGGCGCATTCCAAGAAATTACAGGCTATACCTACGAAGAGTATGTAGCGAAGGGCGGCTGGCTCGCGCATTTATATCCAGATGATAAAGAAAAAGATGCGCGCGCGTTAGCACGATTAAAAACCAATCAACAGGTTGTCCATGATATTCGAACATACACAAAATCAAAAGATATGCAATGGGTACGCGTGTACGCGCATCCTGTTTGGGATCATGAGCAAAACAAATTAGTTGGGATCGTGGGTGCTGTGCAGGATATTACGAAACAACAGCACGCAGAGGAACGCGAACTACGTCGACGCGAAATGCTGGAAGAAGTGCTCCAACTCGGAAAAGTTGTCACAGAAGTAAAAGATCTGCGAACAACCCTTGAACGGATCTGGCATGGCGTGCATGATGATCTTGGCTTTGATCGAGTGGGAATCTTCCTCTATAATCCCGAACGCCACTCCATGGATGGAACATTAGGTACAGATAACCTCGGAGAGATCGTGGAAAGGTGGGATCGCTGGTATCCCATCGCAGGCGCTACCATATTCACCCACTTGCTAGAACAACCTGATGGTGTATATTTCACACATAATTATGCTGTCGAGCATGGCACTGGAGTTGATGATGATATGTATGGAGTACAAGATTTTGCTGCCGTCGCCGCCTGGGCAGGAGATAAACCAATCGCCATTATTGGTGTCGATCATCTCATAACAAACCGTCCCATTCGTGATGAGCAATTGGAGGCTCTACGCTTATTCAGTGGGTATGCAGGTTTGGCGATCGAGAATGCTAGACTCAATGATGAGCTTCAAAATGACTTGGAAGAACAAAGGCGACAGGAAGAACATGCAGTGCGACGCCGAGCCATGTTAGAAAAAGTAGTGCAACTTGGAAAGGCTGTAACAGAAGTAATAGATTTGCGGACAACACTTGAGAGGATTTGGCATGGCGTACATGATGATCTATGTTTTGATCGGTTGGCGATCTTTCTCTATGATCCTGAAGGCAATTCTTTTAATGGCACATTGGGTACCAACAATCAAGGGCAGATGATAGATGAATCGGATCAATGCTATCCATTGTCTGAAATTGCAATATTCGCCCGCTTACTGGAACAACCTGATGGGCTGTACTTCACTCATAACTATGATATTGAAAACGAGATTGAAAAAGATAGCGAGATGTATGGTGTGAAAGATTATGCTGCTGTCGCGGCCTGGGCTGGGGATAAGCCAATTGCTGTAATTTGCGTTGATAATCTCATGACAAAACGCCCAATTGATAACGAGCAGTTGGAAGCTCTTCGGCTGTTCGGTGGTTATGCCGGTCTCGCTATAGAAAATACCCGTTTGAATAGCGCTTTGCAAAATGGACTGGTTCAACGGCAGTCTTTTATCCACGAACTCGAAACAAAAAACGCCGAATTAGAGCGTTTCACGTACACAGTTTCGCATGATCTTAAATCACCACTCGTAACCATTACCGGTTTTCTTGGTTTTCTTGAAAAAGATGCACTTTCTGGAGACCAAGAAAAGGTCAAAAGCACGGTTGGGCGCATTACGACAGCTGCACAGAAAATGCAGTCACTTCTCAACGATCTTCTTGAACTTTCGCGTGTTGGCCGTATCATGAATTCGCCTGAGCACATTTCGTTTGAAGATATTGTCAAAGAAGCCATAGAGCGCGTTCGTGGTGGTCTAGATGCAAAGAATGTTCAGATCAAAATACAAAAAAACCTACCCATTGTCTACGGCGATCGTGTCCGCTTGGTGGAAGTAATACAAAATCTGATTGATAATGCTGTTAAATATGCCAATCCACAATCAACCCCATGTATTGAAATTGGGACGAAAGAAGACGGCAGACATCAAACAATTCTGTTTGTACGTGACAATGGCATTGGCATTGACCCAAAATTCCATGAGCGGATCTTCGGCTTATTCAACAAGCTTGATGCGCACACAGAAGGCACAGGCATTGGATTGGCCCTCGTAAAGAGAATTGTGGAAGTACACGGAGGGCAAATTTGGGTAGAATCAGCACTGGGCCAGGGAGCGACGTTTTATTTTACGCTGCCAAATATGCCCCAAAACTAGTTAGATTGATAAAGGAGTAAACATGTGTGGACGATTTACATTGACTGTCAATCCTGCAGAAACACAAGAATCGTTTAGCGAATACACCTTCCCACAATCATTTGCGCCGCGCTTTAATGTCGCGCCCACGCAACCTATTCTTGCGATCCCAAACGACGATCGCAATACGGCCGACTTTTTCGTATGGGGACTGATCCCCATGTGGGCGAAACATCCAAGTATCGGCAATCGGCTGATCAACGCGCGTGGTGAAACACTTGAAGAGAAACCCGCCTTCCGGGGTAGTCTCAAATACAAACGCTGTCTCATTCTTGCTGATGGTTTCTATGAATGGAAAGGTGCACCAGATAGAAAGACCAAAACCCCATTTTTCATTCACATGAAAGACCGCAAGCTGTTCGCGTTCGCAGGTCTCTGGGATTCATGGAATAGCCCTGATGGCTCGCAGGTCAAATCGTGCACGATTATCACCACAGTTCCCAATGAACTCATGGCTATTATTCACAATCACACCTGAACTGGTCCTTCCCACCAAATAAATAATGCATAGATTTCGTTTGGCGACTGCCCAGCGCTTTCCCGCGCTGGCTTCGCGCGACTATATTCTGTTTCTAGTTGGACAATTCCTCTCGGTCATTGGCACGTGGATGCAAAACACAACCCAGCCATATCTGGCTTATCGTATCTCTGGCCGACCATTTGACCTGGGATTGATCGGCTTTGCATCCACATTACCAACTCTCCTCTTGGCACTTCCAGCCGGTGTACTGGTTGAACGCTGGGATAAACGTAAGACCGTTATCTTCTTTCAGGCTGTCATGTCGCTTCAGGCTTTCGGACTTGCCGCGTTGACATTTACAGGGCATGTTCAAATCTGGCATATTGGTGTGTTAGCGCTGATTTTTGGAACAGCGAGCGCGGTGGAGATTACTGCACGGCAGGCCATGCTGATCGAATTGGCTGGGCGCGAAGCACTTCCTAGTGCAATTGCATTACAGACCACAGCCTTTAACGTGGGCCGTGTCATTGGTCCTCTTGCTGCAGCCTGGTTGTTAACTTCGACAGGTACAGAAGGAAGCGTATTCATGGCAAATGGAATTAGCTTCCTGTTCGTGATCGTCGGATTGATCATTGCACGCACACGTTATAAAGTCCCGCGCGAATTGGAAGCGAGTAAAAGCCTAGGTGTGGAATTCCGCGAAGGCGTGGCATACATCCGCACGAATGCGCTGGTTGCCTCCATCATTTTGATGGCTGCTCTCGTAGGATTCTTTGGATTTCCTCTCATACAACAAATTCCTGCACTGGCACGTGACGTGTTGAGGACAGCGAGTGATACAGAAGCGATCGTAGCAGCCCGCACCAGCCAGTTGTACGCGGCTCAAGGAGCTGGCGCCTTAGTTGCAGCAATTCTTGCGGCATATATGAGTGCATCTCGAAATAAAGGCTCGATGGTCGCGCTTGGACAGGTAGCCTTTATCCTCCCATTGATCGTGCTCGGATATGTGCCCAATTTGAACATCTCATTTATTTTATTAATGTTAATTGGATGGGGAACCGTGACACAACTTGTTGCGATGAATACGTTGATCCAGGTAGTGGTCCCCAACGGATTGCGTGGACGCGTATTTAGCGTCTATTTATGGGCACTTCAAGGCGTGGCACCCTTTGGCAGCTTGCTCATCGGTTGGCTCGCTCAAAATTGGGGTGTGCCGGTTGCCGCACTCCTCGGTGGATTTATTTCCTTAGTAACCATTGGTGCTTTACACTTGATCAGCCCAGGCGTACGCCACGCGCAGGCTTAACGTCAGGTTAGCGTCGAGAATTGCAGGTTGACGCTTAATTTTTGCCCATGTTATGATGCTTCCTTTGGAGACCGAAATTAATGGATCACAACCGCTCCTCAAAGAAGGACAACGAAACTCCCGGCTTTTTTTCCCGTCTTTTTAACACATTGATCGGTATAGGGTTGGGGGAATCGATGCTGCGCGTGGGAACAACGTTACTTTCCATTGTTCTGCTCGGCGCGGTGATCTGGCTACTGAGACTGTTCTATTCACAAACTCTCAATACTGGGGATACAGTCAACGCGCTTCAAGTGGGGACAACTACTCCTGTCGCGCGGATCGAAGATGTAGCATATCAAAACGAAGAAGCCTTTGGGGGAATCCCGCGTTTGGCGCAGGTCCATACAACGATCCCATCTCGTCCACGACAAGAAGTAATCAAATATACAGTGGTGGAGGGTGATACTGTTTTTGGGATCGCGGAAAAATTCGGGCTGAAGCCTGAAACGGTCTTATGGGGCAATTACTATATTTTGCTGGATGATCCTCATGCTCTGCAACCAGGGCAGGAATTGAATATCCTGCCGGTGGATGGCACCTATCATGAATGGCAACAGGGCGAAGGTTTGAACGGTATTGCCAATTACTATGGAGTGAAACCGGAGGACATCCTTAACTACCCAGCTAACAATTTGGATCCAGCTACGATTGGCGATCTTGCAAATCCAAATATTAAACCAGGAACATGGCTGGTCATTCCCGGCGGCAGGCGCGAATTTATCTCTTGGAGCGCGCCACTCGGTATAACACGTGAGAATCCGGCCTCTGCGCGGGTGCTTGGTCCTGGTGCCTGTGACCCGATCAGCGGAGGCGCCGTTGGCTATGGCACTTTTATCTGGCCCACTAACAAACATTACCTCTCCGGGTTTGATTACACTCCTAGTGCCAATCACTGGGGCATCGATATTGCAGGCAACGAAGGGGAAGGAGTGTATGCAACGGACGCCGGTGTAGTTGTGTATGCAGGCTGGAATAATTATGGATATGGCAATATGATCATGATAGATCATGGGAATAACTTCCAGTCTTTATACGCGCATTTGAGTGCGATCAATGTTGGATGCGGTCAAAGCGTGGGCCAGGGAGATGTGATTGGTGCAATTGGTTCAACGGGGCATTCAAGCGGGTCGCATTTGCACTTCGAGATCAGAGCAATTTCCTCTTGGGTTAACCCTTGGGATGTTTTGCCACCTCCATGAGGAGGTATACAGAGAAAGATGTACACAAGTAAACAAGATACAAAAATGTTCATACCGTAGTTGCACCTCGGCAAAAAAGCAAATGACTTGCCAAAGCAGAATGCCTATACTATAATCTGCGTCACCTCGGGCGCGTAGCTCAGTTGGTTAGAGCGCTACTATCACACAGTAGAAGTCGGGGGTTCGAGTCCCTCCGCGCCCATAAAGACGAGCTTGAATAGCTCGTTTTCTTTTGGGGGCGTAACGATCTTCTTTTTTTCCCGTCAGGTTAATTATAGGAAGATTATGGTAACTTGGATTCTTTTCATGGGGTTAAGAATCTATAAGCCTTCCTTTGTTCAAGGAGAAACATATGAATGAACAACAAAAACATCAAATGGTTTTGGAAATGACTCATCCTTCCGGTGCGGAAGAATGGAATTGCCCGATCTGTGGGCGACGTTTTCTCATAAGGTGGGAGCCAAAATTTAAGAGAACAGTTCTCGAGGTTGGCGATGAATATGCAAGTCACAACGGGGGGAAAGGCGGCCTGCAAATGGGGTCTATGCAGGTGACGCCCGCGAATAACCTGATCTCAGAGGACGAGCCTGTCGTATCTATGGATGACCCGAGGTTAGCACCATGGACGGCGTGGCTAAATGAAGTTGGCTTTGAAAATCTATGGAATAACGACTGACGATTCCCGCCTCCCAAATTTTTGGCGGAAAGAGTTGCAATGTAGTTGAGTTGGGATGTATCGGGAAGAGACGCTGGCCCTGCCAAGGACTCACTGTCGGCAGGGCCAGCAGAAGCTGGGTTAGGGATTTTAAAGGTTACGCGTCAAGGTAGAACTGGACTAGGGGAAGCTCCACGAAACCAGCAATTGGCCCGGGGTGACCGGCTGGATCCTTGTAGGTGACCGTCACAACCATCTTATAGGGAATGTCAGTTTCGCCAGGGGCAGGCTGGATGGTACCAGCCGGGATCGTGATATTCGTAGAATATTGGCCATTACCACCCGGATCTAATGGAATTGGATTTCCATTATTTCCCTCGAACTCGAATTCAGCACCTTCACCTATGGACTCCAGGTATACATCACATTCCCAAGTGCCGCAAATCATTCTCGCCAGCGACCCTGTTAGAGACCATTGGCACGTCACGACGACATCATCCCGAATGTCGAAAATTCTTGTTGGGGCTTCGCCAGGCTCAAAGGCCTCAGCCTGAATGCTGCCGGTAAGCACGCTTGTGGGGACTCCAGCTTCGACTTCAAACTCGCCTGTTGTGTAGCTCATATAGTACTCCTTTTCTTTTTGCTTAATAAGTTTTGGTAGCTGCACTGATGTACGAGGGGCCCGCTCGTTCATCAGCGCATTCTATTGATATAAACGTGATAAATTTGATTTTTCTGGGATGAACTGAATTCGATCATGTTCAATTTATGCATCCTGCATTAATCTGTCTTGTTGCTGTAGCCACATTTCCATTACTGTCTGTAGCAGTCAATGTGATCACATGTCCTCGACAATCATTTGGAAACACATACAATGTTGGTGATAGGCTGGTGCCGGTGGCAAGAATTGGATTATTTCTATAAACGTCCAAGTCTGTACGGTCAGTGGACCAGACGAGCGAAGAGCCAGTTAGTATGCCGTCCTGCGCGTCTATGGCAGAGCCTGAAAGCCTCACAACCGCAGACCAATAATTGGCGTTTTGCGGGTCTTGATCAAACGCACCCATGATGTCTGCATCCGGAATCGTAATAGAGACGATCGGCGGGCTGTTGGATGGCAAGCTGATTGTTATCAATTGAGACTCGTTATTGCCTTCGTTGCTCTCCAAAACACGGCAATCACTGGGCAGGGATTCATCTCCGCTGCAACTATCAGCCAAAACACTGAGTGAGATCGTCTGACCTTGAAGTGTCTCCGGCAACCATATGAAGCCTCTAAATTCCACCTGTTCTCCTGCCGCAAGTGGCGCGCTGGTATAGGGATACCATGCATTTGCTTGACCTGAAACACTGAAGGGCGCTGTGAACTTACCATTCACGTCAATGTACTGTGCAGACAGTTTGAAAATATCAGCCGCGGATTCGCCTTGGTTTTGAACAATGACATAAATTGGCACGATAATCCCGAGCTGCCCAGCCGGAATCTGCGGGGGGCCTGCGAGTAGAAATACTGTCACCACCAGGTCTGCTGCCGTTGGAGTAGCCGTCGGTGTGACAGTTGGTGTATCCGTTGGAGTTTGCGAAGGTGTAGCCGTAGCAGTGGATGTGTTTGTTGGAGTGACACTTGGCGTTTCGGTAGCTGTTGGCGTGGGAGTGATTGTGTTGCTCGGCAAACGCGGCACGTGTATTATTTGCCCCGGGTAGATCTGCTCATTGGACAAACAATTCGCGGCCATTAATTCCCCGACATTAGAACCTGTCACCAATGCTATTGAGAAAAGTGTATCGCCCTGTTGAATTCGGTAGGTTGGCCAAAAAAGATTCTTTACACAGACGATCCATATACGAGCCGCTGTAGCCGTGGGAGTGGGCGCAGATGTATCGGTCAGTGCAGTGTCCAATGTTGAAGTAGGTGTGACGGTAGATAACTCTCCGGCTCCTGAGACAGGGATCAAGAGCGTGTTAGTGGAAAGAGGCGTCGTCGACGTTACAGTGGGAGTAGTCGGAGGAGAGTCGGCCCCAAAGACTACTCCCACAATCACCAGATTGGCTACGGTGCTTGCCGCCAGGATCGCAATGACAATGCGACGCAGCGTAATTCGAATACAGATTTTCTTTTCCCAGTGCATGGATTACCTCTACTCTCAAGATTTAGGCCAGTTTTCCGGGGGACAGAATTCAAAGATGCCCTTCTTGGTTTGATCAATGTCTTTTTCTGCCTCGGTACGTCTGTGGATAGCACCTCTGATGCGCAAAGCACCTAATACGAAGATCAAAATGAAGATCACAACATAGCCCTGGAATGCCAGTTGAAGAACTTCCTTCGATAACTCGAGCTTATCCTTGGCGACGCTGACCACAGCCTGAATGGCTGTCACTGTGGTCAAGGAGGCGGCAATAAAAGCAGCCGTTTCAGCTAAATCACGTTCTGCCCGTTTCAGGCGATCGCATGCTTGCTGATAACCGCGCTGGGAAGCTTTGCAGGCATGCAGCTTGCCTTTCGATTGATGATCTTCCTCAAACCTGGCTTTTTCAGCACCATGATTTGCTCTAAATTGATTGATTTGTTCCATTTCAACCTCTGTCGATCCTTTAATCTTGCTGCTCTTCACGCGCGGATGATTCAGCCAGGGCAATGAGCAACAGACTGATCATCAGCAACAGAACAGGAAAAGACGTTCTTGTAGCTACAGCTCCTATGACGAGCGGAGCCATTATGACGATAATTAAAACTTTGCGAAACATAGCGAGTTTCTCCTCTTACTCTTGAACAAAGACCTACCAATATTTCAGGGATTGAAACTAGAAAGAACGAAGCCCCGGATGAGGACAGCCAGGGCTTCAAAGACAGTTTCTGTGTTTATCCCAATGACTATCGATTCATGGGTGAGGGAGCCAATAGACCTGCCAAGCCGCCAATGGCTGCTGATCCCAATGCAACGATGACTTCCGGTGTGGATTGACCTGCCATCGCCAAGGCAATGGTGCCAATTACGCTCGACACCACAGTTAGGCCAAGCACCGCGACAACCATGCGGTAAAGCCATTTATCTTTTTGCGTATGATTATTCATGTTGACTCCTTTCTAATTCTTATTCCTAATCACTATAAACGCACATCTGGATGATTTTCAAGCATTAAGACGAAAACACAATTAAGCCCTTCCTCTGGAAATCATCGAATTGTTCGAGCCAACCCGTTCTCTATTTGAGGACATTCTTATCAAATAACCATGAATTCCTGGAACTATCATAAACAAGCCACATTTCGAAGTTATGTTCACTCGAATTACATTGGGCTCCTGTGTAATAAGTAAGATGAGCGCTCACGACCGCGGAATAGAGATCTTGATGTATGAGATTGACATTGCTCATCACAATGCGGCAAAGCTGCATCTCCTGATAACCTCGCAAATAATTATTGAAATTATCATTGTGCATGACTTGGCGAAAGCCGGGGGATAGCTGACCCCATGCGTTCTCGAATCTTCCATCGCTTACGTTTTGCCAATAGGAAGTGACAAAATCAATTGGGCTGGGTATTGAAGGTGTAGGAGTGCCGAAGATCACGGTAGGTGGCAGACTGGTTTGAGTAGGCTGTGGCGTGGGTGGAGAATACACAATCTTCTCTGCTGGAGGTGTACTGGTAGGTTCCGGTAATAGAACGGGAATTACGCCTGGGGTCAATGCCAGAAGTACAGCTGTGATCCCTAAAACAAATGATAATATGCGGATGATAGGATTAGAAATAGTGGAAGATACTACAATCGTAAAAATTTTGAATCCACCACCTAGCAGGGAAATCAATATCAAAACCGCTCCAAATACAAAAAGACCAATGACTAGATTTTCGGGCATGATGTCTCCTC
>WNFZ01006312.1_pt1 | contig 12996 bp, 14 predicted proteins | sample 5400081 | NCBI WGS metagenome assembly WNFZ01 (sample SAMN13153365, study PRJNA577476) | soil metagenome | isolation source: 80 cm soil or saprolite under grassland replicate 1 | place: USA:California | collected 2016-06-15
TTGCGTCTGCTCTTCCTTGAACAACTCGCGGACGATCTGCGCTTTGAATGCTGGTGTATGTCGTTTTCTTATTCCCATGGTGGTCATTATCCACCTTATCGGAGCCGTTTTTACTGTCTAAATTTTGGGGTCCACTATATTGGATTGAATGCGCACGTAGGGGATCAACCCGCAGGCCACATATCTATAGATGGTCTTCTGATCTATTTTCAGAAGCGCCTCCAGGTCTTTGGCTGTGAGCAGTTCTGATACTTCCGCTCCCGAATTGATGTTTTGTGGCTTTGAGGCCATTGATTCACCTGATTCTATGCTCCACAAAATGATCCATATTTTTGTTATAGTCGTGAGGCATGAGCGATCTGCCTTCTCCTAATCAGTACCGCAGCGCAAGTCCCTGTTCCATATCTCGCGCAACATTATGGCCGACGGCGCTGACTACAGTTGAGAGAGCGCGCAACCTGGCAGCCTCGAAGGACGCGTCGCGCACTTGCGTGGCGGCTCTGACTGCGCCATCGTAGGTTTTCCAGTTTGCCTGCAGGTCGAGGCGATAGCCTTGATTGACGCCGCCTTTGGCGATGGCCGCGCCGCTATTGGCTCCGGCTACGGCCCAACTCGCGCCGGCGACCTCTGCAGCCGTCAACCCCTCTGCCCGCCACCGGTTCGCCCTTACCATTTCCCGAACATAGGCTCCCTGGTTTTGGACAAGAGCCCATGATGCCGTCTCCTGGTTGGCTATCCTTGCATCGAAGGCTTCAGTAACCGCTCGCTGCTTTCCATCGGCGCGATTCTGAATCGACTGATACTGTTGGTGTAACCCGTAAGCGCCGCCGCCAAGCTCTATTACGGAACCCGCCATACGCCCCTGAAGAGTCTGTCTGCCGGTTTTAGAATCAGACAGTCCTGAGCGTACGGCTTCACTAAGCCATTCCGATCCCTTGATGACCTTGCCTCCCCACCAGTTCTGTGTGTCGGCGGCGCGATCGGTTTCGATATTGGCGCTCTGCTGCTTGCGCTCCGCGTTCAGATCGGCTATCGCCTGATCGTTGCGCGCCCAGATGTCCCTCGCGTTCAACCTGGCCAGGGCGGCGGCGCTCTCATTGGCATACAGTCTCTCAGTGTTTATCGCGCCTGCAGCCCGGACAAGCCCACCATAGATGCCTCCGACCGAAGATATGCGGTTTCCTTCGATTCCGGTTTCGCCCCGAATCCGATTGGCGAGTGCGTTCAATTTGCCGACATTATAGGCGGTTCCGATGCGCGTTAGCTCACCCATGAATTGTCCCTGCGCCTGCGCCCTCTCGGCCTGATTGCTGATGGAAGCCGCTATCGCGGAGCTGTAAAACTCGATCCCAGCTCCAACCAGAGCGCCGGCCCAACTCGAAACGGTCGAGGACACCGATTCGTAGACCTGCCCCATCGCCACCTTGTAAGCGATCACCGGCGACATCCAGAGCGATAGCCCGGCGATGGTCATTATCACTATGGCGAGGATGACCGTGTAGAATGGCTCCGCGCCCGAGGTCATGATCTCTCCCATAGTCTGTGAGTCCCACTGGTAGACGACGTCGCTGGCGTCCAGGGACATCGCCAGGTTGCCTCCCATATAGGCGAAAGCTCTGATCAATTGGGCAACGACCGGCCAGATAAGCGTCAAAACGATCGTTCCCCACAAGAAAGGATAGGAAATCTTGTTCGCCAGATTGCGGTCAATCGCCAGCGCGATCATCACAGGCGCGGCGAGCCTCACGGCGATCATCAAAAAGCCGCCGAGCACCAGCAGGTACAGGTCTCCGAAGACAAGTATCCCTCGCGCAAAACTCAAGATCGAGAAAAGCATCGGCATGTCATGGGAGAGGGTCTCGAACTTGTTGTTGACATCCTTCGGGGAGGCGGCCACGTCCCGGATCACGCCGAGCACGGCCTCTCCTCCGCCCGGAGGCGGTTTCAGATTCTCGCCGGTGGGCTCAACGGTGAAATACCCCTTGGTAAATCTGCGGTATCCCTCTTCAAAGCTATTACGGTGATTGTTGTAGAACCTTTCCAAAATGCCGACGATGCGGTCGCTGAGCAAAGAGAGATGCGAGGAGCGCTGGACAGACAGGAGCAGAAATTCTTCCTCAGTCTCAATACCGAAAAAATGGTGCTGGAAATCATCCACTGGGGACGGCCGATCAACCGATATGAGTCAGCGGGTTTCCAGGAAGGGCTGAAGCGAGGCTACGATCAGGACCTGCAGAAAATGCTGACTCTGAATTTCTCTGACAAAGGAGTCGGAACTGATGGTCGCCTTGCTAATGTGACCGGACGCTTTGGGCTGGGATTCAAGAGCGTTTTCTTCGTATCTGATCAACCAGAGATCATCAGCGGGCGATTGACCTTTGAAATTCGTGGTGGCTTTTATCCATTAGGTTTGCCCCCATCTAAGGCCGAAGAAATTCGAGAGAAAGCCCGAAATTTGGCCGGGACCGATGCCGTTGTGCCCACCGTGATACGTCTAAAACTGGCCGAGGAAATCGATGTGGAGGAATTATCCTGGGCAATTGACAAGTTCACTCAGGCAGTTCCACTGTTGACAATTTTCTCTCGCGACATTCGTAGCCTTGAGGTCATCCGCGAGACGATACCCTACACTTGGGAAAGCGTCGAGGAGATGCTGACGGAGAGTGGACGGGTGAACATGTCCAAGGTTGGGAATCGAACCTTCCTTTGCTTCCAATGCCGCACTTATTCGGATATGCGCCCAGCGATCATCCTCTTTCAACTGGATCCCAGAGGCATCTCGCGACTCGCTGATGACCTGACAGGAATATGGATCACGACGCCTACGGCCGAGCGATCCGATTTCCGCTGGGCGCTGAATGCGCCGTTCAAACCAGATGCTGGCCGGCAGCGTCTGGCGCTAAATAATCCCGAAAACCGCAAAATTGCTGAAGCCGTTGCTCATGAATGGGAAGAGGCGCTCATCGAGCTTTTCGACGAAACGACTGGAAACTGGAGCCGCTTCGCCGAAAAGTTGGGACTGCATGCTGACGCAAATTTCGAGAGTTGGTGGAGACAACTCTGGGATGAGACAACGCAAAGCGCGCCTGTTTTGAACTGGAAAGACATTCGTGAAGGTGGGCAGGTCCTGGGCTGGATCGCCTGGAACTGGTCAACCGGAGCGGTGAGACGGCTGATTGAAAAGCGAGCGGCAATCCCGAGCTTACTTCCCGGCGCATATAAGACGATGGGAAAGCTAGGGGATTTGCGTTTTTATGTGACCGGCCTGCTCGCCGAGATCGATAACAGAAGCTTTTCGCAAGTTGCGAATTGGGAGTCATTCCGGAAGGCATTCCCAGAAGGGCAAATGGCGCATGAGAGAATTGCGAACGTCCTTAGACTGGCCGGAATCACTCATACCCTGGAACATGTCACCCTGGAACGTGTATTGGCTGAAGAAGTTGGCTCGCAGTCTCAGGTAAGTCCTGTAGTCGGCGATCGTATCGGCGTGTTGTTCAGTAGGTGTCCGGCTATCTTTGACTCGAATATATTCTCAAACCTGGACATGGAAATTCAGAAACTTTTCCAATGGATGAGGAACCTGAGTTTTCTAACAAGAGGTGGCTCCTATTATCCGGCCAGCGAACTGATCTGTGACCGGGCTGTCCCTGACCTGATTGAAAATGACGAAGCTCTTCGCGCCGCCTTTGCGCCACACATCGCAGTACTTTGTTCCAACTATTCCGATATCGCATTACGCTTTTTTACCAGGGCCAGAGGCAAACTCTCAGCGAATGCAACGATCATGGCTGAATGGGCGAAAAACGCCCCGCCTGAAAAACTCCCCGCAGTTTTCAGATACCTTGTTGACGGAGAACTGGGACAGGCGCTTGCCGACAAGCTTGGACGGGACTGGCTTGACAACAAAAGAGAGACGGAGGCTTTCAAAGAGTTATCTCCCGAACAACGCAGCGAGATGGAAAGAAAGTTTTCCAGAGGATTGCCTTGGTTCTTCCCCTCCCTAAATATCGCCACCGTCTTCGATCCGGTGGAACGGCCCGTCAAGCAGGAAATGGACGCTGAGGATGCATTTCTACGTGTCACTTATTGGTGGAAGCAAGAACAGAATAAATGGGTGGACCGATTTAAGAGCGAGACATATCCGCCGGGCTTCCCAGGAAAGCTCCCTTGGCCAAGCGAGGATGCTTGGGATGAGGAATTCGCGCCATCCCCACAATCCCGATGGTTTCTTCTATTTGTTCATGCCGCTTTGGTCCCACTCGGATTCAATATGATTGGTCGTGATCAAAGTTTCTCCAATTTCCTCGTATCCAGAAATCTACTCGATATCTTCCCGAAGTCTTCGGATGAGCCTGAGATTTTGCTGCGAACTCTTGATCAATATCTTGACGAGTTTATCCAAAATACGCGGTTCCATTACCAGATGCGACAATTCATCGCCTTTTACGCCGTGGCCAGAAACCTGGAATCATTACTACTGTCACTTCAAGAGGCTGAACGATCTCAACACCCAGGCGCTTTCGGGTCGGTATTCAGTCCGAGATCTAATCCAACGCTGACTGGAACAGGGATTGACGCGCCGCCACTGACTGGAATGCTCGGCATGGGATCATGCCAGTTGCTCCGCGAGCTATATCGTCTTGGCCGATTGACGAATCCCTTGGGATATCATTATGCGTTTACTCCACTTCACAAGGTTCGGCGACTTTGCACACAACTCTTCGGCACTCCCTATGAGTCGCAAGGCGCTCAATCATCGGTGATAATTTTCGACGCTCTTAAGAAATTGGGCGATGACCTTGGCTTAGATCCGACCTTCAATCATTGCTTCGATTTGCCATTTCAAATTATCGCCGAGAATGAACATCTTCGCACCGAAGTTTTAGGGCGGCCAATTGAAACAGAGACATTTGACAGCAATATTCCGGACTCCACGTCTGAGATGGAAGATTTTCTATGGAACCAATAACCCCAATTCAATCCGGCGCTCCCGTCAGTCACCCGACCTTCGGTCGCGGAATGGTCGAATTCTCGAAAGGCGAGACGACGCTCGTGCGTTTTTCACGTGGCATAGAGGAATGTCTCACGAGTGAGTTAACGATTCTGCGATCCGCCGTAGATGACTACGTCAACGGGCGCCTATCTCCGGCCTCGCATGTTGTGTTGCGTCTTTTGGGGGAGACGATCCGGTCTGTAAACGACGCGTGGGGCGTATTTTCGCCAAGTCGGATAGATCTTTATCCGCATCAGTTATGGGTTTGTCGAAAAGTCACAGAGCAATGGCCGGCCAGATGGGTCATTGCGGATGACGTCGGGTTAGGTAAAACGATAGAAGCCGGCCTGATCCTTTGGCCGTTACTCCATCTGGGCCTGATTCAGCGACTACTTATCCTTTGTCCAGCTTCCATAGTGGGACAATGGCAGGAGCGGCTTCTTCAAATGTTCGATATTCGCGCGGCCCAATACCAGCCTGATCAGGATTCCGATCGTCTTGATTTCTGGAAGCTAAATCCGTTTGTTATCGCCTCGTTTCACACCCTGCGACAGGATCGGAATGGACGTCATGAGCGAATGCTCCAAACCGATCCCTGGGATTTGATCATTGTTGATGAAGCACATCACCTGAATTTTGACGAGGCTGCGGGCATGACTTTAGCGCACCGGCTGATTCGAAGGTTGCAGGAAGCAGACCAACTCAAGTCATTAATATTTTTCACGGGAACGCCGCATCGGGGCAAACACTTTGGTTTTTTTGCCTTGATGTCGCTGATCCGTCCGGATCTGTTCGACCCGCGCAAGCCGGTGGATTTCCAACTCCCGCTTCTTCCACTAGCTCTCATAAGAAACAACAAGTATCACGTCACCAATCTGCGAGGAGAGCGATTGTTCCGACAGCCAGAGGTTAAGACCGTCCCTTATCACTACAGCCCGGCCGAGGACGCCTTCTATCAGATGATGACGGAATTCATTGCGTCAGGACGGGCTTATGCGACTAATCTGGATAGGGACAAAGGGCGTATGGTGATGCTGGTATTGATCGCATTGCAAAAGCTTGCATCCAGCTCAGTGGCGGCTGTGCGTAGCGCCTTGCAGAAGCGGCTTGCCAAACTAAGTGCCCTTTCCATGGTGGTACAACAGGCGCAGCGAGACGCCGCCGAAGCGAAGGCGAAAATGGAGCGCTATGCCGATGACCCCGAATCGCTAAACCCTATCGTGGAAGATGAAATGGTGACACTCATTCTTGAGCTCACGGAAAATGAGCGGGCGCGATTGACGGAGTTGATCAAAGCGGCGGATGCGGTTATCACCGAGACGAAAATCGAGGCCATTCTAAATAGTGTTCGGCAGTTGCCCACGGAAGAATCCGTTCTCTTTTTCACGGAATATAAAGTCACACAGGCGCTTCTACTGTCCTCGCTTTGGCGTGAATTCGGTGAGGCGAGCGCGACCTTTATAAATGGTGACGAGGCGCTGCCGAACGTGCTCGCCCCGAACGGCGAATTGCGCGCATTGCGTGAATCCAGGGATGCGGCTAAAGACCGATTTAACTCAGGGGCCGTCCGTTTTCTCGTCTCTACTGAGGCGGCGGGCGAAGGAGTCGATCTGCAAGTCCGTTGCTCACGCCTAATTCATGTAGACCTCCCGTGGAATCCTATGCGGCTGCATCAACGTGTCGGGCGATTGAACCGCATTGGGCAACGCGACGTCGTAAAAGTGATGCTCTTCCAAAACCCGGATACGGTCGAGTCTCGCATTTGGACTCTCTTGAACGAAAAGCTCGAACGTATCAGGCGCTCAATCAACATGGTTACGGAGGAGCCGGAGGACTTGCATCAGCTCATCCTTGGGACTACTCGTCCAGGAGTATTGGACACGGTCTTTTCCGAGGCGGACTCCGTTCCGCGCCACAAATTGGCGGAATGGTTCGATCAAAAAACTGGGCAGATGGGCGGCGAAGACGCAGTTCAGGTAGTCCAGAATTTGCTGGGGCACGCACGTCACTTCGATTACGCCCAAGTCTCCGACCGCGTTCCCAAACTCGATTTGCCGGACCTTGCTCCATTCTTTCGTCTGGCTTTACGACATAATCGGCGCCAACTTTCAGAAACTGCGGGATTGATGGCATTCAAAACGCCAGAGCCCTGGCAAAAAACGGCGGGCGTGATGCCACGTTACGAGGACGTCCATTTTGACCGGAAGTCATTGTCAGGCAAAAGGAGCATCGTTCTTGGCGTTGGAAGCAAGCTGTTTGATTCGGCCCTGGAGCAGGCCTGCCAGTTGCCCGACGCCTATGCTGCGGTTGCCAAAAGCCTAGAAAAGACGGCCCTATTGGTATTTCGTTGTTATGATCGGATCACCGGAAATCCTGCTCAGCCCAAATCGATTATTTGCGGAGTGCTCTATGATGCGGAAGACTTTCGGGTCCTCAAGGATTGGCAGGTTTTACGATTACTAAACGAGTTAACCGAAAAAGCAAAGCCCTTGGTAGATGTTGAATTGGCTCAAGACACCAAGATGGCTGGAGATGCGCGGATACCGCCCCGCGCCGAAAGTTTATTACGTGAAGCCTTTCCTTCATTTGACCTACCATTCCGGCAACCAGATTTAGAACTGTTGGGAATCATCGCGAGAATTGATTGTTCCGTTATAACCCAGAGTTTTAACGCAGATTCTGTCTGAACAGCGAGTTTGTTCTTATGACGACATATGTCACAGAGGAGAATCAGAAAATGCACACTATTGCCCGGAATTATCCGAGTAAGGGCGGAGTCAGCGAACTGGCGGCTTGGTTCAGGGATAGTGAGGGGGACCTTCTCGGCATCGGTCAACCGCTGCGCTGAGGCTGTTTCCTGCCTTACCCGGCGCAGATGATTCTCGCATCGCGTTCCGTGCCCAACCGGAAGTTAGATCATGCCGCGACGATACCTGATATTCTGAAATGATTCGGCGAGCCAACTCATCAGGGCCTTAACATGTGGCAAGTCGACCCACACTTCACCCTGTCTTAAGAAGGAATCAAAGCCTCCGTACCTAAATGTAGTGGAGCCTGGATCAAAATCATTAAACGCAAGAATGATGTTTTCAAACCATTCAGGAAGAGCCGCATCAAATTCCGTCTTCAGCAGCTTCCTGAATTCCTGTAACAACCAAAGCAAATCATGCGATTTTTCTTCCGACCCAATGGTTGCCTTCAAATAAAGTTCGCTGGCATGCCTGTAGTTGTAGATCACTGGGTATGCGAGTTCGTATGTTTCGCCGGTGGAAAGCGCCGCGTCAACAAGCGTATCCCCGGCAAGTTTATAAGATTCCGCAAGGGCGAAAGTGTCTCCAATCTCTGCCATCCTACCAATGACCGTGCCGTGGCGCCAAGTTTCATCCAGGTTTTCAGGCGGCTCTTGAAACAGAGGTGTCACCGAAGTCAAAAGATTGTCGTATAGTTCTTCATGATGACTTCCGATGTTAAGACCCATTTTTATAGACTCTACATCAGGCTGATCTTCCCAGTACATTAAAATGTACGCGAGCACTCTCAAATCCTCTGCAGAAAATTGGCGTGGGATTCCTTTTCCAGGGTTCGCTCCCGGCCCCAGGTAGTCAGAAAAACGATACGCCCATGTCTTAACAAGGTTTCTGTCGACCTCGAAAATTCGAGCGGCTTCTGAAACTCCGAATTTCATGTCGTATCGTGGCATATTCAATCCATATCATATCAGCGATGTCTCTGACATCGCGCCGCCCGACAGAATGACCCTGGCACGCTGCCGGTCAGCGCCAGCGGCAGATTGACCATCACCGGTGGCACCGCCAGCGTCGAACACAGTGCGATATTGAGCAGCAGGAAGATGCCGCCGATCTTATCGAGCATAATTCTTAATTCTCAATAAACCTCTGGCAACTCGCCGCGCCGCCATCTTTCAAAATAGCTTTCGGCAATGCCTTCAAGGCGCGCATTTCCCTCGGGTGGGCGCAATGCCGCAAGGTCAGGCAAATCATCCGGAAAGGTGAGCAAATCGCGCAGCACGTCCTTTGCCTGCGCCACGTCGTGGCTGAGCAGCACATCAACCAGTCGCAGCAAGCGGCGACGGAAATCAACGAGCGCAGACCGATTGAGCCGACAAATCTCAATGAATTGCGCGCCTTCAGCAGTCAAAGATTCCGCCACGCCGTCGCGGGTGATGCGCCAGTGCGCGCCAAGCGGTTCACGCGCCGGATCAAGTGGTAACCAAATGTCGCGCCGCGCCGCATTGCAGGCGCAGCAAACATAAAACAGATTGTCGTAGGCGCCGCGGAGTTGTGGGTCGGTGACTTGGGCAATGAAATGCTCAACGCTGAAATCCTCGTGACCGGCGGGGCACCATCGCTCGCGCGTCAGGCAATACACGCAACGAAAAGTGAATTCATCGCGCAGCCACGCCTTGAAGGACGCGTAGTCAAGGTATCCGCGCGGTCCGTGACGACGTGTTGGCGGCGCTGAAGGGTAATGAAACACCGCCGTGGCGGCGGCGCGCAGTGATTCAGTCATCAATGTGTGAAAGTTGTCCGGTCTGTGTTTCGTAGAGCGCCAGCCGTCTGCTCAGTTCTTGATCCCACGGCTCCAAGGTTCGATCCACCGTCGCCTGAAGTTCGGCCAATTCGCGATCTTCAGCCTCATTCAAACCACCAGTATAACGCCGCCGGATCAAATCGGCGCGCCGCCGGTTGAGCGCGGCCCAGGTCTGTAACTCCTGCGAGCCCGCTGTCGCTTGATCCAGCACGGTCAACGCCCACTGCTCGAGCGAGAGGCGCCGAGCCTGCGCCTGCGCCTGCAAGCGCAGTACTAAATCGTCATTCAAAGTAATGGTGACAGGCATTTCTTCAACCTCACAAGTTCAAATTGCGGCTTCGCAAAGTATAACGTACTAAACGAACGCTGACACAGCGCTGAATGTGATTCAATTACTTTGTTTTCATAAAGCAAAGGTGTCTTGCGAGCTTGCCAGGCCCAACTTACGTTTCGCTCGCTTTGAGTCCTTCCAGCACGGCGACCTTTCCGCCATATCCACCGCCGGGCTTCACCTCCTGCCGCCGGAACTCTTCGCCCGACAGCGGCACGTAGACGATCTTCTCGCCCCCGTTCTCGACCACGGCTTCGCGCGAGATCACCATCGCCGGTGCCCGTTCGCCCGCCTCGATCCGCACGTCGGCCTGCATCCCGACGCGCAATGGACCGAACCTGCGTTGGATCGAAGAACACACGGAAGAGTATCGCGGCCAGTGGGTTGCTCTCAGCGATGGCCAACTTATCGCACACGGGGCTGACCGTCTGCGGTAGTGAAAACCGCCGTCTACCCTGACCCAGATTGGTGCCAGTTTCAGAATTCCACTGTGGCCAATTTTGTGGCTACCCCTTTATCAATTTGGCACATTTTCCGACATCCAGAGACAACGAAAAACATTTATTAAAGCGCAGGACGCTTGCAAAATTTCGGTCTCAATTGTTCGATTTCGTTAGTTAGTGCTGGGATAGAGAGACATAAGCCTAAAGGCCTAAACCCTGTATTTACAGGCCTTATCCACATCACTCAATCCCTTGAGGAAGTTGTAGAACTGAATGTAGGTGAGACTTTAAGAGGAAAAGCGGAGGCAGAAGGATTCGAACCTTCGGTAGAAGTTTTAGCCCCTACAACGGTTTAGCAAACCGCCGCCTTCAGCCACTCGGCCATGCCTCCGTAACGAGCGCACATTGTCTCCGCCGAGGTTGACGCTGTCAAGACTAAGCTTCAGCGTCTTGCCTTCGATTTCTTTGCGCAGAGACTGCCGTTCGCGCTCATCGTCGCTGACGTCCAGACGCGCCTTGAGCGATTCGATCTCCTTTTGCAACTCGACCTCTACCGGCACACAGCCGGCGCTCTTCAGGACCGAATAGCCCAGCCGCACGTCCTCAGGCGTGGCAAAGTACGCGTCGAGGTCCAGAGGTTTACCCTTGCCCGGCAGGTCGTCGAACTCGCCCCTCTCCATCGCCTCGCGGATTTTCTCTTCGATGAGTTTTTCAGAAATCATCATGCCATCCCCATCTATTCACAAACAATAACAACCACTAACAATTATCTCAATAAATCGGGGCCGTGCAAGCATTCGATTCACAAGCATTCATTGACACTAACAAAGAGTTTTACCACTAAATTACCACCAGGGACTTTTCCGGAAACATGGGCCTCTAATTAACTTGGCGCCGAAGGGGAAAAGTGATAAGACACACTCCCCTTTTGGCAGACCTGACCCGCATCGCGCTCGCAGCAGCGGCCCGAAACACGCCCGCGAGGCCCACCCGTGCGCGAACATTGAAACCGCCATACAGGAAAGGACCCGCGCTCCCATGCTCCATCACGGGATCAATTCGCAACTCTACAATTTCGCCCTCTCCGCTGCGGCGGTCATCGCGCACAAAGACACACCGAGGCTGTTGCGCCAAAAAATAAGCGATTTTATAAAGGATTTGAGAAAAGAATTGCCCGACGAGGCTCAGGCCGAGATCGAGGCGGCAGAGGCAAAGGCCACGATCGAGGCGGCAGATCATTTGCGCCGAGAAGAAGAGTCTTGAGAGGTTTTGCCAAGTAGTCGCTCGCGCTGGCGCTGCAGGGTCGCGCCCTGATCCTCGCGCAACTCCGCGATCAAATCAGCCAGCAGTTCAGCGTACCGGTCAAGGGCGTCAGCGGCAAACGCGTTCCAGCTCGGATAGCCCAAGCGCTCTGAGAGCCGAGTGAGTCTCGCGACCAGTTGATCTTCAATACGCAGACCGCGGAATTTCTTATCGGCCATGTAAGGTTCCTCCGGCGCGCACGATATCAAAAAGAACGCGGGTAGACAAAAGTGTTGACCAGTACGATATTGCTATGATATTAACTCAATATCCAAACAGGAAATGGAGGGAGAATGAAAACAGGCAACAAAACGACAAAAAAGCCGAAAAAGAAGGGCGTTTACATCCGGTTCGGATTCAGGACGCTGGATTGGCTAAAGGGCCAGGTCGAACCGGAGAGCGAGAACGCGGATTCCGTGCCCGCCGTCGTGCGCAACATCGTCGAAGAGAAAAAGCAGGCCGCCGAGAAGCCGACCACGAGTGGATAGATCTTCAATTACTCGCGCCCGGGGTTCCTCCGGACTTATTGCGGGCGCGAGTGAGGCCGGGGCGGCTCTTGACACACTCGCGCCCCGGCTGAATCTCCACGCGCGCCGAGTGAGCGTTTCACTAACCCAGGCGCGCTAAACCCCGCGCGAGATCTCAGGGGCAACAAAAGACCTCGCGCGGGTTCCTTTCGATTTTGGCGGCGGAGGCGTGGTGAGACACGCAGGCTCAAACGCGCAATAAGAGCCGGGGCCAGGCATAATGAGGCTATGGCCAAATGAAGGGCTGCCTGGGTGCGCCGAGCGACCCCGCTGGTTTGAATCCAGCTCCGCCGCCTTCAGCTTTGACATTGAGATCACGGTACAGGGGGAGAATCACCCCTCAAATGCATGCAGAAGGCGAGCAAAAGTCGGTAACCAATCCACCCGTGATCATTTTTTGATTTTGACCGCAAGGTCGAACGCCCGGCCGCGGGCGATACGGCAAGCGCCGAGCGGCTCATCTAACGTGGCTTTACCGGGACGGGTGAGAGGGCATATCTATCACTCTTCATCCGCCGCGCCCGTCCCGCTTTTTTTTCCATGAGCATCAAGGTAATGAATCGGATTTGGGAGCGGTCGAACAACAAAGGCTCTGCGTTGCTGCTGCTGCTCGCAATCGCCGACCACGCGCATGACGACGGAGGCGGGGCATACCCAAGTGTCCGAAGCCTCGCGCGCAAGACTCGGATGTCCGAGCGAGCGACCCGGCTATTGATTCAAAGGCTCGTCGATTCGGGCGAGATCGAAGTTCAGATAGGCGCCGGGCCAAAAGGCGTCAACCTGTACCGGGTCAATCTCGAGGCGCTAATGGGTGCAAAGATTGCAGGGGGTAGCCCTGCAAAGATTGCA
>WNFZ01006637.1_pt1 | contig 12995 bp, 10 predicted proteins | sample 5400081 | NCBI WGS metagenome assembly WNFZ01 (sample SAMN13153365, study PRJNA577476) | soil metagenome | isolation source: 80 cm soil or saprolite under grassland replicate 1 | place: USA:California | collected 2016-06-15
CCTCTGGCAGGACTGTATCACTTGGAATGATCATATGCACGAACTCACCATCCATCTGAATTTCACGTCCCCATTGTGAAAGTCCATTCAATGACTCTGCCGCAAGATTGGAAACACGGATCGTGACACTGGTCTGGTCGCTGGATAAGGCTGCCAGTTCGATCACGCGAACCACCTCTCCATGCTGGATAAAAGCGACGCGGTCACATGTCACTTCGATCTCGCTCAGTAGATGTGAATTTAGAAAGATGGATGTGCCCTGCGCGCGGACCTCACGGATGACGGCTCGCACGAGGCGGCGACCGACCGGGTCCAGACCGGACGTCGGTTCATCTAGGAAGACGAGCGCAGGCCGGTTCAGCAACGCTTGCGCCAACCCGACGCGTTGCAGCATCCCTTTGGAGAATGTGCGTAAGTGCTTTTTGCGAAAGCGAGTTAATCCCACTCGTTCCAGCAATTCATCTCTGCGCTGTTGCAGATCATCTTTTTTCATCCCAAGCAATTGACCATGCAACAGCAGGAATTCGTCGGCGGACAACCATTCATGAAAGCGAAAATGCTCCGGCAAAAAGCCGACGCGTCTCATGGCTTCCCGGTCACCGATCGGTTTCCCAAGCAGGGTTGCGTCGCCGGATGTACGTCCGATCAATCCCAGCAGCATTTTCATCGATGTTGTTTTCCCTGCGCCGTTGGGGCCGAGAAAGCCAAACACCTCACCCTGCATTACCTGCAGGGTGAGTCCTTTGACAGCGGCATAGTCGCCGAAAACTTTTCTTAATTTGTGGGTCTCGATTGCGTTAATCACGATGATTCAGTTTCCATCTCGTCATTGCGAGGAGCCCGGAGGGCGACGAAGCAATCTCATAAGCGGTAAGCATGTAATGAATTACCTGCAGGATTGCTTCGTCGGGAAGGTCACCCTCCTCGCAATGACGAAAGAATTACGGGAGAGAATTTGCGATCTCAAGGGCGCGCTGCGAGTTACTGCCCAAGCCACCGATCGTATAGATAATGCCATCTTTGATCCAGAACAGTGCGAACTGTGGAGCGTCATCGCTGGGGCGCTCAATCAGAGTGCCGGTCACACCATCGACAGTTACCTGCTGGTAGGAGGCAGCATTCTTAGGGATGGGCACAAGCAACGTGGATGTCCAGTCAACAGTACTGGTGAATCCTGCGGCTTCCTCAGCGGTCATACCTGTGAATTCCAGACCGATCTGGGCGAGTTTGGCAATGTCGAGGCTGGCAGGTGCAGAAACTTCAGGACTTGGAATTTGGGCAAGAATGATACAGTCCTTATAGAGCCGTCCGGGTGAGCCGCTCGTCTCCATCTCCCTCTTCCTCTCCCTCTCTGCTTCACTCTCGTTGCTCGGTTCGGGACAGGTACCAAAGGCAATGCTGACGCTGGAGGGAATATTGACTGATACATCTGCGCCATCGACTTCCTCTGGCAGGACAAGGTCGCTACGGCCTGCTTCGTCCAGCAGTGCCTGAGCTTTGGCACGGTCAATAGTGAAGGTGAAAGCTGCACCGCTCATCACACTAATGCGTGAAGGAGTCATGCCTTCTGGAGCGCGGACGTTGAAGCCTGCAAGCTGGCTGGCTTCGTCTGCACTGGCTGCGGTGACGGGGTCGCTGGGTTCATTTTGCATTGTAACCGAATCAGAGATCAACTGACTGATATCGTTGCCGACGGCGCCATCCAGTTGTTCCATGCCGGTGAAATCAACTGGAACAACGGTCACGTGCTGGACCCGGAACAGGCTGAGCAATTCGCCAGCGAGAGCGCGTGTGGCGGGGAAGGCTAAAATGAGCGCGATCACCAACGCGGCGGATGCGCCATATCTGATAAGCGGGGAAGCAAATAACTTTCTAAACATGCTGGTCTCCTTTTGAGCAAGTGTTTCATGATTGAATTTTTTCCAGGCGGAGGACGTGGAAAGACTTGTATCCTGGGTGGGGGAGGAAAGAAAGCTTAACCGCTCCGCGATCGTGCGGATCTGTGCCTCGAGCATTTTTTGACGAGACTGGCACTGAGAACACGATTCGAGATGTGTCAGTTCATCGAAACCCAGTTCACCGTCCAGTGCGGCCCGCAGTTCTCCATCACTGAGATGATTTCTCATCGTTCTTCCTCCTGCACAAGCGTGCGATAACACTGTTCGAATTCACGTTCGGCGCGTAGTAGCAACGGTCCAATGGAGGTACGCGACAGGTTTAATGCTGCAGCAATTTCCTTGTACGCCATCCCTGAATATCGCATAATGAGGAGTTCCGCGTGGCGCGTATTCATTTGCCCAAGTGCCATGCGGACGAAATATCTGTCCTCTTTTTCGGCGAATACCTTGGGTGGCTGGTCGTCATGTGATTCGATCAGCGCGTCCCTGCCTGCGTGAGTTTCATAGTACTCACGGCGTTTGAAACTTCGAATGGATTGCAGGGCAAGGTTTGTCGCGACCTTGTACAGCCAACCGCCTGTATTGAAACTCTCATGTTGTGCCGGACGATATTTGTACAACCGGAAGAACGTTTCCAGCGCCAGATCCTCCGCTTCAGCCGGGTCGATCACCATGCGCGAGAGCAGACGATGGATCGAGATCCAATGTTCGTGGAAGATGCTTTCGAAGAATTCTTCTGATTTGCTCTGGCTGAGCTTCATTTGGCAGGGAACACTTTCATGCCATAGGGATTCATCCATTATGCCCAGGTCTTTCCACTAGAATAATCCCGCTCGATTGGAAAATAAGACAGGTTTAATTGCGGACCTTTCTTTAGCTGCCGGGTTGCGAGCCAGACACCTGCTCCTAACAAGACAAGACCCAGCACCAAGCCGCCAAAGTTACTGATGAAATCACTGACCACTTCCCAGTTGCTCCCAAACCAGAAGCCGAGACCGCCATAGAGGACGATCCATGTCAGTTCGCCGAGCGCGTCATAGGTCATAAATCGCCGAAAGCGGATGCCGCTTCCGCCAGCGATCAGGTTGATGGGAACGGCTAAAGCCGTGATCAAAAATCGGGTGAGGTAGACAGCCATCCCTGCGCGCGAATCGAACGTGTCGCGTGCGCTGCTCCAGGCAGGTGAGTTTCCAAAGTGCGCGTCCACCCAATCCTTGGCGTAATATCCAATCCCGAAGCTGATCGCGTCACCGAGCACTGCGCCCAACAGACCAAAAAGGGCAGTGGAGTACCAGGTCAGGATTCCTTGTTGAGAGAACGCTCCCGCAGCAATGACCAGAACGGAGGCGCCGATAGGAACCCCGAGTGCTCCAAGGAAAAGAAACAGTGCAAATAAAGGTGACCCATAATTGATCACTTGTGTCAATAAAAAATCAGACATATATTCTTCTTATGGCGTGGGCGTAGTTGGAGGTGTTGGCGGAAGGTTTTCCGATACGGCAACTTTAACTTTTTCTTCCACAATTCCCTGTTGTTCGGGAAAATATTTTTCGTTCAACTCTTTAAGGCTCTTTTCTTTATTTCCAAGAGGCTGGATTCCAATCGCATCAAAAAGAATCTCTGGCGGGACATGATACATTCTCGCGATAAATGGAATTGTCATCCAATCACGAATCAACTCCACATCTGTTACTGGTTGTCGATTTTCAAAGGGAGGCGGACGATGCCCGCGAAATTCGCGAAACGCATGAAAGGTCCGTAGCCCAAAGAAACCAATAGCGAGTATTCCAAAAATGATGAGAACACTTACCACGGCGCGTCTTCTGGTTGGATCCATGTTAGTCCTGCCATTCCAACTCGAACTCGCCAATCGCAACGGTGTCGCCTTCCTGCACTCCAGCCTGACGCAACGCTTCTTCCACGCCGAGTGTTGCCATGATCTTTTGGAAGCGGCGAACGGAACCGTCGTGCTGCCAATAGGTCATCTTCGCGGCTCGCTCAATGGCAACACCTGAAACGCGCCATTCGTTTTCACTCTCATGCGTGACTACGAACTCGCGCGGATCTTCTTTGGGCTTATACACGGGCAATGGCAATTCGACTTCTTCGAGAGGTGGAGTCTCCTCTAGTTTTTGATGTGCCTTGATTAGCAAATCGCGCGTGTTGGTGCGCGCCAGCGCGGAGATAGTCATCAACTCCACTTTATATTTCTTGAATTTCTTTTGGATATCCGCGAGCCGTGCTTGCACATCGGGTTGGTCAATCTTGTTGAGCGCAACGATCTGTGGTTTCTTGCCAAGATTTGGATCGAATAGCGATAACTCGGAATTGATCTGACTGTAGTCAGCAACAGGATCTTCCGAAAGTCCATCCAGTAAATGGATTAATACGCGCGTGCGTTGGATATGGCGCAGGAAATCGTGTCCAAGTCCCACACCTTGCGATGCGCCCTCGATCAGTCCAGGAATGTCGGCGAGCACGACGGTCGTATCATCGTCAATGTTGGCGACGCCGAGATTCGGTTCCAGCGTGGTGAATGGATATGCCGCGATCTTCGGGCGCGCGTTGGTCAGCACCGAGAGCAATGTCGATTTGCCCGCGTTCGGGACGCCGATCAATCCAATGTCGGCGATCAGCTTCAGTTCCAGTTTGAGGTGCTTCTCTTCTGGAGGTTCGCCTTTTTCCGCGGTGCGTGGCACCTGATTGCGCGAAGTTGCAAAGTGCTGATTGCCGCGTCCGCCGCGCCCGCCTTTGCATATCAATAACTGCTGACCCGCTTCTGTCAGATCACCGATCAACTCGCCTGTGTCCGCGTCAAAGAGCAGCGTGCCAGGCGGAACATAAAGAATAAGATCATTTCCATAGCGACCCGACATCTGCGACGGCCCGCCTTTTACGCCATCTTCAGCTCTAAACTTTTGATTCTTTCGAAACGATGAAAGCGTGTTGAGCGTGGACTTCACTTCGAAGATCACATCGCCGCCCTTGCCACCGTCGCCGCCATCGGGTCCGCCTAACGGCACAAACTTCTCACGGCGAAAATGCACCATGCCATCGCCGCCTTTTCCCGATTTCAAATAGATCTCTACCTGATCTGTAAACATCCTTATTTCACCAATTTCCATGCTGCGGGCAGCACTAGCGACGCGGCGATCAATTTGATTGCATCACCGACCATAAAAGGCAACAATCCTGCGACGATTGCTTTGCCAACTCCACCAAGCACTATTGCAAGCCATGCTACTCCACAAGCATAAATAACGATCGTCCCGACCAAAAACGGGATTATAGACGTGCGCACGCTTCTTTCCAAGCCTCGTTCCGCCAGCAGACCAACAACATACGCGGCAATCACAAAGCCAACGAGATAGCCCGCAGTCGCACCCGTCAGAATGCTGAGACCGCTTGCGCCTCCCGCAAAGAACGGCAGTCCCAACGCACCTTCGAGGATATAAAGCAGTAATGCTGCAACGCCTTTCCGTGAACCGAGTGCGGCTCCGACGAGCAATACTCCAAACGTTTGCCCAGTAATAGGAACGGGCGTGAACGGTAAATGGATCTTGATCTGTGCCAATCCTGCAATCAATAAACTGCTGGCAACCACAAGAAGAACATCGCGTACTCTTGATGAGATATTTGGAAAGGTCCGATCTGAAATGGTTGGTGCAAATGTAGTCATAGCCAAAGGCTCCTTGATAAATGTTATGATTGAACGGCTAACAGCGAATTTAACTTGTGCACCGTCTGGGTGATGATATTGTATTATAACGGGCGTGCTCTATAAATCACAAATTCCCTGTTACTTTCGACCTTTCCACGGCAACATACTATTGGGAAATCCACGCCGACACCGAATGAGATGTCTGTGCTTGCGCAATCTCTCGGAGCAAACAAACTTGTCGTTGTGGCATTGATTGTCAGTTTATCTGTGTTGGTTGCAGGGATTGTGGGATTTGGGAAAAAGAAAGAAAAAGGGCAACTGTAGGGCGACTTTAAAGTCGCCTTACTTCGCATGATAGAATCCCGTGCAGATGAACTGGTATAAAACAACTCTCGAGATTTCAACGCACGGTAAAGGACTTTACGATTTCACCGAGACCGTCCGTGCCCAATTGCGAGATTGGAATGTGCAGGAAGGTATGTGCTTTCTTTTTCTTCCGCATACGAGCGCGTCATTGGTCATGAGCGAAAACTGGGACCCAACTGCGCGTGCTGATCTTGAAACATTCATGGAGCGACTCGTACCGGAAAAGGACACTTGGTACACACACGATCTTGAGGGGCCCGATGATGCAACATCTCATATTCGCTCCATGCTGACTGATACTAGCCTGACCATTCCCATAGATGATGGAAATTTGTCATTAGGAACATGGCAGGGGATTTATGTATTTGAGCATCGCGCTCGTGCGCACCGACGCAACGTACTGATACGTGTGTTGAGCGCGGCATAGAAACTACTGTTCCAAGATTTCGCAACCTTCTACATAGCAGCGAGGATGTTCGCTCCATCTGGAGATCAAAATCTGATTATCACTTCCATAAGAATGTCAGTCAATCGAATACTACAGAGTGCCGCAGAATTAGGTAAACTTTCAGCTTGAATTTTAGCCTACAAATCCATTCAAAAAGTTTACTTACGCATGAAGAACATGCGTGAGACAAGCGGTAGCACTCCCTATACATCAATTATTGGCTTTTCTACTATCCGGTATAGTAAAACAGAACGTTGAGCCCTTTCCCAGTCCTTCCGATTCGACCCATATCTTTCCGCCGTGTACCTCGATAATGCGTTTGATGAGGGCAAGCCCGATGCCTGTCCCTTCACTGGCGGGATTCAGCTTATCAAATAACCCAAAAATCCTTTTTTGAAATTGTGGCTCAATTCCCATACCGTTATCTTTTACAAAAAATACCGTTTCATTGTGGTCAATTCTTGTCCCAATCTCGACCATTGGGTTGCGTTGATCGCCAGTATATTTCGCAGCGTTATCAATCAGATTTTCGAGCACTTCACGCAAACGAACACGGTCTCCATATACAGTGGGAAAGTCAAGCGAACAATGGACGATCACATTCTTTGATCGCAACCGTGCATCCAGTGTTTCAATCGCTTCATTAACAACTTGTATGAGATTCACCTCTTGCGGCGGATTCATAAGTCGTCCGATTCGTGAGAGTTCCAACAGATCTGCGAGCAGCGAGTGCATCTTGTCTGCGGCGTTAGCGATGCGCTGAAGGTCGCTTGCCACCTTATCTTCCTTGTCCTCCCGTAAATCTTTTTCAAGCATCCCTACAAATCCCTTGATAGTTACCAGTGGATTGCGTAAATCATGTGAAACTGTGTATGTGAACCGTTCCAGTTCGGCATTGTTGGCCTCGAGTTGAGAGATCAATTTCTTGCGCTCCGCCAGTTCCTTTTGCAGAGCATTGTATAAATTGGTTTGTTGTAACGCAATCGCCAGTTGATTGGCAACATCGTGAACGATTTCCGCTTCTTTGGCAGTGAAGGGCTGTCCGCTGCCGCGACCAAGATTGAGTGCGCCGATCAACTGTCCCTGATAAAGAAGTGGGAGGGAGAGCCAAGCGCGGAGTCCGTTTTCATCCGCGAGTCGCCTATCCAATTCGGTGACCTGGGATTCTTCCAGAATATCACCTGTAGACCAGGGCTTGTTCTGCCGGAGAACTTCCACCACGTCTAATCCATATTCCTGCAGAGGAATCGGAGTTTCTGGGATTGAGACCAGACCTTCGGCATTAGCGGCAAGGAATGAAGCTTCCTGTTTCCGCAGATCAAACAGGGTAACACTGGCGCGTGAGCATTGAATCAGACGGCGAATACGGGTAAGCGCGTCGTCAGTGATCTGGCGAACGGAACGAGCGGAGAGCAAGGCGCGGTCTATCTCGTGCAGGATTTCCAATTGTGCTGTGGAATGCTGCAAGGCTGATTCTGCCTGTTTACGTTCAATCAGTTCCTGTCGAACACGTGCCAGGGATTCATCAATGCTCTTGACTGCAAGATACAGGAGAAAGCTGACGATCGCGAACACAACAATGAAAGTTGTTCCCTGAGTAAGGCTGACTGTAAGGTTAGGTGCAGGCAGATATCCATTTTCCTCTGCAAGCACGAACATAATGATTGCAATGCTGCTGATGCCAGCCATCCAGATGATGGCACGGCGGCTGATCGTTAAGCCTGCCGTCACAATTGCCAGGAGATAGACCGCAGTAGCGGGCGCGCGAATAGTGCCTAGGTGATAGACGATCAGCGTGGTGGCGATGAAGATGATAATAACTGCGACGATCCCCGCCAAAGCAACCCGCCCAGAGAACATGATGAGCTTCGTTCCAAAAATCGTCAACCAAGAAAGCGCAACAATTACTAAAACTCTTTCAAACCGCGGTGTATTGTTGCCCAAGATAATGGCTATGCTAAGTACAGGCAGCGCAACCAGGAACGTGTTTAGAATAACATTCAATAAAAGAGCACTGCGAGTCTTATCCTCGTCTCCAGGGAAGAGGGGAGGACGAAACCATTTCGTCATGGATTTCAGCATTTTGGTTGTCTCATTGATTGGATAGATTGACTTGGGAGGCAGAGTATATTGATTTCATGGTGAATGAAAATAAAAATCGGATGTATTCTATCACCTGACTAGCATATCACCTGATTTGCCTCCTGCTCCGTGATTAGGGATCGTGAAGCAAAATATCGAACCCTTCGCAAGTCCTTCTGATTCCACCCAAATCCTTCCACCGTGTGTTTCAATAATGCGTTTAATGAGAGCCAATCCAATCCCCGTACCTTCATTGGTTGGATCAAGTTTTTCGAATAAGCCGAAAATGCGCGAATGATATTTTGGATCGATTCCCATGCCGTTGTCTTTGACAAAGAAAACAAGCTCTTTTCCCGTTCTACTGCCGATTTCGATCGACGGATGTTGCTGATCCCCCATATATTTGGCGGCGTTGTCAATAAGGTTTTCGAATACCTCAAGGAGTCGTGCACGGTCACCATGGACGACTGGCAGGCTAGGGAAAACTGTTAGGCTTATGTGATGGGCTTCGACCGTACCGCGGGCTGACTCTATCGCCTCCTGAACTAGGTCTGATAACGGAAACTCGCTGAAGGGATTCACAAGTCGTCCCACTCGCGACAAGGCTAGCAGGTCGGATAACGTTGCATGCATGTTATCCGTTGCTCTTGATACACGAGTCAAATCATTCCGCGCCTGCTCGTTTTTTCCATTCTGCAAATCCTTTTCAATACTCCCCAAAAAACCTTTGATGGTCACGATGGGCGTTTTCAATTCATGAGAAATTGTATAGGTAAACCGTTCCAGTTCAGCAATCTTTTGCTCCAGCTCGTTATTGATGCGTACAAGCTCGCGCTGACGGATTTTCTCAAGACCGCCCAAATGCCACATGAAAGCAAGGAGCAGCCCGGTTGCGACCATCAGAAAGAACCACATGTTTCGAAGTGTCCAGAAAGGAGATGTGGGAGAGGCTTGATCCTGAAAAGCAAGCAAGATCAATATCATAGCCAGGACCGAACTTGAAATAACACTCGTCCATTTCAAAGAGAAAAATATCGCGGTTAGCAGAATGGGAACCAGAAGGAACGCAAGAAAGATCGCTTTCCCGCTCGAAGAAAAAGCAATGTAGGTAAAAACAATGACAAATGGGATGACCACCCCAACTGCTGCATAACGGTTATACCCCAGACGGTTAAGGAGATACATGCCACCCACGATAACAAGAACGAGAAATGTTCCTCGAACTTCGGGCGCTTGGATATCCGTCGAATCTTTCGCAATAACGATCGACAGAATGACCACGCCAAGAATGATCAATACCAACAGAATGGTGGAAAGCAAGCGCGAGCGCTGAATCTTTTCAGGGTTGGTTACGCGTGGCGGTGGGTTTAGAAACCAAGTTTGAATAAACTGAGAAAGTTGCATCATCTGGTCGCCCATATTGTTTTCTAATATATAGAAAAGGAGTCGGGTGAATTCTATCACCCGACTCCAAACGGCTAAACTGACACCTACTTAACGATTAAATTATTTTCCAAACTTCTTTATGTAAGGGCGACCCGTCAAGATGTATTGTTAGTTCTGACCAACCCAGAAGGATCGCCCCTTCAGTTTATTTCTTTCCAAACTTCTTCATTAAGATATCCTGCAATGTCGGCTGACCGATCTCCTGCAGTTCATAACGTACACGCTGATAGGGCTTCGTGATCTTGATGACGCGGGTCAAGTCAATTGGGGTTCCGACAACGACCATATCTACATCGGATTTGTTGATCGTCTCTTCCAAATCCTTCATCTGCGCTTCGCCATATCCCATTGCAGGGAGGATGGGTCCGGTCTTCGGATACTTGGCATACGTCGCCGCAATGGATTTGACCGCAAACGGACGCGGGTCCACAATCTCTTTCGCCCCAAAGCGTCGAGCAGCAACATAACCAGCACCATATGCCATTTCGCCGTGTGTAAGCGTGGGTCCATCTTCCACGACGAGAACGCGCTTGCCTCGGATCGCTTCGGGATCGTCCACGAAGAGTGGGGAGGCGCCTTCGATCATGATTGCCTTCGGATTCAAATTGCGCAGGGACTCACGCACCTTGATCACATTTTCCGGGTCGGCGGTATCCACTTTGTTGATCACGAACACATCCGCCATTCGTACATTCGTCTCGCCAGGATAATACCTGGACTCATGCCCGGGCCGATGTGGGTCAGCAACGACAATCTGTAAATCCGAAACATAGAATGGGAAATCATTATTGCCGCCATCCCACAGAACAATATCCACTTCCTTTTCAGCCTGACGCAAAATCTTTTCGTAATCTACGCCTGCGTACACAATCACGCCATTATCAATATGAGGTTCATATTCCTCGCGCTCTTCAATGGTCGTCTCGTGTTCATCTAGGTCATCATAATCTGCGAAGCGCTGCACTTCCTGGCGGACCAGATTCCCGTATGGCATTGGGTGACGAATCGCGGCGACTTTGTATCCCATCTCTCTCAGGATCAAGGACACGCGCCTCGTTGTCTGACTTTTGCCTGATCCCGTGCGAACAGCGCAGACCGACACGACGGGCTTGGTGGATTTGACCTGCGTGTACCTCGTGCCCATCAGGCGGAAGTCTGCCCCTGTCGCATTGACGATGCTTGCCTTGTGCATCACGTATTCATAAGGCACATCACTATACGCGAAAACGACCTGTTCCACGCCATGCTGCTTGATCAGGTCAACGAGTTCGTCCTCAGCGCGGATGGGGATTCCGCTGGGATAGAGCGAACCAGCCAGTTCCGGCGGGTAGACGCGCCCTTCGATGTCCGGGATCTGAGCCGCGGTGAATGCCACGACTTCATAATCTTTGTTGCCGCGGAAGAACGTGTTGAAGTTATGGAAGTCACGTCCAGCTGCGCCCATGATAAGAGTTTTGATTGGCATAGGAATCTCCTATTAATAAAGCCACACTGAGGACAGTGTCCGGAACGACTCGGCTTTGGTTTTGAGCCTTTCCGTTTTTACCCAGAGTGACCTAATTACTTTTCCGTGTCATTGCGAGGGCGACAGCCCGAAGCAATCTCCTCTTAAACGAGATTATCTTTTCGATCAGCATCCACCGTTTAAACGGAGATTGCTTCGTCGGGCTCTGCCCTCCTCGCAATGACATGATGATTCTAAAGAAAAAAGGCTAAACGTAAAGATAACGTTTAGCCTGATTCTCACATGACCTCGGGCGCCTGAATATCGAGAAGACGCAAGGCATTTGCGATCGTTTGCTTTGCGGCAGCAACTAATCGCAGACGGGCGTTCTTCACATCCTCCCTTTCACTCTGCAGGACCGGCACCGCGTGATAGAACGAGTGAAACGCATTCGCCAGGTCGTATGCATACGCCGCCATCACCAGCGGACGATATTCATTTGCGGCCTGTTGCACTGCATTCGGGAAGCGCGAGATCTGCTCGATGAGTTCGATCTCGTGTTTGGTGAGTTCATAGTCAAACGTTGCAGGTCCAAGGTTTGACGTTTGACCTTCGACTTTTGACTTTTTGAGGATCGAGTTCGCTCTCACATGTGCATTCTGAATATATGGACCTGTTCTTCCATCGAACGACAGTGCTTCATTCACATCGAAGACGATATCTTTGTTATTGTCCACCGAAAGCATCGAATAGACCAACGCGCCCAAACCAATCTGCTGGGCGATTTGTTCGCGTTCATTCTCGGGGATGTTGCCAGTCCTTTCGGACTCCACAGCCAGTACGCGTTTTACTGACTCGTCATAGATTTCTTTAAAGAGCACCACGCGTCCGCGCCGTGAAGACATGGCTCCTTCTGGCAACGTGACATATCCGTAAGACAAGTGGTAGCACTTTGCCGCCTGTGGAAAGCCCCACAATTCCAAAATCTTGAACACCTGTTGGAAGTGCAGACTTTGGCGAAAGTCAACAACATAGATCGAACGATCCACATGATACTGTTCGAACTTCTGTTTTGCCAGCGCTAAATCCTTTGTCGAATAAAGTGTTGTGCCATCGCTGCGCAAAATGACCATTGTGCGATATTTTTCCTTGGTCAGACCCAGTTTTTCATCGATCTTGACAATCACGGGACCACCCTCTGCTCGTTCATCTTCCGCGATGCCTTTGACGATCAATTCATCCGCGATCTCTTTGCCCAGTTTGTTCGCTTCGCTCTCATAGAACCAGACATCCATCTTTATATCTAGCATGCGCAGAATATCGCGAAATTCCTCGAGGCTCCAGTCGCGCGTCACGCGCCATAATTCATACACATACGGATCCCCTGCCTCCCATTTGCGAAGCATTTCGCGCCGTTCTGCATCATAAGCTTCACGTTTGGCAGTTTCTTCCGGTGTTTCGTTTTCTTTTTTCTCAAGCATGGCTGTCGCTTCAGCATAAACTTTTAGCAGCCATTGTCCGCGCTCATGGATGCCTTCAGGCTCCTGTCCATTGTAGAACTTGTCGTAAGCCCAAACAGCTGTAATGACGCTCAATCCCATATCACCTGGGTACGATGCACGGATGGTATCAAAGCCTGCAAATTCTACA
>WNFZ01005807.1_pt1 | contig 12994 bp, 18 predicted proteins | sample 5400081 | NCBI WGS metagenome assembly WNFZ01 (sample SAMN13153365, study PRJNA577476) | soil metagenome | isolation source: 80 cm soil or saprolite under grassland replicate 1 | place: USA:California | collected 2016-06-15
AGATGCGATGCCACTTGAGCCAAAGACATTGAGAAGATCAGCTTGTTTTAGATTGTTCGCTTCCATCAAGTAAATCAATATTTCGCGCGGAGTATGCTTTTTTGGTTTGTAATATCTTTGCTCAAAATCTTGAATGAGATGGCCAAGCAATTTAGCGATTTTGGTTTCTTCCGGCGTTCGATCTTCGCCTTTGTCTATAAGTTCATCAAGAATTTTATTCATCCGTCTGTTTTGTGACACGGTTTCAATGACCTCTGGCAAAACTTCAGCAAGTAAGCCCGCATATTTTTTCGGATTGAATTTCGCTTTAGCAGTCTGTTTTCCACTTGTCACGGTTGTATTCATCGTGTTTCATCACTTTTCTTATGGAGATTATTTCCAGTGTGTAATCAATTTTTGCAATCAATCTATATTCATTTCCCGCAATATCGAAGATCACGCAATCGCCGTAGATGTCTGTCGCTCCGAAAGTCTTTTTCACATCATCAAATTTGTTCCATTTTGATGTGAGCGTGGTTTGATGCCACTTTTCTAAAGACGTTCTTGAGCGAGCGTGTTTTCTTGCGAATTTTCGCAAGACTTCATAATTTCTGACAATCATTTCTCATGTCTCTTTCTCCCTCTCTTGAATCATCTCTCAAATCCTCTCATCGTGAGAGTATGAAGTCAAATCGCGTTCATTTGTATTCTTTCATCACTTGATTTAGAGCTGTCTGATTGCCTAGTAATCGGCAACAAATGATGGCATCGTCAATTTTGCGTTTATCGACATTGTTTATGACAAGTAAGCCTATTTTATGTCCGAAGCATTGCGATTCGTTATCGCACAGAAAAGGCGCGGCGCATCCATCGGAAATCATCGCGCGCGTTTCCGTTCAATGCTGGCGACATCGGAAAGCGTTTCTCTCCGGCGTCGCACTCCGACCACTCGAAGAAAAATATGTCGAACGACGCCGGCTCGACGCCGCTCAATTCGCAAGCGCGGCAATGATCAGCATACGGGCCGGCGCAAGCCGCGAGCTGTTCTTGCGTCGCTTGCGCCAGCGCGGTTCGTCTGTCTCTGTTGTTGTTTCTGTTTCTGCCGTTCATTTCAAGCCCCTTCGATCAGTCCGGCGATTCTCTGCCCTTCGTCAGAATCCATTCGCCACGTGCCCGCGTGTTTGTACGCGCGCGACAAATTAACATCCGTCAAAAACGGAAACGCTTTGATATGATTCTCTTCATCGCTCACATAGTAAAGACAATCGACTTCACACTTGAAAGGCGCTTGCCCGGTCAGCTCCCTGACCTTTGCGGCGTTGCGCATCATCCGGGCTTGCGCGTCCGTGATGATGGCGTTATGCCAGTCCGGCCTGTACATCCAATCGCGCGCCCATTCTTCAGAGCCGAGCCAACCGATTGCGTTGAGTGAAACGACCTTTAACAGCTTGCGATAAATGCGGTCATCGTCGGACGTCGGATCGATGGCTTTGAATTCTCGCGCGAAATCTTCGTACCATTGCGTCATGACCGGGTTCGACTTCTCGAAGATGTACGCCTCTCTGATGGCGTGGTTGATGTTCAGATCGCGCAGAAGTTTGACCGATGGAGTATGAAGCCACTCGCGCCCGCGCGTGATATCCCATAACATCGCGTCGCCCGTGTCCATCACTTCGACGCGCCAAACGCCCGGAACGTCATGAAAGGCCGGGTTCATCTCGCGCGCATAATCGCCGATTCCTAGCTTGATGTTTGCGCTGCTTACGTAAGCGTGGTTTTTGTCGTAAGCGTGAATGAAGGCGCGCGCCGTCTCGCCTTCGGTCAGATCGCGCGCCCAATGAAGATCAGGCCAATTCTCCGCGAATGGCGTCTGATGAAACGACGTACGCGGCATATTCAACACGTCGCCTTTCCTCGCGTCTCCGCAAATCTTTTCGAGAACGTGTAAGCCGGTCCGGCCCGGCGAAAAGAAGATCGAACGCCGGAACGTGTCTTGAAAGCGCGTGAATGCTCGCTCTATCGCTTCTGATGACTGGTCGCCGATGCGCCAGTCATCCAACGCCTTCGGCGCTCGCAAGTAAAATTCGCCGCGCGCGGCTTCGTTGCGATAGGTCTTCATTTTTTCGTTGCCGTCCGCCTTGCGCCATTCGATGAAATTTGTAATCGGTTCATCGAATCGCTTCAATACGGCCTTGAAGACCTTTTCATCTCGAATCCACACTACGCGATTGTTTCGATAGAGCCGCGTCAAAATTGAATCCAAAGATTCGCCGCGTTTAATCTTGAAAGGTTCGACGCGCCAGTTTTCGCCGTCGCGGTATTCAAGCCCTTCCGATGTCAAAAAAGCATGATTGCGTAATTCCTGTTTGCCGTTTGTGTTCATCGCTCGATTTCTCCCTTCATAGCTCAATCGGTTCTTGCGTGATCGGGTCCGTAAAGCTGTAGTCTTCGGGATCGCCGGGCATATAGCCGTTGAAGACTTCGCCCGCTTTCCTCTGCTTTTCTGACGGTACGCCGCCGAAGTAGTTCGACAACGCCAATCTCAACGCCTTGTCTTCGTTGCCCGATGTCCACAGCTTCATGAAGTCTTTCAACGTCTCGCCGCGCAGAGTAGTTGTAACTGTCCGGTCGCGCAGATATTCATCGTTTTTGAAAGGCGCGATTTCGCCTTTGATCTTCACCTTTAAACCGTTCGGCATTGACGGCGGCGCCGCTGGCGGTTGTGGTGGCGGCTTCGGCTTTGCGCGCCGCGTGATCTTTTTCGGTTCTTTCGGCGGAGCGGCGACTTTGCGCCCGCGCTTGATGGCCTTCAACGGTTCAAACAGATTTTTGCCGGGCCGCTTGCCCTTCTCGATGTCGCGAATCTGTTTCGGGTTTCGGCCTGTTTTCTCCGCGATCCGTTTGATAACGCGCGCCTCGACATCGGCCTTCGTTCCGCGCTTTGATCGTGGCTGACCTTTGACCTTCGCCCATTCCTTCGTAACGAGGTCTCTGATGATCGACTTTGATGTTGTCTCTTTCGCCGCTTTTTTCTTTGCCATTATTCCGCCCCTCTCTTTTTAAGCGTCGCCCGCTTCATCGCCGCTTCACCTGAGCAGACCGGGCAAAACCAATCCGCGCCCTTTTTGTTTTCGATCAGCCATTTTTCAAAATTCCGGTCGCCGTTCCACGTGCGCGCGATCTTCCATTCGACGCCGGCCCGCGTCAGAACTTCGAGAAGGTCCGCTTTCGTTCTGCGAATATGATCCTCGATGCGCTCATCAAGATTGGTTGTAAATCCGATGTAATGACAGCGGCGTTCGGGTCCGCGACTACCGCAAATCAGATAGACTATTCCCCGTTCGTTCGTTATTTCGCCCATAGGGTTTTCTCCTTCGCTCTATTCATCGCCGCTTTACCTGAGCAGATCGGGCAGAACTTCGCCGCGCCGTTCCAATTCTTCAAACGCCTTTCAAGCTTCCGGTCGCCGCGCCACGTGCGCGCGATCTTCCATTCGATGCCGGCGTCATTGATGACTTCCATCAGCCTCGCGCCCATTCCGCAAAGATGATCTGTGATGCGTTTATCCAAGTCCGTCGTGAATCCAATGTAATGGCCGGCGTGTTTGAGCCGCCGATTGAAGTGAATGAGGTATACGACGGCGATTCCGCGCGCTGTCTTCCTTGTGATATGCTGCTTTCGAGACATATTGATTATGTCCTTTCTGCCCTTCATCGGGCGGTCAGAGACGGCCCGGCGTGAAACTTTCACGGGATCATCGCCGGGCCGTCGTGTTTATCGATCGTGACATCTTTCGAAATACTCTTGCGGGTTTTCACTCAGCCGCTTTAATTCCTTGATGGACGTTATGCGAATGTTCACATCGGGATAGTTTTCTGCGAATTTTCGAATCTTCGCTCTCATCAATGATGGACTATCGCGCGCCCGTTTTGTGCGCGCCTCGATTCGCAGATAAATCGCATACGTATCTTCGTCATCGGCCGCGAGCGACGCCCTAAGCCGGCTGATCGTCTCTTTCAATTCTTGCTCTGCTTTACTCATCTCTCGCCTTTTTGCGTTTAAATCGTCTCTGTTGAATTTGCCCATATGATGCCCCGCGCCGGCGTCGAAACGTTCGCCACGGGTAAGCTTGAGAGCCGGGCGCGTCACTTCTCGCGCTCCCGGCCCGCGCCTTTGAGCCTTGCTTGTAATCCCGTGCGGCGTTCCGCCGTCCGACCGAGCGCGCCGGCGATGTTTCGTTGCGTCCCTACGATGACGGCCATCTGCTTTGCGCGAGTCAAAGCCGTGTAAAGTAAATTGCGATTCAAGAATTCGTAGTTGTTCGAATGGAAGGCCAGAACGACGGCCAAATATTCGCTTCCCTGTGACTTATGGATGGTCTGACAAAATCCATGCATCAATTGGTCTTCATAGTCGTCGCGCCCGTAAGTGATCGGCTCTATGTGGCCGTCGAATAAAACATCGACCAATTCGTTGTCAGGGCGAGCGGCGACGATGACGCCCGTTTGCCCGTTGATGACATCGTTCGGATAGTTGTTTCTGGTTTGCATCACTCTGTCGCCGGCGCGAAAGACGATTTGCGCGCCGTAGCTCGAAAACGACAATTCCGCCTTGTCTCCGCGCGGCGGATTGAGCGCGGCTTGAAGCCTGCGGTTTAGCGCCAGCGTGCCGGCGTCGCCTTTATGTTGCGGCGTGAGAACTTGAATGTCTGATGGCTTGAAGCCTCGCGCGGGCATATCGCGAGTAACAAGGCGCAAGACGTGATCGGCGATTGCGCCCGGCTCTGACTCTTCGATGAATTGGAAATCGTCACTCCGGCGCAGTATAGGCATGCGCCCGCTCCGGATGAGGTCAGTATTTTGAAGAATCATTCCTTCGCCTTGTCTGAAGACCTTCGACAGACATGAAACTGGAATGACCTTCGATTCGATCAGATCGCGTAGGACCGCGCCGGCCTGAATCGACGGCAATTGCGCGTCATCGCCGATGAAGACTATTTGAGCGCCGCGCGGAATTGCTGCGAGAAGATCGCGCGCAAGCTCAAGACTGAGCATCGAGGCTTCGTCAATAATCACAACGTCGAATGGGAGCGGGTTTTCTTCATCGTGAAAGAAAGTGTTGTGTCTTGGATTCCAGACTAAAAGAGAATGAATTGTCTTCGCTTCGCGTTCGTGTCCGCCGAGCGAAACCGCTTCTTGCAACCGGCGCGCAGCTCTCGCCGTGAAGCTTCCCAGCGCGACGCGCTTATCGAGCGATTCAAATACGTCGCAAACTCCGCGTGTAATCGTCGTCTTGCCTGTTCCCGGTCCGCCAGTGAGAGCTGAAACGCGCGATGTAACTGCGTTGAATATCGCTCGCTTCTGTTCATCCGTGAAGGCGATGGACTGATCAGCCTCGGCGGAGGCAATGAGGCTTTTTACCGATTGTTTATTTATCTTCACGGGAACGCCGGCGCGCGCGGCGATGTCTCGCGCGACGAAGTTTTCAGCATCGAAGATTTCGCACGTGTAAACAACGTCGCCGGATTTCACGATGTCGCCGTCGATAATGATCGCGCCGCCACAAGCCGCTTCATCGATCAGAGCGTCTATCCTCTCCGCCGCAATCGTCGCGTCGCCTTTCTTCAAAAGGTCCGCCGCCTTCCGGCCCAGCTCCGCCCGGCCGGCGTAACAATGTCCCTCTTTCCTGACGATCACGCGCAGGGCTTCAACGATGCCCGCGAGGATACGGAAATCCGAATCGAACGGAATGCCCAATATTTCGCCGGCCCTGTCCGCCTTTTTGAAACCTACGCCGGAGATGTCTTCGATTAGCGCGTAAGGGTTCGCCTCAACAGTTTGCCGCGCATTCTTGCCATATTTTTCAAACACTTTCGACACGTCGCGAACGCTCAGCTTCAAGCCATAGAAGAAAGCTTCATCATCGTCGCGCGCTCGTTCCTCGCGGCCGGCCCATGCTTCGCAAAGACGTTTTGCTTTCTTCGCGTCGAAACCATCGGCGATTAAACGCACCGGGCCGGCGTCCAACACTGCGAACGTTTCCGCGCCGTAGCGTTCAACGATCTTTTCAATTGTCACTTTGGCGACGCCTGGAATTTTGAGCGAGCGCAGAAATTTTATGGTCCCGTCGTTCGTCGTGGGCAAGATAGTAACGGGCATGAACGATTCCATCTTTATTTGAGTCTTGCCGCGAAATTGTTGCAGCTCGCCCGCGATCCGGAGTGTTCGCTTAGCGACGACGTTGAAATCATAGAAACCTACGGCCTCGATGCGCTGGCCGGAATGCTGGCCGTCTTCAATGCCGAAGATCGCGAGCGTAAATCCGTTGCGCTCGACGCGCGGCTTCGATTCCACGAAGCGGCCGATTAGCTCGATTGTCGCGCGGCCGTTTTTCTCAGTCATAAACTTTCTTCCCTACGGCGTTTCGATTTTTGCTCAATGCGGTTTCAACCCTCTCCGCGAGCCTTACCGCGCGATCCGCCGCGTATACGCCGGCCTGCGAATCCAATTGAATCGCGCGATCTATCCATGCCCCCGCTATTTTTTCCGCGTCGTCTGCGGTCTGAGACTTGCGTTTTCGCCGCTCGATCTTCGCCGGAACGCCCGCGCCTTTACCTTCGCGCAAAACAGACATCGCGATTTCTGTAAGGACTTGTCGAGGGTTTTTATTGAAGGCTGAAGCGCGCTTCATGATCCTGTGTTGAACGTCGCGGATCATGTCGAACAAAATCATGGTGTAGTGAGTCGGAAACTGTTTACCCCGTATCTTGTCGCCGGGCACAATTTGAATCAGCGTCACGTCTGCGCGCGTTTGGGCTTCAATCAAATATCTGCGTTGACTTCTCACGCGAGCTTGTAAAGCGGCGGTCGTCTTTGTCTGCTTCCCTGTTTCAAGTTTGATGTCGGCATCGATGAAATCTTCCGGGCATGTGTAAGTGGCGACGGTCAGATCGACGCATTCAAAAGTATCTCCGCCATCGGAAAGGCCAATAAGAGCGTCGATGTATGAACGGACGCCAGACTTGATAGAAAGCGCGGCAAGCCAGATATTTATTATGTGCGTCGCTCGCGCGAATTCCCGCACATCTAGTTGCCCCAAGTCATCGGCTGATGAATCTGAAAAATATAGTTCGTCTTGATTTTGATCGGCCATGAAGGCATGTCCCGTTGCCATAACGAATGTTATAGCCTTATGGCCCGTGCGGATTGTCAGGCTGGATTTATGAACGCTTGAAGGCTAAGAATCGGGAAATCGAGATGTCGCGACATCTAATAAATCGACAAGTTGACATGTCAGCAATTGAACATCGCAACGTTGCCCGGTATACTTTCCCTGTCTTCAAGAGCGTTCGCGTCGATTCCTGCCTAAAGAAAAGCGCGGGCGCTTTTGTTGTTTTTGGACAAAAAAGAATTGGGCAGAAACACTAGGCGTTAGCAAGCTCGATGTTTCTGCCTTTTTCTTTTTCGCTCATGAAAATCAAATAGCGGTCAGGGCCGCGAGCCATTTCGCAAGCTCATTACCCTCTTTCGATTTTTGTAATCCCAGCTTTTCTACACGATACATTTCAAGCGCCAACATCATCGACGGATACATCGCAATGTGCGCCTCTCCGATTTCAATTGCCGACACTTGCCGCTGTGGAAATTTGGTTTTGTTGGCAATCTCTATTTGAGTTATCCCGGCGTCTTCACGTAAACGTCGAATGTTTTCCCCGAATGCCTTCTTTACTTCGGCGACGCGCCCTTTGTCTGAGTTTGGCACAAAAGACAATTGTATAAGCGCCATCAAGACTTCCATCTTCACGCCAAACGGCAGATTGTCCGGGTCCGCCTGCGCGACTCGCTCAAACGCTTTGCCTAATTTTTTGAGTGCCATATCGATATCCATATCGTTGCCAAATCATGTAGCACTTTTGTGCTGAAGTCAAACCGATATCCCGGCGCTTACTCTGCCCTTTACAGAGACAGAATCAAAATGAGCACAATAATGATCGCTATCCCTTCGGCAATTTCCTCGATGTCGAATTCATCATCCATCATTCGCTCCTTTCATATTCGGGATACCCCGAAGGGATACCCCTTACGGGATACCCCACGGGATACCCTCAAATTGTGGCTTCGATCTTCGCCGCCGTCTGATCGTTCGGATTGCGCCCGCGCCGCTGATCGATGACAGCTCGCGCAATCTCCCGATACTTCATGGTGGAATAAACCGGAGCTTCGGACGCGGACACCATCATTCCGTAAAGCTCCCGGCCGGCGTGACGAAAATTCAGAGAATAGCCACGGCCGGAAGGTTTGAGCCGGAAGGACGCCGCTTGCTGTCCGCGCTTCCCGTTGCTGATTTCGGGATAGCCTGACGCCTGCGCGAATGTCGTCGGAAGATGTAAGGACGCGTTGCCCGGCGCAGCTCGCAGACCGCCCGCGCCGGCCATCGGGATAAACTGCCCGCCCGCGCCTTGTCCACTCGCGTCATGAGTCGTAATAATCTTCGATACCAATGTCAGAGCGATTAAACCGACAACGCCAAGCAAGCCCGGAAAATATTTGAACAAAGGCCATGACACATAGTCGTTAATCCATCCGGCCTTTTCTGTCTTCTCGTCTTTGTCTTTCTTTTGCGCCCACGCTTCGGTCTGGTTGAATTCGCCGGCCAGCTTCCGACACGATACGGGCTTACCGCCGCGCTCAATGCAATCGTCATAGGTCTTTTGATACAGCTCTTGCCGCGTCATCGTCGCCCGCTCGTTCTGCGAGTTTGTGATTATCAGGTAAGCGATGCATCCGCCGCTGAAAAGCAGAAAGAGAGAAAGAACATATTTCACAATCCACGCCGTCCACTCTAAGGCGTTGCCGTCTTCTTTGTAGTCGATGTACGCGGCCCACATAACCGCGATGTCAGCAATCAGATAACACGCGACGGACAACACGCCGATTGCGCCCAGCTCCCGAAGCGAGTGATAAGCGCCAAGCGACGTGCCCGCGCAAAAGATCAGAGCGCACACTATGCCCGTCACTACCGCAAGCGTCTTTTCTCTGTTGTAAGCCATCTCATTTTCTCCGTTGAAATGGCGCGCTAAATGGATTGACGAAGGCGGGATTTCGCTTGATACAATCGAGCCGATGTCAACCGTAAGCTTAACGCGCTAGGTTGATGTCACGGCCTGTAAAGCCTGACCGCTTTACAGGCCAATCAATTCTCAGCCTCTATACATCACATCAAGACATTTTGCAAACAAGACGCCAAGCTAACAGGCTAACAAGCTAACAGGCTGACAGGCTAACAAATCAGATATGCTAGCAAGCTAGCAAGTTAGCTTGCTGACAAGATATCAGGCTAGGTAATTGACTAGCTTGAAAGCTTACAAGACAAGATGTAGAACTATCGCCTTGTCAGCTTGCAATCAACCCAACTAAAATACTTTCGCTATGACACAACGAATCATAACGATCAGCGGCTATAAAGGCGGAATCGCTAAATCGACAACCGCCATACATCTTGCGGCTTACTTCTCGCAGAAAGGCGAAACCGTATTGATAGACGGCGATCCGAACCGGAGCGCCGTCACGATGTCGAAGCGCGGCGGATTTCCGTTTACGCTCGGCGATGAAAGGCAGCTCGCGAAGCTCATTCAAGGCCATCAATACGTCATCATCGACACTGCGGCCCGGCCACAATCCGATGATCTGGTTGAATTGGCCAAAGGATGCGACTTAATGATTTTGCCTTTGACGCCGAGCATGATGACGGCGGACCCGACATTGCTACTCATCAAACACCTTCAGACAATGAAACAGGCTAGGGCGAATTACCGCGCGCTGATAACGATCATTCCGCCGCCGCCGTCATCGGCGGGCGCAGATATGCGCGAAGAATTGAAAAGCGCCGGCGTACCGGTGTTTGAAACGATGATCCGCCGCCGCTCGATTTACGAAAAGGCGGTCATCAAGGGCAAGCCTCTGTCGCTCTTCATTGAGGCGAAAGCCGCCGCCGCTTGGGAAGAGTTTGCAACGTTCGGAAAAGAAGTGGAGACGATACTATGAAAAGCAGATTCGCAGGATTGGCATCGGCCAGGCTACAAGACATCGAGGCCGAAGGCGTTGAATCGATAGACGAAGCTCCCGCGCCGACGTCCGCACCAAAGACGAAGACCAAAAAGAAGCCAGTTAAACAAGTCAACAAATCGACAAGTCGGAAAGCTGGCAAGAAGACATTCGATAAGGACGAAGAATTTTCCGCGTTAGTTTCGGCCCGGACATCAGAAGACAATCGGTCATGGTGGATTTATCAAGCGCGGCTTCAAAAAACGAGTTTACAAAAGGCGATTGTCGAAGCTCTCGAAAAACGTTTCGGATTGCCGAAGAAAGCGCGAACAAAGTAATCTGACCTTGAAAGGGAAGTATGAGCGAAGACAACCTGACATCAGACTTGACGACTGATGAAATGCTGCGCGCGTTGATGGCCAATATGCGAGAAGTCAAAGACAGACTCGCCGCACTCGAATCCGTTGCCGAAGATCGCGTGAGAGAGACAAGGCCGAAGCTCGATTTGATCGTGAAAGAAATTTCCGATTTGCGCGAAGAGATGGCCGGCGTCAGAAGAGATTTACGGTCGATAGATCGCAAGCTTGAAATCTTCAACACCGAATTGCTTGAAAGTAAGGTCGATCTTCGAGACTTCGACAAACGCTTAACCGAATTGGAGCGCAGGCCAAATTGAGAGGAATGACATGGCCGAAGACTTCACGCCGGAAGAAATGGAAATGTTGCGCATACTCGTCTCTGATGTGCGCGAAGTGAAAAACAGACTCGGCGCGCTGGCTTCTACCAAAGCATCGGCCAACGAAGACATCATTTCTCGAATCATGCGGCTTCAAGATGAAGAGTACGAAACGGCCCACGCGATCCTCACGCGATGTGACCGGATCGATAATACTCTGTCTCAAATTCGCGGACACCTTGACGCCTTAAACGACCGTAAGCGCGATGATGAACGCCGCGCCGATTGAACGTTGCGCAACTACCCAATCAATTAACCGAAGGGAATATTATGCGATGTGATTTATGCATACAGCCTCATGAACTAGGGCCGGACTTTTACGCGGGACTTGAGCAAATCAGAGAATTGAAATCTCCGCCGAACAGACCGCACAGCAAAGAAGACATCAACAATATGATGATGCGGGAACGTGAAATGCCCGGATTCTTCAGCTCTCTTCCGCCCATACACTTGATGCATGGCCTTAACAATGAACTGTGGTTGCTGGACGGCCTAGACCGTTATATCGCAGCGAGCCTTTTGCGACGCGAGAATATCAAGGCGACGCTTCATCCGCTCATGGATGAAGCGTCAATCCGACGCTTTCGATTTCGCGCGAATGATATCGGACGCGGGAACGACAGGCAGGCCAGAATCTTACACGGCGTCTTTCTCGCGCAGAATTGCGGCATGAGTCTACGCGACGCGGCGCGCGAAGCCAGACTAAACAACGTCGAAGGGAAAGGTGGCGGAGAGATGGCCATAAGCCGCTTAATCAATAAGTTGAAACATCAAGAGAACGGAGCAAGCGAAAGAGCATCATTGACGCCCGATAAAGCCGCCTTCGGTCTGCTTACTCCCGTCTGGCGCTTCGCTCAATTCTCAAAGAACGACAGCGCGCGTGCGCTCGCAGATGCCTTGCAAGACAATCCTGATTTCATCCCGGTGTTTAAACAGACCATCGCCACAATTGAACGCGCAATCAGCCTTGCAGACAAGTAACGGCGCGTTCGTACCGGGCGAATTTTGAAATTTACGACACGCTTTATGGTGTCGAGTATTGAAGGGCAAACGATGACATACGAAGGCTTTCGACAGTCAGTGTTAGAAGAGATGGCGGCGCAAGGCATTTCGAAACGCGCGGCTGAAACCTACTATATGGCTGTCAACTGGATGATGGACAATGCAGCGACAGCGCCAGCGGCTTTTCGAGCGATCTACTGCGCCGCGTGCGTGGCGAAAGAGCATGCCTTTCCTGTCTTCTTCGTTGATGCTCAATTGCTCTCTGCCGTGTTGAACACAGACCCGCCGTCTGGCGTGCGCTGGACTGAGATGAAGTTGCCCTTTGAGGCTGGCGTCTTCTGTTTGCCTCGCGGCGCGTTTCGCTACGTGGACGGCAGCGAAGTCAATCATCTTGGCTGGCTCAGAGCGCATAAGGGCGACGCGCTGCGGTTCAACGAACGCGCGCCGGCAGTCAATGCGCTCAATGATGCCTTTTTGGTTTACGCTCAACCGCTCAACGATGAAGGCACGGTTTTATTCTCGAATCTGAATGCAGACGAACGGCCATATATCGACAACAGTGAAGTCAATGATTCTTGGCGCGGAACTTTCGATTTACCGCTCACGTCTGGCGATGATGAATTCCTGCGCCTCTGCCGCTCGCTTGTCTTCGGTCTGTTGATGGTAATGAACGCGCGCCCCGCTCTTATCTCTTATGGCAGGCGGGAAGGGAAACAATCAAAGAAGACCCGGCGCGAGTTCTGGACGCCCAACATTATTGGACGCGGCTACAGAGCGCAGCGTGAGCATCAAGGCGGCAGTCACGCATCGCCGAAAGCCGGATGGCGGCACGGTCACTACACACACCAAATCATCGGCAACGTTCGGAACAATCCCGACTTTGTATCAGCCGGGAGCCTGCCGCGCCTTTTCGATGGCCGCATCGATTGGGACAGCATAGACGATGACACGCGCGTGAAGTTCTGGCGGCATCATTACCACCATTGGCTTGAACCGATCTGGGTTGATGGCCAGGCTTCATAAATTTGTGGGCTAATTGAAAGAATGCCCAGCCCGGCCATCGAGCCGGACGCCTTCCCGATCTGGACGCCGCACGCCGGCGAAGATCGAAGCCGCTCGCAGGATGGCCGGCGTTCGCGTCAGGACTGGCTACAACGAACGATCCGGACGCCGGGCGAAGGGAAGGGCGGACGCCGGAGACGAAGCGCGAGACTCGTCGGCGATCCGGACGCCG
>WNFZ01006929.1_pt1 | contig 12989 bp, 12 predicted proteins | sample 5400081 | NCBI WGS metagenome assembly WNFZ01 (sample SAMN13153365, study PRJNA577476) | soil metagenome | isolation source: 80 cm soil or saprolite under grassland replicate 1 | place: USA:California | collected 2016-06-15
AAAAAAGTACCGCCCCCCACGCCCGATAGGCGTGAAGGGCGGCTGTTCCCCCCAGAACAATCGTGAAAAGCTTCGACGCTACTAAACGAGCTTCTGGGTCGTGGCAACAAGATTTTTATGTGAAAGTTCAGAGAGACCATGCGGCAACAAAATGACGAATGAAATGAATGATGAAGCACGAATGTCAAATGCCGAATTAATGACGAATGACAAATGACAAGCCCGAAAAGAAGCGAAAGTCCTCGGCCGTCCTTTCCTCATTCCGTCATTCTGGCTTCCTTCATCATTCGACATTCGTGCTTCATCATTTTTCCGGAGACGTGCCCGCGCCCTCAGCATCTCCAAATCGTTGGCGAGATGGCTTGCACAAGCTCGCTTCGAGGTTTCTAGTTTTTCATGCGTAATTTGGATGACGAATCGCCCCGACGCAGTCTCGCTGGTTCATTGTTGATTGCTCATCCGAACATGCTCGATCCGAATTTTCGGCGCACCGTGCTCTTTATCTCCGCGCATGATCCAAAGGAGGGCGCTTTTGGCGTGATCATTAACCGTCCGCTCGACAGACAAGTGGCCGATCTCGTGACAGAGACGCCTCCCGCTGGCCTTGCCGACGTGCCCGTTTTTCTTGGCGGACCGGTCGGGAAAAACCAACTAATGTTTGCGGCATTTGAATGGCAGAAAGGCGAAGGGCTCAAACTCAATCACAATGTCGGTTTGGAGGAGACGAGCGATGCGGTTGATTCAAAAAAACCGGCCACAATCTGCGCGTTCGTGGGCTATGCAGGCTGGGGAGCGGGTCAGCTGGAAGCCGAGATGAAACAAAAAGCATGGCTCCTGCAAAAACCCAAGCCTTCCGTGCTCAAGCTCGATCGTTTGCCGAAACTCTGGTTCGACATCATGGGGACTCTGGGGCCGTGGTACAAAATGCTGGCGGCGGCGCCGGATGATCCGTCGCTCAACTAATCGTGAGAAGTGACAGCTGAGAAGCGAGATGTGATTTAGCTTGATTCGCACTTCTCACTTCTGACTAATCACATCTCACTGTCTTTCATGATCATCGGTGTCCCAAAAGAGATTAAAGAGCAGGAGCAGCGCGTTGCCTTGCTGCCCTCGGCTGCGAATCAACTCGCCCGGCGCGGTCATTCTGTGCTGGTAGAAAGAGATGCCGGCATCGGCTCTGGTTATCCGGACGAAGAGTACGTCAAGGCCGGCGCTGAGATTGTCGATCAAGCGAAAGAGGTCTTTGCGCGCGCTGACATGATTGTGAAAGTAAAGGAGCCGCGGGAGGCAGAGTTTCCGCTGTTACGCAAGGGCCAGATTCTTTTCACCTATTTGCATCTGGCTGCGGGCAAACCGCTCACCGAGGCATTGCTGAAATCCGGTGTGACCGCGGTCGCCTATGAGACGATCCAGATCAACAATCGTTTGCCGCTGCTCGAGCCGATGAGCGAGATCGCGGGCCGCATGTCGGTGGTGATGGGCGCGAATTTTCTCGCCAAATATAATGGCGGAAGTGGGGTGTTGCTTGGCGGGGTGCCGGGAGTTTTGCCCGGACGAGTTGTCGTGGTTGGAGGCGGAACCTCCGGTGTAAATGCCGCCCGTATGGCGGCCGGTCTCGGCGCCGACGTGACAATACTCGATGTCGATCTCGAGCGGTTGCGCTATCTCGATCTGGCAATGGGCGAGACGAACACGCTCTATTCGAGCGAAGCAAACCTGCATGAGCTGATGCCGGATTGCGATTTGTTGGTTGGCGCGGTGCTATTGCCCGGAGCAAAAGCTCCGAAGTTAATTACGCGCGCAATGTTGAGAAAAATGAAACCGGGCAGCGTGCTGGTGGATATTTCGATTGATCAAGGCGGTTGTGCTGAGACGTCGCGAGCAACGACCCATCTGAATCCGGTTTATGTCGAAGAAGGTGTTACGCACTATTGCGTGGCGAACATGCCTGCTGCATACGCACGCACCGCCACGCAGGCGCTTACCAACGTGACCTACCGTTACGTGGAATTGCTCGCCGATTTAGGCCTGGAGGGCGCTTGCAAAAAACAGCCCGCCCTGGTTGGTGGCATCAACACACGAGAAGGACGGCTCACTTGTCAGGCCGTGGCGGAGGCCCATGGCCTCAAATATGAGCCCCCGCTTTAATCCGCGATTATCAAGCATTTGCTCCTGAAAAATAAATTCCGATAGGGCCAAAAAGTGCCTTGCTCCGATTAATCAATTAAAGCAATGTGCCCTCTCGAACTATCAATATGAAAAAATACATCTGCATTCTGGCCGGTGCCGCCCTTCTCGCGGCGTGTGAGCAAAAGACCGAAACTACCGAGCCGGCGGCAAGCCCAGCTGCCACAAGTCCGGCAACAACAACTGAAAGTCCTGCGGCGGGGGCGACCTCCGAGTCACCTGCTGAGTCACCAACGCCTTAGTAGTTTTCCATCTGGTTCTACGATTATGAAAAATTATCTTCTCATCCTTGCCGGGGCCGCAATGCTTGTGGGTTGCGAGCAGAAGGAAACCACAGTGACAAATCCGCCAGCCGAGAAGAAGGAAAGCAACACTACGATCATAAAAGAATCGCCAGCGCCTGAGTCCAAGACGGAGACCAAGACGGAGACGAACATCAATGTGAATCCGTCGCCTTCTCCGTAATCCGGGTCCATCGTTTGCTGTACAGCAGAAATCGTCCGTACGGTTGTGGATTGTTAGATCGATAATCGAAGTGCGAGGAAACCGCTTGTTTTCCTTCCCGAAGACGCGGCGTTTAACCCGCACTTCAGATTTTGATCAGGTAAAAAAGTCAGGGCACTGCGAACGGGGCAGGTTCATCGTGCTGGCGGCTCTCGCGGTGCAGAATTCTGGCCCGGCTCGCGCCGGTTTTATTACAAGCGGGCGCCTCGGCAGCGCGGTTATTCGTAATCGTGTTCGGCGCCGTCTGCGGGAGGTTGTGCGCAGGCACCAGCATGCTTTGTGTGACGATTTCTGGATTGTCGTCATCGCCAGACCCGATGCCACGAAAGCGAGTTATCGTCTCGCCGCTGCTCTCCTTGATTTGCGGTCCAGGTTCCGGCTGTCGATTTTCGCCCACCTGTTCGGCGTATTTTCTGGAAGCCGTGGAGACGCATGGCATCGTCCGCGGAAGCTGGCTGGGATTGAAGCGCCTGGCACGGTGCCAACCTTGGGGTGGAGTAGGGCATGATCCTGTTCCGGAGGCAGCTCGCAACCCCGAGTGTGTTTGTGAATAACCGCTTCGGCAAAATTTATGGATCGAACTGCCTGGATTGCCGTCACGCTTTGTGTGATCGGGCTTGTCGTCTGGCAAATCTATGTCGTAAAGCAGACGCCGCCGCGGCATGCTCCGGTTAGTGTCGCTCCAGAACAGACTTCTCCCAGCGCATCAATCCCCTCTTCAACGCCGCTTGCTGCTCCAGCCGCAGCGCCGAAAGCTGCCGAACCGGTTGCCAGCTTTCCTGAGAAAATAGAGACACTTCGTAATTCCGATGTCGAGCTGCGCTTTACAAATCGCGGTGGCGGCATCAAAGAAGCGATCCTGCTCGGGCAAGTGGCCGAAAAAGGGGAACGGGTTGCGTTGAATAGCGCAGAGAGCGCCCCGATCGGCGCGATCATTGAATCCCGAGAGCTCGGGACGCCTGCGTTTTCCGAGTTTACGGCGTCCAGAGAGGCGAATTCCGCGGTCAAATTTGAGCGCGTGACAGCCGAGCAGATCGCCGTCCGAAAAAAGTTCTTCTTCCAGCAATCTCCGGAGAAGAAAGACAACTTTGTCGTTGAAATGGATGTGGATCTCGAGAACCGCGGCACTGAACTGTACCGAAACGCCGGTTACTTTGTGGCGCTTGGATCCGCTGCGCCGATTCACCCGAAGGATTATCCTTCTTACACGCGGCTGGTCTGGTGCATCGCTGGAAAGGCGAAAGGCATCGATGTCGGTTGGTTTGGCAGCAGCGGCGGCTTTCTTGGGATGGGCCAGCGGGCCGCGCGACCGTTTTATCAGGAAAACATCGCGGGCGCGGAATGGGTTGCGGTGAGCGACCAATTTTTCACGACGCTGGTCGCGCCCCTTACGGCAAAGGCCGATGCCGTTTGGGGCCGGCGCTTTGATATCGAGCGCGCGCCCGATCAAAAACTGCTCGGTATCGAGGGGGCGCTCGGTATGCCGGGTTTTGAGGTGCAGCCCGGGCAATCCTACAGCGCGCGATTCGAAATCTACGCCGGCCCGAAACTTTACCATCGCCTCGCGCACCTTCCGCACAACGAAGCCGAGATAATGGACTTCGGGATGTTCAAACTGGTCTGCCAGTTCCTTCTGAACTTCATGAACCTGCTGCATAGCTGGCTGCACGACTATGGGCTCGCCATTCTGGCCCTCACCACCGTCATCAAACTCACGCTCTGGCCGATTCAAAACAAAGCAAACCGTTCCATGCGCCAAATGGCCGCGCTCTCGCCGAAAATGCAGGAGTTAAAAGAAAAGTACAAAGACGATCCGACGCGGATGAACCAGGAGGTGATGAAGCTTTACAAGCAGTACGGAATTAATCCGGTCGGGGGCTGCTTGCCGATGATGATTCAGATTCCGATCTTCTTTGGCCTCTTCAAAATGCTCGGACAGGCGGTGGAATTGCGAAATGCAAAGTTTCTCTGGGTGAAGGATCTTTCTCAGCCAGATACCATCGCGCATTTGCCGTTGCTCGGCTGGCCGATCAACATCATCCCGCTTTGCATGGCCGCGACGCAGATTTGGCTCATGGCGATGACGCCAAAGACCGGCGACCCCACGCAGCGGCGCGTGATGATGTTCACGCCGCTGATCTTCTTATTTATCTGCTACAATTTTGCGGCAGCTCTGGCATTGTATTACACAGCTCAAAATCTTTTCAGTATCTTGCAATTTTATCAGAACAGGAATCAACCCATGCCGAAGCTCGAAAAAGTTGCGCCGGCCGGAAAACGAAAACGATGATGACCCCGAAGGAACTGCTCGATACGATGCTTGGTTATCTCGGTTTCGTTGTGCAGATCGAGGAAACCAGGAATGAAGGCGGCAATACGACGCTGCAGATTTATACCGAGGAAAGCCGCCGCCTGATCGGGCGCGATGGCGAGACGCTCGAGGCCATCCAGTTTTTGTTAAATCGATTGCTGCAAGCCAAAGACAAGGATGCTAAAAAAGTGATCGTCGATTGCGAGCACTACCGTTCCATGCGCGAAGATCGTATCGTGCAGCGCGTGCGAGAATTGGCAGACCGCGTTCGTATCACCGGCCGTTCGCTTCAGCTCGAACCGATGAATTCTTATGAACGGCGTCTTGTCCACAACGCTTTCAAAGACGATCCCGATGTTGCGACCTGGAGCCCGTCCGATTCCGCGCGCATCAAGCAGATCACGCTCCTTAAACGCCAGCCTAAGAAAGAACCCGCACAAAAAGCGTAGGCGTAACCAAAGCCTGCTCGCCGTGGCGAAGGCGCACCGATTTATTTGCTGGTGGGGCGAGACTCTGTCGAGCCGACGAATTCAATCTGGATTAAATCGCGCGGCCTCCTTTTGTTCCCCGCTGCGTATCTCCGGTCGCCAGCGAAACCTTTGCAGCAGCAGGTTCGCTTTTCCTTCGACGGCATCCGCGATGATTTCACCCAGCACTGGTGCGAACTTAAATCCGTGTCCGCTGTCACCTGCGGCGACAATTAATCCGGGACGCTCTGGATCGGGCGCAATCCAAAAATGTCCATCGTTTGTGTCGCAATACATGCAGACACGTGAATAAACGAGAGGCGCGTCGGCCAGCGCCGGAAAAGTCGCTGACAAGAACTCGCGCAGATTCTCTTCTTCTTGAGGAGTGACCGCGCGGTTGGGAGATTCGGGAGACATTTCCCGGCCCAGACCATGGTTCGCGATTTTCACAACACCTTCGCGGTTGAGCGGAAATCCGTAATAGCCGGTCGTCGAAATATCGGCGCCGAAGACTGGAAAACATTCCGGCGCGAATGGTTCAAGCTGGGAAGGCCGGAGGTGAAATACCGGTTGCCCGGTCGCCCGAAAAAACTTTCGGGTGAAAGGCAAAACGTAAGGCGTCCACGCTCCAACCGCCATCACGACGAGATCGCCCGGGATTCGCTTTCCGTCTTCGACCACAATTCCTTTCACGCGATCGTCGCCTTCATCCAACTGAGAAAATCTGACATCTTCGTGTAACTCGATTCCGACTGACTTAGCGCGTTCGCTTAGGATAGCGACAACGCGACCGCTCTCCACGTAGCCCGCTTCGAATTCAAGAATTCCATCCCGATAAAGGTCCGGATTCCAAGCCGGAAACCGTTTCCAGAGTTGCGCCGAGTTCATGCGCACAATCTTGTGTTCACGCTGTTCTAATATTTTGAAACTTTCGTATTCAAAATCGCCCGGCTTCATTTCCTGCCGGCGCACGAACATCACGCCAACCTCGTGATACAATTCGATGCCGAACTCTTGATTCCAGTCGCGCCAGAGTTTGATCGAGCGTTCGGCCAGGGCTGTGTAATCTTCATCCGCTCCGTAGGCTGCCCGTACTGCCTTGCTGATGTCGGTGGATGCCGCCAGCGGGTGCGGCAACGGTCCCGGATCGATCAGAATCACTCGGTGGCCGCGTTTCTTTAATTCAATCGCGGCGGTAACACCATTGATTCCCGCGCCAACAACGATGACTCTCGACATCTCGGAACGCATGCTTCGCTTGCGCTAACCTGCCACTCGCAATGCGCGTTCCCGTTCGAGCAGGGTCGGATGCGAATAATAAAAGCGGCTGTAGCACGGGTGCGGGGTGAGATTGCTCAGGTTTTTCTCGCTCAATTTGCGCAGCGCTTGAATGAGCGACTGCGCCTCTCCCATTGCCGTGCGCGCGAATGCATCCGCCTCGTATTCGAAGCGACGCGACCAGATGTGAATGAATGGCGAAACCCAGAAACTGATCGTCCCAGCCAGTAGCGCAAACAGCAGCATCGCAGGGACGACATTCGCGGCGGCAAAGCCGCCTTGATGCTCGAAACCAAACGCGCGATAAAGCCATTGCTGACGCGCCAGCCACGCGATCACCGCGAACGCAACAAAGACGCAGGCGATGGAAACGCCGAGTAACTTCAGCACGTGGCGCTTTTTGTAATGGCCAATTTCATGCGCGAGCACGGATTCCAGTTCGGGTTCGGTGAGCTGCGCGACAAGTGTGTCGAACAGAACGATTTTTCGAAAACGTCCCAGCCCGGTGAAGAAAGCGTTGGAATGGCGCGAGCGTTTGCTGCCATCCATCACCTCGATGCTGCGCGTGGGAAAATCGGTCCGCTGCGCCAATGCAAAGAGGTGCTCGCGCAACGTTCCTTCCGGCAGCGGTGTGAACTTGTTGAAAAGCGGCATGATGATCGCCGGCGCGACGAGCAGCAAGAATAATTGAAATGCGATGACAACTGCCGCCGCGCAAATCCACCAGTTTGCGCTGGTCCACTCGATCAGTCTCAATACCAGCGCGAGCAACGGATATCCGAGCACCACCGTGAGCAGCAGCCCCTTCAGACGATCGAGAATCCAGGTCTTCATAGTTGTGGTGTTGAAACCGAATCGCTCTTCGAGTTTAAATTGCGCATACCAGGCGAACGGCAACCCGGGAATGCTCAACGCTATGCCCGTAACGAAGACGAAACCAGCCAGCGCAAAGATGGAAGTGCCGAAGCTCGCGGTGAATCTTCCAAACGCCCATGGCAAGACGCCGCTAAAAAGCACTGCGATGAGTAACGCGGCGTCGAACACGCCCGCGATATCTCCAAAGCGGCTCTTGGCCAGCGTGTAATCAATCGAACGACGGTACGTCGGCTCGTCAATGATTCCACGGAATGCAGGCGGCACTTCGTTCGCCTGCGCGCACACGTGACGCTGGTTGAGTCGGCTCAGCCACAGTTCAGCGGTTGCGCGCGCGAGAATCAGAACCAAAGCAATAATGGTGAAAGGCCGCATGAACAGATCGTGCTTCTGTCCTCTCGTCATGAGCTCGCGAAGAGCTTCCGATAGTAACGATACCAGTCACTCTGAAAGCGTTCAGCCGGATCGTACTTTCGTTTCAGGTCCAGAAATTGTTTGAACTGCGGGTAGCACGCCATGACCTGCTCGGGTTTGGCGAATTTGTGGTAGGTTAGGTAATAACTTCCGCCGCGCGCTATCGCTAAATCAATCAAGCCGCGAAAGGAGCGCGCCGACGCTTCGATGCCTCCTGGTGTGTGGAACGTGAGCAGATTGAAGATGACGCACGCATAAGGTTGTTTGGCCCAGGCCAAAAAACTCTCATCGTCTTTTTCGATGAGCCGGACTGTGCCGTAGATGACGATTGTGCGGTTCGAGTGTAACAGCTCTGCCGCCCCCGCGAGAAAGTTGGAAAGAGCATCACCCGGAACGTAAATTTCGGTAATGATGAGGCTCGATTCCTCCCCTCCGATCTGGTCGCGAAGCTTCTGCGCATAATTTGGCAGGTAAGCGCTAAGTTGACTGGTGTCGGACCAATAAGTCTGGCCGCTTGTCGATAAATAGTAATCGCTGTAGCGCTGGAAAGCCTTTTCGCGATCGGTGTAAGAAAGCCGCAAGAGATCCAGCCAATCATCGTCGCGTAGCTCCTTTTTAGCGACAATCGGTTCATGTTTATCGATCGGCTGGTAACAAGAAAACACGCCGCGCTGCAGAAAGTCTGGCGATTTTTCATCGACCGAAAACTGAAAATCACCGTAGAGAAAATTTTCCGCGATCCGTTCTTCAAAACGCTTGGGCAGATCGCCGGCGCGAATTATCTCGACTACGCGCCGCAATTTTTGCCGGGGGATAAGCCGAAGCGTTACGCTGCCGATCAATCCAAAAAGCCCGTAGCCACCGATTGCAAGTCGGAATAATTCGTTGTTTTCATCGCGCGAACAGCGGATCGATTTTCCATCGGCGTTGATCAGAGTGAATGATTCGATGTTGGAAATGAGCGGCTTCATTTCCAACCCCCGCCCGTGTACGTTCGACGAGAGACTTCCACCGAGCGTAAATGTGTCGGCGCCCGTTTGTTTTTGCGCGATACCCCATTGTTTTGCGTTATCCCGTTGGGCGTCCAGATAGGTGCGAATCAATTCGGGCCATTGGATGCCTGCTTCCACTTCGATCAAACCACGTTCTTGGTCGAACGAAATCACGCGATTGAGTGCGCGCGCGTCTATGCAAATACTATCCGTGGCAAATTGCTGGCCACCCATCGAATGCCGGCAGCCCGAAACGGAGATGGGTAAGCCTTTTCGCGACGCGGAACGCACAATGTCCGCAAGCTCATCTCTGGTGCGCGGCCTGAGAAGTTCGCGAACGCGGGTGCGGTTGAGCAGCGAATGAACGTCATTGACCCAAATCTCCCTCTCGCATTCTGCAAAAATACGCGGTGCGAGTGCGAAGAGCGCCGCCGTGCGTACGAATTCGCGCCGCGTCAACATTCGAAAAGCTTAATCGAGTCAGTTAGATCTCAGCCAGGCAAATAACCTCGCCTCTGGCGATAGGTTTATCGGTCAGTTCCGATTCCATTTCGCGCAAATCATCGTGATTGAAAAACCGGAGGATTCGCCATGGCCGTACAAACTCGACCAGCTCGTGCCGCGTGGTTTCCCACACGAAAGGCTCTTCCCGTCGACTCAGCCACCAATCGACGAGTTTGCTTTGGGAATGAAAACGAATTCGGCCATTGCTTTGCTTCTCCATGAATGTGAATACAAACTGGCTGCCCGGCGCGCTCAGTTCTTTTAACGTAATCATCAACCTCGAAACGATATCTGGCTGCAGATACATCAAGAGACCTTCGGCAATCCAAAACGTGGGTTGAGCTGAATCGAAGCGGCTGTTTCTTAATGCGTTTTTATCCAGAGCAGTACTGCTCAGATTGTTTGCGATGAAATGAAATAGTTGATGGTCGATTTCGGGGAAGGCTCGCGTTTTGTGACCCTGTGTCGCCGGGTGATCGATTTCCCAAAATTGCGCGGTCCGAAATTCCCGGTGCAATTCCAAACTCAGCGGATCAAAACCGGGCCCGATTACGACGAGTTGTTTGGTTCCATGAACAAGCGCCGCCCGGGCAAGTTGGGAGATATTTTTCTTTCGCAAAGCGTAATGCAGCAAAATTCCTGGGATCGTGATCCGCTCGATCAACTTCGCGATCGGTCGAAACCAGGCCTGCCGTACAATTTTCAAAAACAAGCGCGTCTGGAACGAATGCGTCTCCAGCATCCGACCGCACAAATCTGCCGAAGTTCTTGAGACGAGATGCGAGTGTTTTGGATCCCGATGCAGAAGAACCAGGCTCGCGGCAATAAGCAGTGCGGTGCGGCTAGCTTGTTCGTTTTGCACCTAAAGTGAGCCGATGCTTAATCGCCGAATTCGAAAACGATTTTGCCGCTACGCTTCCCCTGCGCGGCATGCGCGACGGCGGCTTTCGCTTCGGTCAGCGGATAGGATTTTTCCACTTTTGTTTTCAACAAGCCGCGCTCTGCCATTTCAAAAAGCGGCCTAAACGCATCCATCCGCTCTTCGATGGTTGCGTTATCGTACCATTTATTGATCCAGATTCCGCGGAATCGCAGGTCTTTGAAAATGAGCAGGCCGTTCGGAATCTTCAGCGGCTGCAAGCTCATCGCACCGAATGTCACCAAGGTCGATCCCGGCGCGAGGCAATTTGCCAGACGCAACGCGCTGTCTCCGCCGACCGCGTTCAATCCCAGACGAATCGGCGCGTCACTGGTCGCACTTTTTACTTTCTCCCGGAGATCTTCGCCATCGACAAGCACCACGTCGCCGCCTTCTGCACGCAACTCATCGATCAGTTCCATGCGGCGAACAACATTTACCGTTTTGTAGCCCAGCTCCCGCGCGATTTGAATTACCGCGCGTCCGGCAGCGGAATTAGCCGCATTTTGGATCAGCCAGTCTCCTTTCTTTAGATCGACATAATCATCAAGCAAACGCCATGCGGTCAACGGGTTGATCTTTAGAGTTGCTGCATGTACGGGTTCGATTCCTGCGGGCACGACAACTAATTCATCGGCTTTCACTGCAAGAGCGTCGCGCCACGTACCGACATTGTGCGGCAGAATTACCATGGCGCCGACGGAGACATTCGTGACACCCGCGCCAAGATCGACGACGATTCCCGCGCCTTCGAATCCGGGTATGGCCGGAAGCTCTGGTCGCACCGGATATTTTCCTTCGATCTGATTGAGGTCCGCCGGATTGATCGGCGCGGCGCGCATTTGCACAACCGCCTCGTGCGGCGCCGGCTTCGGCCAAGGCTGTTGTTCGACACGCAAAACGTCCACTGGATTTCCGTGCCTTTCGTAAACGACTGCATTTATGCTTTTGTTCATCAATGTCCTCGCCGCAGCATCCTCACGCGTCCGCAAACAATCTGCAAACCGGCGCGCGCGTCGCCCTTTTCGGCATGCTGGTGAATTTGATTTTCGCCGCGGCGAAAATTCTCGGCGGTTGGTTGGGCCACGCCTACGTCCTGATCGCTGATGGCATCGAGTCCGCGCTGGACATCGCCGGCTCGTTCGTGATTTGGAGCGGATTGAAATTCGCGGCCCGTCCGCCGGATGAAACCCATCCCTACGGACATGGAAAGGCCGAACCGATCGCTGCAGTGATTGTGGCCATTGGCGTTCTCGTGGCCGCACTCGGTTTGGCAGTTCAAAGCGTGCGCGAAATTTGGACTCCGCACCACGGACCGGCGGCGTTCACGCTGGGGATATTGATTGTCGTGATCGTGGTAAAGGAAATTTTGTTCCGTTACGTCAACCGCATCGGACATCACATCGAGAGCACAGCCGTGCGAACCGATGCCTGGCATCATCGCGGCGACGCGCTTACGTCCGCTGCCGCATTCGTCGGCATCTCTCTCGCCCTGATCGGCGGCAGTCGTTGGCAAAGCGCGGATGATTGGGCGGCGCTTTTCGTCTGCGCTGTCATCGGCGCAAATGGCATTCGGCTTTTGCGACCGGCGTTGTACGAAATTATGGACACCGCGCCGCGCGGTCCGATTGTCGATTCAGTTCGAAATGCTGCCGCTGCCGTTCCCGGAGTAATCGAAGTCGAAAAATGCCTGATTCGGAAGATGGGTCTGGATTTTTATGTCGATCTTCACGTGGGCGTGGACGGCAGTATTTCTGTGCATGAAGGGCACGAGATTGCGCATCAAGTAAAAAGGGCGATTCAGCAAAGTGATTCACGCATTGCCGATGTGCTCGTCCACATCGAGCCCGCCGCCCGCTGACTTCCGGGGAGCGCATGCGCCTCGCGTGCGGATTTGGGCGCCTTCGCCTGAATCACCCGATTGCGCGCACGACTTCAAGAAGCGCGTTCGCAAGCGTTGTTCGCGCGCGGGCGATCCTTCTTGCAAACAGGACGAATCGGGGAATAGCGGTCGGATGTCTTAAGAGATGCAACGAAAGCTTCATGGCATCGGTTCGTTGCCGTTCAACATCGAACAGAATCTTCGACGGGCCCGGGAGAGGTTCGCGTGGCGTGTCGCTGACCACGCGAAGCGAAAGGAGCGGAACACCGTGCTCAGCGCAGCCGCGCGCAATGAATTCCGTTTCCATATCAGCAGCGTCTGCGCCGGTGGTCTGCGCGATTTTTTGTCGCTCCTCAATCGAATCGATGATCGCCGGCACGGTCAAAAGCTTCCCGCGATGGATGAGAGAATTGCCGCTCGAACGGATCTCGTTCAGTTGAATGGTTGAGAAATTTTCCGCAAACAAGAGATCACCGGTGTGCAATCTATCGTTAAGCGCGCCTGCAAAACCGGCACTAATCAAACAATCGAACTGTTGATCCTGAAGAAAGCTCGCCATCCGCTGGCGACATGTTTTTTCTCCAACGCCGGTATGGAGAATCTCAATCGTGCAATCATCGATCTTGCCGCGAATTGTTCCGATGCTCCGGCGATGACT
>WNFZ01004475.1_pt1 | contig 12988 bp, 15 predicted proteins | sample 5400081 | NCBI WGS metagenome assembly WNFZ01 (sample SAMN13153365, study PRJNA577476) | soil metagenome | isolation source: 80 cm soil or saprolite under grassland replicate 1 | place: USA:California | collected 2016-06-15
TCCATACATCAATTTTTCACAAAAATAATTCTGATGATTTATAAATTTGAAGTAACAAAATGAATTTACTGTTGAAGAAGCTTGTGCGTGGAGAAAAAAACTGATACTTAAATGCGCAGAAAAGTAACTGTCAAAACAATCTTCGACTACAGTTATCTCACGTTTTACATTCAAGCTTTATTTCTTTGTTAACTCAATCTATGATAAAAAAACATTTCCTAGCTTAGACAAAAACTAATTACTATGACAACAAAAGAAATTGCTGACCGCCTTGTTGAGCTTTGCCGTAAAGGCGAATTTGAAGAGGCTCAAACAGAATTATTTGCTGACGATGCAATAAGCATTGAACCTTATGCCACGCCTGCCTTTGAGAAAGAAACAAAAGGGTTGCAGGCTATAAAAGAAAAAGGGGAGAAATGGAATTCAATGGTAGAAGAAATGCATGGGCTTGAGATTTCTGATCCCCTGGTTGCAGCAAATTCATTTGCCTGTACTGTGAAAATGGATGTAACCATGAAAGATGGTAAACAAATGGATATGACAGAGCTTTGTATTTATCGTGTAAAAGATGGTAAAATTATTTCCGAAGAATTTTCTATGTAGCGTGATTACTTCGAAGCTTCTTAGCATCATCAAATTTCCCATTATTGTTCAAAGTGATCTGCAGCCTTGATTTTGTTTAGCTGAGATCACTTCGAACTTATGTTTTATAAACTTCCCGATGTTTACATTGTAAAACAAAATACTTAACCATAAAATGTTGAACAAAATGGAAACGCAAAATAAAACAATCATTACGGTAGAGAGCACCATTAATGCACCTGTAGAAAAAGTGTGGGAATATTGGACAAAGCCTGAACACATCATCAAATGGAATAACGCTTCTGATGATTGGTATACACCACATGCAGAAAATGATTTACGTATCGGGGGTAATTTTGTTTACAGGATGGAAGCTAAAGATGGAAGCTTTGGATTTGATTTCGGCGGTGTGTATGATGCCATCACCAATAATGAATACATCGAATACACAATTGGTGATGGCAGGAAAGTGAAGATAACTTTCTTTGCTGACGAAAATAAAACTAAAGTAGCGGAAAGCTTTGAAGCAGAAAAGGTAAATTCTATCGAAATGCAAAAAGGAGGCTGGCAGGCTATATTGGACAACTTTAAAAAATATACGGAAGAAAAATTATAAGATGTAAATCCGTACAATCGTCCCAACCAGCAATCATTTCAAAAGACCTTTTACAGGAATTTTAAAATCGACAATAATAAACTGCATTAACTTTTATAAAGCACTCCACAATAAAGTTCTCACTATGAAAAAAGTTATTGCAGTTTTCGTGTTGCACATTTTTGTTATAGATATATCCTTTGCCCAGGATACAAAAAGTAAATTAGCCGAATTGGATTTTTTAACAGGCTATTGGCTGGTAACTACAGAAACCCGTTTATCGGCCAACGGTCCATGGGAATCAGATAATGGGACTGCTGTTATAACCAAAACAACCGGTGCATCAGCGATTGAAGAAGACTATACAGGAATATTGCAGAACAAATCTTTTATGACAAAATCAATCATTGCATACAATCGCTTCTCTCAGAAATTTCAAAGAATGTTTATTGATTCCGAACATGGCGTGCTGATAGATTATCAGGTGAGAAAAAGGCTGATACTATTTATTTTGATAACACCTGGATGTATCCTGATAAATCAACTGTACAGCTACGCGTAGTTTATAAAATTATTTCCCCGGATGAGTTCATTGTTGAAAATATGCGTATGCCGCAAAATACTTCAAGCTGGGATGTTACAGGCAGAATGAGGTATGTTAGGAAAAAATAAAAACTTATTCTTTTTGATATTGCAGGAATAATTCGCGATTAATATCGTGTGTTTAATATTTTCCAATACATAAATATTCTGCGTAGTTTATTCTCATGAAATAAATTCATCATAATTATCCGAAAGAAAAAATGAAACATACACATTATAACACCTTCTACACTAGCGATGTTGCTGAATGAATTTCTTTTTTGCGAAAATAGAGTAAAAGGCGCTGAAGTAATTTTCTTAAATTCATATATCCATTAACCAGATCAAAAATTACTTGTCATGAAAAATTATTTCTACATTCTTTTGTTCTCAGCCTTTTTATTTGTTTCTTGTAAAAAAGATTTTCACAATGAAAATGCAATTGCAACAGCAACACGTTCAGATAATAATACTTCCGTAAATGCAAATGCTGTTTGTGATTACGATCTTGATGAAACAACATTAACTTCTGCAGGCTGGACAAAAGTTTTTGAAGATAATTTCTCCACAGATTTAAGCAAATGGAATATATGGACAGGCGGCGCTTTCAATAATGAATTGCAATATTACCAGGCAGCAAATATGCAAATACAAAATGGAGTGTTGTTAATTACCGCAAAGAAAGAGACTGTTACCGGTGCCACTACTCCATTCGACGCAACACCAAAAACTTTTAATTACACATCAGGAAGAATAGAGAGCAAAACGAATTTCTCCTCGTCTGCTGCAGCGCCAAAAGTAAGAATGATTGCAAGGTTAAAATTACCTGCCGGTTATGGGATGTGGCCTGCATTCTGGAGTTATGGTGATCCATGGCCCACGCAAGGTGAAATTGATTGCATGGAAGCAAGGGGACAGGAGCCTTTCAAGTATCAGACAAATTATTTTTATGGAAAGGCAGCTAACAGAAATCTTGTAAATCTAATGTAAGTCTTACGGATTGCTGGCATGTGTATGAACTTATCTGGTCTAAAAGTAGTTTGACTTTTATGCTTGACGGGCAGATAGTTATTACAAACACCGGTGGTTTTGTCTCAAACCTTTTTGGCAAAACAGAACGCATTACATTAAATCTTGCAGTGGGCGGAAATTTCTTTTCCAATTTTGATCCTTCACTTATTCAAACAGGAACTTATTCTGTTGATTGGGTGAAAGTATTTACTTCAAATTAATAAAGGCTTTATCAATTTTACATTTTACATTTTTTACTCCATTTATATTTCAAACCATGCCGCAATTTCTAATCCTTGCAGACGATTATCGGGATCCTGATACATTAAGCAGAAGGTTATCTGTTCGTGAAGAACATTTAAAAAGAGTATGCAAAGAAAAAGCCGAAGGCAGGTTTATTATTGGTGGCGCCAAATTAAATGAACAGGGTAACATGCATGGCTCTATGTTGGTTGTGCAATTAGAAAATGAAGAAGCAGTGAAGCAATGGATAAATGAAGACCCTTATGTTATTGGAAGAGTTTGGGAGAATATTGAAATATTACCCTTCAGAGTTGCTGATGTTTAAACCACTTTCATACTGCAAATAAAAATTCTTTCTGATATTTTTTATTAACATACCTTCACTATATGATATTAAGTTGTGCAAGCAGGCAGTATAGAACAGATGCAAATTTTTACTTTTTTATCAGTAATATTTTTATTCTTTTTTACTCGTGTTTTCTACTTAACATTATTGGTATTTTTATTATTTATCCTAATTTTTTGATTTTATGAACATCTATGTTTCAAATTTAAGTTTTCAAACAACTGAAGAAGACCTGAAAAGCATGTTTGGAAAATTTGGTACTGTAACTTCTGCTAAAATTATTATGGACAGGGAAACCAACCGTTCACGTGGCTTCGCATTTATAGAAATGCCCTCCGAATCAGAAGCAAATGAAGCGATACAGAAACTTAATAACAAAGAGATAGGAGGGAGAGCCTTATCTGTATCTGTAGCAAGAGAAAAAGAAAAAAAGTCTGGCAACAATACTTTTTTCAGAGGTGGTAATAAGAGATGGTAACAGGATAACCTGTTTTAGTACGTATAAAATATAGGTTTACTTATATTGATACAGAGAGAGCAAATTATTATTTGCCGGAGATTGGCATAATAAAACTCTTGTAAAAAGATTAGAACGATATTTACCAGTTTATAAAGAACGGTAATGTAATAGTGTGTATAATTTGTTTTCGGAGTTTGCTTGCTCAGCAAGTATTAATTGTACAAGAGTCAGTACGTACGGGAATAAAAGAATCATTAGAATTACTGCAGCTTGTCCCAAAAAATAAATCCAAAATATCTATTCGTCAATTTCTTTTGATCACGTAAATCATATGGATCATGTAAATCATGGTTCTAAAAAGGAATTCCCAAATTTATGTAAGGCAATAATTTTTTGGATTGATCGCAATACATAGCGCTTACTTCTAAGGGGCCTAATACAAAATTGTAACCGAGCGTAACTGCATACCCAGTTAGAAAATTGGGCTGATCAGCGCTCCTGTTGCTCGTGATAAAATTGTTGTATAATCCATTTGCTATAGCAGTTAGATACAGGTTTGCGTACATGTGGTAACGCAAAGCCAGGCTCAACGTTACGGCACTGCTCGTGAAAAAACTACCTTCGTTTAAACCCGCAAAAGTTAGTTGGTTACGGAAAGTATGTGTTAGTCCGCCTACCACAAAATCATTTACAATACCTGCTTTCTCATGAAAGTTAAGACCAGCCTGCCCTCCTGCAATGAATGTTATTTTTTTGCTTAAAGGCTGATAATGTGCTACAGATAAAGTGGTTCTCCAAAAATTGTTATACTCGAAATTCAATGAATCAACATTAGTGATGAGCTCTTTATTGCGATAATATTCCAGATGCGGATGTTGATTGTATACATAACCTATTTCAGCATTCACTTTAGTACCTTGTTGAGGATAAATGCTGTTACTTAAAGTATTAACTTTCAAAAATCCGTAGGATGTAAGTAGATTAATATGACCTCTCAGATAAAACTGGGAAGGAATATCTGGTTTATAATGATACGCCTCAAAATTAGTGCCCACACCCATTTGAAAATTTCGCCTGAAGGTCCAATGCGTATTAACATCAGCAAGAAAGGAACTTCGTTTAAATGTGCCCTCTTTATTAAAATCTTTATAGGTTATAAAGCCAAGTGATTCAGCTTCCGTTCTGCCGGCAACAGCAAATGTTTTAAATTTTCCAAAGTTTTGTAAATGCTCACCGCGAATACGAAGATTCTCTCCAATATTTATGCTAACAAGACTGCGTGAATGAGGTGTAAAAAAATCTCTTGAAGTAAGATTACCAATCAGGCTGATACCGGTAAAGCTATTATATTGTATGCCTAGTTTTGCAAACGTAAAAGGGTTCTCTTCAATATCGAAAATGATCTTGCAACTGCCATCGGGTAATGGTTGTAATGAGTACACAATTTTGTTATAATATCTTGTGCCAAAAGCTTTTCTTATTTTTGAGGATAATAGTTTTGCCGTGTACCATTTATCATTCTCAAACTGCAGGCGATGCAGAAAAAATAATTCATTTGTTTGATGCAGTCCATGAATTTCGTATGCAGTAATTTTTACTGAATCAACAAGAGGCAAAAGATTTTTCCTGGGTGTTTGTTTGCCGTAAATCGTGTTTAAAGAATCAGCAAGTTTTTTGAAACGAGGATATAATGAATCACCCATCTTAACACCTTCATCAATGATAGCTTCGGCCGATGCAAAGCTGCCCATGTTATATTCATCAAGATGGTGTGGTACATAAATATTACAAAGCTTTTTTTCATTAATAGCATCTACATCTTCTCTGAAAAAAGCTATCTGTAATAACACCTGGAAAATATTATTGATTTTTTCTTTGGGCAATAAACCGCCTGCAACATTGCTGCCAATTATAATATCGGTGCCCATTTCCTTTACATCACTTACAGGAAAATTGCGTACAATACCGCCATCTACAAATTTTCTTCCATTATAATTTACCGCCGTAAATAAAGATGGTATTGCCATACTGCTGCGCACTGCGGGCACAATTTCCCCTGAGTCAAATACAACACCTTCGCCTGTAGAAACGTCAGTGGCAATGCATTTAAAACCCACAGGCAGTTTTGAAAAATCTTTTATATTGTAAACAGGGAAAAAATATTCACTCAGGCGCAGCCATATTTCTTCACTTTCCAGTAGTCCGCTTGGTATGCGAAAGCCGTTATTTACCCAGGGTAATTCCACAGCATATTTATCGTATTCATTTTTTTCATCCATGCTCATGGCTTGAAGTGACGCACTATTTGTAAGCAGCAGTTCCCAATTTGTACTGCGTGCAATTTTTTCAATTGTATCTGTAGAATAACCACATGCATATAAAGCTCCAATAATGCTGCCCATGCTCGTGCCCGTTATGTAATTAACCTGTAATCCTGCAGAGTCAATAGCTTTCAAAATACCAATATGTGCAAGCCCTTTAGCACCGCCACCACTTAGTGCAACACCAATTTTTGGTCTTTGCGCATACAACAGAACAGATGAAAAAATAAGTATCAATATCAGCAAAAATTTTTTCATTGGTGTAAATAAAACAAATATTGGTTAAGAGAAAATTATTTTTATGGGACTGGCTTTTCGTACGTGCAGCATCTTAGCTTGTGTCACTCCCGTCCGAACGGCATTCAGTCGGGCGGGCACTTGTGCGTTCTCAACTTTATTAAACTTAAGCTCAAGCCTATAGTTTCTGCAATACACTTATCGCTCAAAACTCATAGCTCATGGCTTATTTGTAATATTGCTGATGCAAAGACAAGTTATAATAAACATTAGCTGCCTTGCAAATGTTAGCGCTGAAAGCCATATTCTTCATGGAAAAGAGTTGGCTGAATTACCATGCATCAATGATGCCTATTTAATTATTGAAGATGGAGTAATTGCAGGTTACGGACAAATGAAAGATTTAAAATCCGAAATCTTAAATCCGAAATCCGAAACTGCAAAGTCAATTTCACAACCTGAAACTTCAAACTCAGAACCCGGAACTCAAAACTCAGAACTGCCAACTGAAAACTGGCAACTGGCAACTGGCAACTGGCAATCGGAAACCATTGATGCAAATCGCTCAACAATTTTACCTTGCTGGTGCGATAGTCATACACATCTTGTTTTTGCAGCTACCCGTGAAGAAGAATTTATAGATAAGATAAAAGGAAAAACTTATGCAGAAATAGCAGCCAAAGGAGGAGGCATATTAAACTCAGCACGTAAGCTAAATGAAACATCCGAAGATATTTTATACGAAGCGGCGTGGAATCGTTTGCAGGAGTTAATCAAGTTAGGGACCGGGGCAATTGAAATAAAAAGTGGTTATGGTCTAACGGTTGAAGGTGAATTGAAAATGTTGCGTGTAATAAAAAAATTGAAAAAACAATCATCTGTTCCTGTCAAAGCAACTTTTCTTGGAGCGCATGCTTATCCTGAACATTACAAGAATAATCATGAAGGATATATTCAACTAATCATTGATGAAATGCTGCCCAATATTGCAAAAGAAAATCTTGCCGACTATATTGATGTTTTTTGTGAGGTGGGTTTTTTTAGTGCTGATGAAATGATGCGAATATGTGAAGCAGGATATAAATATGGATTAAAACCAAAGCTACATGTAAACCAATTAAACAGTATTGGTGGTATTGAAGCAGGAATTAAATTGAATGCTCTTTCTCTCGATCATCTTGAAACATTGAATATTGATGAAGTTGAACTATTAGCGAGTGCTTCAGAGGTTTGGAGCGGCATTGTTACTTTATTGCCCACTGCTGCATTTTTCTTACGCATGCCTTATCAACCTGCAAGAACATTGATTGATGCTGATTGCGCCGTTGCTTTGGCTTCGGACTTTAATCCTGGTTCATCACCAGGTGGCAATATGAATTTTGTTGTATCACTAAGTTGTATTCAAATGAAAATGTTGCCTGAAGAAGCAATTAATGCTGCTACAATTAATGGTGCTTATGCAATGGAACTTGGAGATGAAGTAGGCAGTATTGCCATTGGCAAAAAAGCAAACCTCATTTTTACAAAACAAATTCCTTCACTTGCTTATTTGCCTTATTCATTTGGAATGAATTTAATTGATAAGGTGATGATTAATGGGGAATTTATTTAGAACGCAGATTGTAAGGATTTTCAGGATATATGTAGATCCATTTCTGATAGATCGTACCAAAATTTTTCTTCGTAGTATTTTTCTCCGCAAATAATATCTTAGCCATTTAAACAGGACATACCAACATGCAGAAAATTATAGAATGTGTTCCAAACTTTAGCGAAGGACGTGATATGAATGTGATCAGGCAAATTACTGATCAGATTGAAACTGTTGAAGGTGTAAAATTGTTAAATGTTGATCCCGGCAAAGCGACGAACAGAACTGTTGTAACTTTTGTTGGCAGCCCGGAAGCTGTTGTGGAAGCAGCTTTCAGAGCAATTAAGAAAGCGGGCGAATTAATTGATATGAGCAAACATAAAGGTGAACATCCACGCATGGGCGCAACGGATGTTTGCCCGTTAATACCTATTGCCAACATCACTATGGAAGAAACTGCATTGTGGGCTCAGGAATTAGCAAAGCATGTCGGATCTTCATTGCAATTGCCTGTTTATTTGTATGAAGCAGCACAGGAAAACAAGAGCCGCAGCAATTTATCGGTGATACGTTCTGGCGAATATGAAGGTTTTTTCAAAAAAATAAAATTGCCCAATTGGAAACCCGATTTTGGTCCTGATGAGTTTGATGCAAAACGCGGCGCAACTGTAATTGGTGCGAGAGATTTTTTAGTTGCCTATAATGTAAACTTAAACACAACTTCAACACGAAGAGCTAATGCAATTGCGTTTGATGTGCGTGAAGCGGGTCGTGTAAAACGTGACGGCAACAAAGTTGTTACTGATAAAAATGGAAAACCTGTTACCGTTCCGGGCAGTTTAAAATATGTAAAAGCAATTGGATGGTATATTGAAGAATATGGCATTGCACAAATTTCCATGAACCTTACCAACATCAATGTAACACCTGTGCACATTGCGTTTGACGAAGTTTGCAAAAAAGCAAATGATCGCGGCATACATGTTACAGGAAGTGAACTTGTTGGATTAATTCCTTTAAAAGCAATGCTCGATGCTGGAAAATATTTTCTGCGAAAACAAAAACGTTCAACAGGTGTGTCAGAAAAAGAGTTAATAAAGATCGCAATCAAATCAATGGGTCTTGATGAACTTGTTCCTTTTAAACCAGAAGAAAGAATTATTGAATACATGCTTCGAGACAAAGCGGAGAGCAAATTAGTAAGCATGACCTTATCTGATTTTGTAGATGAAACGGCAAGTGAAAGTCCGGCGCCAGGTGGCGGTTCTATTGCTGCTTATGTTGGGGCACTGGGTGCTGCTCTTGCAACGATGGTTGCTAATCTTTCTTCGCATAAAAAAGGTTGGGACGAAAGATGGGAAGAATTTAGTAACTGGGCTGAAGAGGGCGAACAATATAAAACCGAATTGGTAAAACTTGTTGATGCAGATACAAAAGCTTTTAATCAAATAATGTCTGCATTTTCTTTGCCAAAAACTACAGAAGAGGAAAAAGCAGCACGTACAAAAGCCATACAGGATGCCACAAAGCATGCAATTGAAATTCCATTCAAAGTAATGCAGACCGCTTATGCGAGCATGAAGGTGATTAAAGCGATGGCAGAAATTGGCAATCCCAATTCCGTTTCCGATGCAGGTGTTGGCGCATTGTGTGCATGCAGTGCAGTGATAGGTGCGTTTATGAATGTGCGCATTAATGCCGTGGGTTGTAATGATAAAACTTTTGTAGAAAATATTGTTGCAACCGGAAAGGAAATAGAAAACAAAACGATTACTTTGGAGGCAGAGATATTGGAAATAGTGAATAAGAAGATCGGAGTGTAATTTTTTTAGCCGGTGCAATAACACAGACTATCTATGATTGCACTGCACTTTTATTCTATAACAATTCTATTCATTATTTATATTCAATCAAAAAGGTTTCCTACCAATCTACAAAATAACGATCTTGCAAAACAACTTTATTATTCAAAACTGTTTTCTATGCAACACCTTAAAGTCTACAATAAGCAGGATGTACTTTCTATAACGAAGCTTCGCCGGTTTGAAACAAAGTTGGGAGAGAGAATACAAGTTATAAATGGTACAACCAACATTGAAAAATCACTGGCACAATCTCCGGTAAAATTTGTGCTGGTGGGCGTTCCCGAAGATATAGGTGCAATAGCCAATGATAGTTTAGGCGGAACCGATACTGCATGGATTCCCTTCCTCCAATCATTTCTTAATATTCAGAGCAATGATTTTTTGGAAGGCAGTAATATTTTATTACTTGGCCATTTTGATTTTAGGGACATTGAAACTTTGATTGACAGCAATGCACACAGTTACGATGAAAAGATTGAAGCATATCGCCATGCTGTAAATACTATTGATGAAGAAGTGGAGCATCTCATAAAACTTATTACGCAATACAAAAAAATTCCGGTTGTCATTGGAGGTGGTCATAATAATTCTTATGGTTGTATAAAAGGCGCTGCAAAAGGATTACATAAAGCCGGTATTATTCCTTTGGCACAAATCAATGCGATCAATCTTGATGCACATGCAGATTTTCGTCCGGCAGAGGGAAGGCATAGTGGCAATGGTTTTCGTTATGCCGATGAAGACGGATACCTCGATAAATATTGCGTTATTGGTCTTCACGAAAACTATATTCCGCAAAATTGCTGGATAGATATTGTCAATGATCCGTTCATTGATGTAATCACTTTTGAAGATATTTTTATTCATGAAAAGAGAACTTTTATACAGGCCATTGCGCATGCGACTGCATTTACAGAAGATACTTATTGCGGCATTGAATTAGACCTTGATGTAATTGAAGATACACTCAGCAGCGCATCAACACCAGTTGGTATTTCACCAATGCATGCAAGGCAGTATATCAATTTTGCAACAAGTGATTTAAAAGTTGCTTACCTGCATATTTGCGAAGGTGCAACCAAATTAAGCGATGGGAGAACAGATGAAAGCACAGGAAAACTTATTAGTTATCTTGTAAGTGATTTTATAAAGATGGCCGATGCGGAGTAATTTTTTTGCGAGGAGCTTTTGAATATCTATAAACTTCGTTGTGTCACTTGTTTCATCCCAACACTTCGGGACTCTTATGCGCTTTGTTCTTTATTCATCTTCACAATGACTAATTTTAATGGTGCAGAATAATAATAAAAGCCGAACGCAAGAGAAAATTTTATTTTTGTGTTTATGAAAAATGGCGAATTAAATAAGGCTATCATATTTGAAGAACTTCGACGTAATAAGGAAGTGTTGATAAATTACGGTGTAAGGCAAATTGGCTTATTTGGTTCTTTTGCAAGAGACGAAGGGAAAGATGACAGTGATGTTGATTTTTTAGTAGATTTTGAAAAAGAAAAAAGACTATTAAAAATTTTATGTGACTAGCTTTCTTTCTTGAAGATCTTTTTCAACGGAAGGTTGAAGTAGTCACTTCGCAGGGACTTAGTCCTTATATTGGTCCGCATATTCTAAAAACAGTTGAATATGTTCCCTTCGCAGATTGAATTTGGGAAATTACCAAAACAGATATTCCTATATTAAAAGAATGGATGGAAATTATTATTGCTAACGAAAAATCTTCTGGTAAATTTTAGCTCTATCTCAATTTAATACATTATGGTTCTGCGAATTGGTCTTACAGGCGGCATAGGAAGTGGAAAAAGTACAGTGGCTAAAATATTTGAAACACTTGGTATTCCCGTATTCTATGCAGATGCTGCAGCACGTCAGGTAATGAATGAAGATGAAGAACTAAAACAAAAAATAAAAGAAACATTTGGTGATGTAGCTTATTCAAATGGAACATTGAACAGGAAATATATCGCAGATATTGTCTTCAATGATCCATTCAAACTTGAACAGCTTAATGCCCTCGTACATCCTGCAACGATTGCAATGGCAGAGAAATGGATGCAGCAGCAAACTACATCTTATACAATAAAAGAAGCGGCATTATTTTTCGAGGCAGGTACCACTGAAGGTCTTGATTATATTATAGGCGTATATGCGCCACAACATTTGCGCATTCAACGCGTAATGCAGCGTGATAACGTAACGCGTGAAGAAGTGCTTGCACGAATAAGTAAACAGATAAATGAAGAAATGAAGATGCGTCTCTGTGATTTTGTAATTGTAAATGATGAACAGAATATGGTGATACCACAGGTTATTCAGTTACATGAAAAATTTATTAACTTAAAAAAATAGCTTTATGGAAAAAATAAACCTGCTTCAGAAGTTTCATTTATTCAATGAACAATGGTCTCCCAAAATTGTAGGAGAATTAAATGGTCAACAGGTGAAGCTTGGAAAATTTAAAGGACCATTTATATGGCATCATCATGATAATGAAGATGAAATGTTCTATGTTGTAAAAGGAAGCTTTACAATGGAATTAAGAGACGAAAATATTGAATTGAACGAAGGCGATTTTTTAATAGTGCCGAAAGGAGTGGAGCATCGTCCCAACGCTAAGGAAGAAGCATGGGTAATGATGTTTGAACCTGCAACAACTTTAAACACAGGCAATATAGAAAATGAGCTGACAAAAAAAGAATTGGAAACTATTTGAGATTAATGATGGAGCAAATAGGATTGTCTTTCATAAATATTTTTGGACTGGCAACAGGAATGGCTTCCAGCCTGTTGATCTTTTTGTTTGTTGCAGATGATTTAAGTTATGATCGCTTTAATACAGATGCAGACAGAATTTATCGCGTTTCAAAAGATTTTGTAAACGCCGATGGCAGCCGCCATACAAAAAGAAATACCAGGTATTGAACACGTGACAAGAGTATTTCCAAATTGGTCATCATTGTGAATTGCAAGTATAATAATTCTATTAATTATATTCAAAACATAGAACTTAGAACTCGGAAACATAGAACATGAAACCAAAAACCTAAAACCTCTCTTATGTTTAAAAACTATTTCATTGTTGCCTTGAGAAATTTCTGGCGCAGCAAAATTTTTTCGCTGATTAATATTATTGGCTTAGC
>WNFZ01004484.1_pt1 | contig 12977 bp, 10 predicted proteins | sample 5400081 | NCBI WGS metagenome assembly WNFZ01 (sample SAMN13153365, study PRJNA577476) | soil metagenome | isolation source: 80 cm soil or saprolite under grassland replicate 1 | place: USA:California | collected 2016-06-15
CGCCTCGGCGACAACGGCGCGATATGGATGGATCACACCGACCTCCGGCCGACCATCCTCACCCTGGCGGGGCTGAGCGACGACTACGTGCATGACGGCCGCGTCCTGATCCAGTTCCTCACGGTCAAGGCCCTGCCGCGGAGCCTGCGGGCTCACACGGAAACGCTGCGCCGGTTGGGTGCCGTGTACAAGCAGGTGATGGCGCCCTTCGGCAAGGTCGGCATGGCCGGGATCGACGTCTCGACGAGAGCCCTGGAGGGAGACGACGCCACCTACGAGCAGCTCGAGGACGCGCTCGCCGACCCGACCGCCGATCGCGACGCCATCGCGGCTCAGATGCGTGACATGCTGGAGGCAGCGGCGTTCGCCGGGCAGCCGATCGACGAGCAGCAGGCCAAGAAGCTGATCAAGGAGGGCGAGAAGCTCATCGAGCGCGCCGAGAAGCTCGCCGGGGGCTAGCTCCTTTTACGGCTTCCTGATCGGCGAAACCCAATATTCCGTGTCCGGCATGGGCGGCGTGGTGAACCTCGCGTTGACGAGGTACAGGGCGCCCGCTTCGACCGTGGTCGGGATGTCGGAGACGATGTCACCGGTCAGAGGGATAGCCTCCGCGACGGAGCGAACGACTATATTCCCTTGACCAAATCTAGGTGCGAGGGGTGACCAGATGCCGAATGGATCCTTCTTCGTGACACGCCCCCGCCTATGACCGTGGCCGACGCGCTCGATAGGGGCAGGGAGTCCTTCCAGGGGCAGGCGTGGGGGGATGCGTTCGCCCAGCTGTCGGCCGCCGACAAGGAGTCTTCGCTCGAGCCGGCAGACCTCGAGCGCCTTGCAGTGGCTGCTCACCTGATCGGCAGGCACGAAGCCACGACCGAGATTTTGGCGAGGGCGCACCAGGAGTACATGCGCTCGGGCAATGTCCCGCGAGCCGTCCGGGCCGCGTTCTGGCTCGGCATGACGCTACTCGACAAAGGGGAGATGGCCCGAGGCGGCGGCTGGCTCGCCCGGGGTCGGCGGCTTCTCGACGCAACGCAGGAGGACTGCGTGGAGCAAGGGTACGTGCTCGCTCCCGTCGCGCTTCAAAGCTTGATTCAAGGTGATGCTGCCACTGCCTACCCGATCTTCGAACAGGCTGGCAAGATTGCCGACCGGTTCGGCGATCCGGACCTGATGACTTTGACTCGGCTCGGCCGGGGCCAGAGCTTGATCCTGATGGGGGAAACCGTCGAGGGGGTGGCCTGGCTCGATGACGCCATGGTGGCCGTCACTGCGGGCGAGGTCTCCCCGATCGTCGCCGGGATCGTCTATTGCGCGGTGATCGAAGCCTGCCAGGACATGTTCGATCTGCGCCGGGCGCACGAATGGACGGCCGCGCTCAGCAGCTGGTGCGAGGCTCAGCCCGACCTCGTCCCCTTTCGCGGTCAGTGCCTGGTGCATCGAGCTCAGATCATGCAGCTGCACGGTGCCTGGCCGGATGCCGCGAGCGAGGCGCAACGGGCCTGCGATCGGCTTTCTGGCCAACCGGCGGTCGGTCTGGCCTTCTATCAGCAAGCCGACCTCTATCGGCTGCGCGGGGAGTTCGTGGAGGCAGAAGACGGCTATCGCCAAGCGAGCGAGTGGGGTCGGAGCCCGCAACCCGGCATGGCCCTGCTGCGGCTGGCTCGGGGTCAGGTCGACGCCGCCCTTGCCGCGATCCGACTCGCCCTAGACGAGGCCCAGGACCGCGTGAGCCGGGCCAGGCTACTTCCCGCCTACGTCGAGGTCATGCTCGCCGCACGCGACGTGGAAGCGGCGCGCGCCGCAGCCGACGAGCTGTCCAAGATCGCTGCCGACTTCGATGCACCCTTTCTGCGTGCTCTTTCCGCCCATGCGACGGGGGCGGTGCTGCTTGCCGATGGCAATGCGCGTGCCGCGCTCGACGCGCTCCGACACGCCTGGAGGGTCTGGCAGGAGATCGAAGCCCCGTACGAGGCGGCCCGCGCCCGGGCACTCATCGGACTCGCCTGTCGCGAGCTAGGGGACGAGGACACCGGTGCGATGGAGCTGGACGCGGCGCGACGGGTATTCGAGCAGTTGGGCGCCGAACCGGACCTCGCCCGGATCGAGGATCTCTCCCGCAGGCCGGCGCCAAAGGCCTCGTCAGGCGGCCTTACCGCGAGGGAGGTGGAGGTCCTGCGGCTGGTGGCAGCAGGCAAGACCAACCGGGCGATCGCCGACAAGCTCGTCATCAGCGAGAAGACCGTGGCTCGACACATGAGCAACATCTTCACCAAGCTGGGACTCTCGTCCCGATCCGCGGCCACGGCGTACGCCTACGAGCACGACCTCGTGTAGGCGCCTACACAGAATTACCCACGTCGCCCAGGCGAACCGATTTGGATAGTTCACCCGATGCGCCGCCCCGCGGCTCGCGCCTACCGTTCTCGCCTTGAGGCAGTCAGCGGAGGAGAACGGAGGAGAACGATGAACGGCAACGGCACAGAGCGGTTCGAGACCGTGATCATCGGTGGGGGGCAGGCCGGCCTGGCAGTGGGGTACCACCTGGCGAAGCGTGGCCGGCCGTTCGTGATCCTGGACGCGAACGAGCGGGTCGGCGATGCCTGGCGAAAGCGCTGGGACTCGCTCCGATTGTTCACCCCCGCCAAATACAACGGGCTGCCGGGCATGCCCTTCCCTGCGCCCACCGTTTCCTTCCCCACGAAGGACGAGATGGCCGAGTACCTGGCGGCCTACGCGGCGCTGTTCGACCTCCCCATTCGAACCGGCGTCAGCGTGGATGGGCTCTTCCGAGACGGGGACCGTTACGTCGTGGCATCCGGCAACCTCCGGTTCGCGGCGGACAACGTGGTAGTGGCCACGGGCGCCTGCCAGAACCCGAAGATCCCCGTCTTCGCCTCCGAGCTCGATCCGGGCATCGTGCAGCTGCATTCCAGCGTGTACCGGAATCCTTCCCAGCTGCAGGAGGGCGGCGTTCTGATCGTGGGCATCGGGAACTCGGGGGCCGAGATCGCCCATGAGGTCTCGCGCACGCACCGTACCTGGCTGTCCGGCAAGCCGACCGCCCAGATCCCCTTTCGTCACGGGCCGGCCGCTGCTCGGTTCGCTCTCCCCCTCGTTCGGTTCGTTGGCCACCACGTGCTGACCTTGAAGACGCCGATCGGCCGCAAGATTCAGCCGAAGTTCGTGAGCCACGCGGTCCCGCTCATCCGGGTCAAGCTGAAGGACCTTGCCGCCGACGGCGTCGAGCAGGTGCCCCGAACGGTTGGGGTGAAGGACGGTCGTCCAGAGCTCGCGGACGGACACGTTCTCGACGTGTCGAACGTGATCTGGTGCACGGGCTTCAGGGGCGCGTTCGGATGGATCGATCTCCCGATCTTCGGTGAGGATGGCCGGCTTCGGCAGGAGCGCGGCCTGGTGCCGGGGGCGCCCGGGATCTGCTTCGTCGGGCTGGAATTCCAATACGCGGCCTCGTCAGACGTGCTGGTCGGAGTGGGCAGGGATGCCGAATACGTTGCCAAGCACATCTCCAAGCGCCAGGCCAACGCCGAGCCCACGGCGGATGTCCTGGGAACGACCGCCACTGGAAGGAGATAGCCATGAGCGGGCAGCAAGACCTGCAGCAGCGCCGGGATTTCACCGACGACGAGGCTCGAGAGCGGTTGCTGGCCGGGATTCCCCTCACGGAGCGACGGCTTCAGCTGATGGGAGCTTCCACCACATGGCTGGAGGGCGGTGACGGTCCGCCGATGGTGCTTCTTCATGGGGGGATCGAGACCGGTGGGGTGTACTGGGCACCGGTGATATCCCGCCTTGCGGAGAGCTATCGCCTTGTCGTCCCCGATGTCCCCGGCCTGGGGGAGTCCGAGCCGGTCGCCCAGCTGGACGCAGCAGTGTTCGCCGAATGGCTCGCCGCGCTGCTCCGGGTGGCGTGCGAGGAGAAGCCGACGCTCATCGCGCACTCCCTGGACGGCAGCCTGGCCGCGCACTTCGCAACGCAGCACGGCGATCTGCTTCGGGGCTTGGTGCTCTATGGTGCACCCGGGATCGGGCACTACCGCATGCCTCTGGGACTCCTGGTGACGGCGATCCGGTTCGAGCTCAAACCTTCCGAGCGCAACAATGCCCGGTTCGCGGACTGGGCATTCCTCGATCCCGCCCAAACCCGCCGGCAGGACCCGCAGTGGTATGACGCCTTCATGGCCTACGGGTTGTCGCGGGGAAGGGTCCCTCACGTCAAGCGCACGATGCGCCAGCTCATCAAGGCCGGTACGAAGAAGATCGCCGATGCAGAGCTTCAACGCGTGGCAATCCCTACGGCTTTGATCTGGGGCAGGCACGACCGGATGGCTCCGCTCCGCATCGCCGAGCTGGCGAGTGCGAAGTTGGGGTGGCCGCTGCATGTGGTCGAGGACACCGGCCACGTCCCCCATATCGAGCAGCCCGAAGCGTTCTTGGGCGCGTTGGAAGCCGCTGTCGGAGCCTGATGATCGAGAGTCCTGGCCACCTCGTTCAAGTGCAGACTCGGATAGGACCGGCTGCCACGGCTATCGGCCGGTCATGCACCCCACTGCCTGACCGGGCCATCGCTTCGCCTACAGTCGGGTCAGGGGCGATTGGCGAAGCGATCGGTAGCTGCAACCAGGGCCTCGGTCATACCGGGGTCGCCTGAGGAATGCCCTGCCTAGTCTACGACGATCAGTTCGCTGCGCGGCCACGCCCGCGCAAGTTCCCACGCGGTCTCCAAGGGGCTGCTCAGGTCGAGTCGGCCGTGGACGAGTACGCCGGGGGTACTGGCCAGGCGCCCGGCCTCCCTCAGCAGGACCCCGTCCTCGAGCCAGGCGTCATGGCGCCAGTAATGGGTGACGAGGCGCGCGAAGGCCATCCGGAACATCGGGTCGTCGTAGCGGGGATCATGCCGGTGGTCTGGGCGCACCCTAACGTGAGCGTCCTCCCAGTCGCACCAGTCGCTGGCCGCCTTAGCACGGACGGCAGGATCGGGCTCGTGCAACAGTCGGCTGTACGCACCGACGAGGTCGCCCTCGCGGTCGGCCTCGGGCACGCCGTCGCGGAAGCGTGCCCATTGTTCGGGGAACAGCCGACCGACCCCCCGCGTGATCCACTCGATCTCCCGGCGTCGCCCAGCGGTGATTCCGGCCAGGACGATCTCCGAGACCCGGTTGGGGTGGCGTTCGGCGTAGGCCAAGCCCAGGGTCGAGCCCCAGGACCATCCGAACACCAGCCAGCGCTCGATGCCAAGTTGACGCCTCAGCAGTTCGATGTCCGCGAGGAGGTGAGGCGTCGTGTTCGTCGTGAGGTCGACGGTCGGGTCGCTGGCGTGTGGCATGCTCCGGCCGCATCCGCGCTGGTCGAACAACACGATTCGGTACGCGCCGGGGTCGAAGTATCGACGCATACCCGGGGTACATCCGGAGCCTGGGCCGCCGTGAAGGATGACGGCGGGCTTGCCGTCCGGGCTTCCGCAGACCTCCCAGTACACCAGATGTCCATCTCCAACGTCGAGCATGCCCTGTTCATATGGCTCGATCTGCGGATATAGCTCGACCCTCTCCTCGCTCTCCGCTCTCACCCGCAATGTCCCTTGATCCAAACTCACCCTCGTAGCTCAGTGGATGAAGCGACGGTTTCCTAAACGAGGTTCGGACCGTGCCGGCAGCATGGACCCTTCGATGTTACGACAGGGGGCTCTGATCGCACCCTTCGCTGCGCATGTAGTCACGTCGGACGATCTCGCTCAGAGTGGTGAGCGAGACTGAGGAAACCGCTGGCGCGTAACAGAGGCGTCGAATGACATGTCGGCAGTGTCCATGAGCAAACCGGCCAGAGCGAATCGGGCCATCGTCGGGTTGAACCGCTTCATGGGGACGGACATGACCCGCATCATCGGCACCGGTACGTGACTCACCCTTGCCCGCCGCCCAATTACGATGGCCGCTGGAGCGCTACGGACGGTTCGTCGCAGAAGGAATGATCGCAGCGCTTCTCCCCTCAACCGCTTGACCGCGACGGGGCCCCTGGTTCACCGCCGACGCGCTGAGCAGCGACTTCGCTGGCCCCCTGGTCTGCCTGACCCTCGGTACACTGGTGCTCCGGGCTCGGACCCCTCGGCCTCGCCTGGGCCCTCGTAGCTCAGTGGATAGAGCAACGGTTTCCTAAACCGTGTGTCGCAGGTTCGATTCCTGCCGGGGGCACTGACAAAAGGGGTGACGTTTGCGGGCGCTCGGGTGGGGTGAGCAGATCCGGGTGCAGCACCACGCGGATCCCGAGAGCCTTGCGCTGGGGGTCGAAGCGCGCATCGAAATGGAGCGCCTCCAGCAGCTCTCCTCCCTTAGCAACTCAGCGCTCACCTGCAGGCGGTCGAGCAAGGTTGTCGCCGTGTCCGGATCCGGCTGCCCGGTCACGGCCCGCTCAGCCGCTTCGAGTTCGCGCTGCCTCCTCGCCTTCATGGCCGCAAGCTCACGGAGCCGGGCCCGGATCTCCCCAGCAGCCTCGCTTCCCGGTTCCTCGATCTCCAGGTTCGCCATCTGCCGACGAATTCGGAGCGAGAGCTCATCGACGAGCCGCCGAAGTCGCTCGATCTCATCGCCTCGCTCCTCAGCCTCCGGGTCGCTCGCTTCGAGCGCCCGGCGTAGCAGCTCCCGACGCTGCGGACCGAACACGTGGGTCTGGAGGAACTCGACGACCTTGCTCACCGCCACGTCCTCCCGCAGATACACGGTTCGCGGGTGATCCTGGAGCCGCAGATCGGCGGGTCGGCGGTACTCCTCGCACACGTAGTAGATGGACCGTCGGCGGTGGCCGCCGTGCATGCGCAGCCCGCAGACCTCTTCGACCCGAGATAAGACCTCTTCGACCCGAGATAGGAAGGCCTGCTGCACGGGCTCCACTCCGTCGGCTTCCACCAAGGGCGGCGCCGCCAACTCGATGATCAGAGGCGATGCGGGTCCCCGGCGGCGATCCAAGTCGTCGTGATTAGACGCCCAGCGGCGTCATTGGCCGCAGTACTACACCGATGACTGCTTGCGGACGCGGAAGCGAAGGATGGTGACGGCTCCCGACCGCGTGCTGGTGACCGGCTCCAGGTCTATCCTCCCGAGGCCCGGGGACGAGAAGCGGATGCCGTCGCCGAGCAGCACCGGCAGTACATACACCAGGATCTCGTCGACGAGCCCCCGCCGCAGGCACTGCCCGGCCACGTCGGCGCCGAGGATCTCCAGGTTCTTGCCGCCCGCGGCGCTGCGCGCCGTGGCGACCGCTTCTCCGATGTCACCGGTGAGGAACGTGACCGCCGGGTTCGGCGGCTCCGGCGGCTCGTGGGTCAGGACGAACACGGGTCCGGAGAAGGGGTAGGTTTCGCCGCTCGATGCTGACCCTCGCTCCTTGCTGGCGTTCATCCTCTTGCCTACCTCGTAGGTCCGCCGCCCGACGAGCATGGCGCCGGTGGCCGCCGCGACCTCCGGGAACTCGTCCGGCGCCACGAAGTCGAAGACCCAGTCCATCGCGTCGCCGGGACCGGCGATGAAGCCGTCAAGCGACATCGACCTGTTCACGACCACCTTGCCGATTCCGGTGCTCGTATCGCTCATCCTGTTCCTCCGAAGAACCTTGGGACGTTCCCGTGATCCGTTCCGGCGCCTTTCGGGCCCGTCGATCCACAGCCACAGCCGCGAGCACCGAAGACACTAGCCCGGGCTACCACCCTGGTCGCGCCAGCCGCGCAACCCACCGGCTGCCCGCCCAGGCTCCCAGACCCAAGGCCACAACCAGTGCTAGCACGCCTAGCGAACTGGAGCGGTTTCTGAGAGCCGTCGTGTCTTGAGACGGATCGATTGAATGGCGGGGCTAGGCGCCGATCGACGATCGAACGAGTAAGAGCGCAGGAGCCTATTCGAACCCCAACATCTGGTGGCATGACGACGAGCGATCGGACATCGGATCATGCCGCCTACGAGGCAATATGTCGGCGAATTCGTCAAGGTGCGTGTGCACCCAACTGGACAGAAGTCAAAAAAATGTCTGCAGGTAGAAGGCCTGCCGTCGCCTTAAGTCAGCGTCACGCCAAGATCCGGCGAGACGGTTACCACTGCCGCCGAACCCCGTGAGTTCGATTCCCGATCGCGGAGGCGAAGGTTACAGCGTACGAACACCGAGGTGCCGGGGCCGGGGCTCTGGGTGAGCACGCATTCCTGGGGTCGGGTGGCGTGAGCCGCGCGGACCGGCCGATCCTCTAGGCCGAGTATCGTCGCCACGTGGCAGAACAGACACCGGGTTGCCTGGACCGCGTTCGCACCGCCGAACTGATCGGAGCGCTGTCGCTGGCCACCGACCTCGGCATCGGTGTGCCGCTCGAGTACGGGTTGCTCAGCACGCTCATCGCGATGCGACTTGGAGAGCGTCTCGGGATCGATTCCGAGACGGCATCACAGACGTACTTCGGGTGCCTCCTGTTTTACGTCGGCTGCACGGCGAGTGCCGAGATCGAAGCACGGATCTTCGGGGAAGACCATGCCCTGACGACCTACGGCGTACCGAGCAGGTTTGGGTCGCGGCCAGAGATGATCGCGGGCTTGCTCCGAGCGGTGGCCCCCCCAGGGAGCGGTCCGCTAGACCGGGCCCGGCTGCTCGGGCGTGGCGTACCGAAGCTGGCGAAGACGTTCGCCGAACAGGTCGCAGCGCTCTGTGAGGTGGCGCAGATGCTCACCGATCGCCTCGGCCTTCCGCCGGCTGTCGGAGCGCTGTTCGCCCACAGCGCCGAGCGTTGGGACGGCCATGGCCAACCGGGGCATGCGAGAGGCGATGAGATTCCACTCCCGATGCGGATCGTTCATGTCGCCCGCGACGCGGCGTTCCAGCGGATGCTTGGCGGAAATGAGTTCGCCGCCCGCATCGTCCGATCGCGGGCGGGGCGAGCGTTCGATCCCAACATCGCCAAGCAGCTTGCGGATGGGGCAGCCGAGATCATGACCGTCCAGGAGGACACGTCTGCCTGGGATCAAGTGCTTGGTTACGAGCCTCCGCCGCGGCTGACCCTCGAGGGCGAGGCGATCGATCGGGCGCTCGCGGCGATGGGCGACTTCGCCGACCTCGCCTCCCCGTACCTGGTTGGTCACTCACGAGGAGTTGCCGAGCTGGCATCTTCGGCAGCCAAGACGTGGGGTGCCAAGGACGCCGAGCATCTGGCGATCCGACGCGCCGCGCTCGTGCACGACATAGGGCGGGTCGCCGTCCCGGTGCGGATCTGGCAGAAGCCCGGGCCTCTGACGCCGGACGACTGGGAGAAGGTGAGGTTGCACGCGTATCACACCGAGCGCATCCTTGCCTCCTCGCCGTTCCTGGCCGCGCTCTTGCCTCTCGCTTCGTTCCATCACGAACGGCTCGACGGGTCCGGATACCACCGCGGAACCACCGCAGGGATGCTTCCGAGGGCCGCTCGGCTGCTCGCGGCCGCCGACGCGTATCACGCGATGACCGAGGCGCGGCCCCACCGGCCGGCGCTCCCGGTGCAACGGGCTGCTGAGGAGCTCATCGGCGAAGGTCGCTCCGGGCGACTGGACTCCGACGCGGTGGCCGCCGTTCTCGAGGCATCGGGGCAACCGCCTCCGCGGATCCCGCCCTCGACCGGTCTCACCCCGCGAGAGACCGAAGTCGTCGGCTTGCTGGCGCGCGGCCTCCAGACCAAGCAGATCGCCCGTGCGCTCGGGATCTCCGTCAAGACGGCCGATCGCCACATCCAGAACGCCTACGCGAAGATCGGCTTGTCGACGCGCGCCGCGGCCACGCTGTTCGCCATGGAGCATGGCCTCGTCGTCTGGGGAGAACTCCCGATGCCCCACTCGACCGCACGACCCTAACGTCCACGCTGTGGGAAATCGCTTCAGTGAGAAAGCCATGCGTGAGCGCTTCGAGACCATCGTTGTCGGCGGGGGCCAGGCCGGCCTCTCGGTCGGGTACCACCTGGCGAAGCGTGGGCTCCCGTTCGTGATCCTCGACGCCAACGACCGGATCGGCGATGCCTGGCGGAACCGATGGGACTCCCTCCGTCTGTTCACACCCGGCCGCTACAGCGCCCTTCCCGGGATGCCATTGCCAGGGACGCCCCATGCGTTCCCGACGAAGGACGAGGTCGCCGACTACCTCGAGGCGTACGCCGCGCGGTTCGAGCTCCCGGTGCGGTCCGGCGTCAGGGTGGACAGGTTGACTCGAAACGGGGACCCGTTCGAGGTATCGGCGGGAGACCGGCGCTTCGAGGCGGACAATGTCGTGGTGGCCATGGCCACCCACCAGGTGCCGTCGGTGCCACCATTCGCGCGTGAGCTGGACCCCGGCGTCGTCCAGCTGCACGCGGCCGATTACAGGAGCCCCTCTCAACTGCGCGAGGACGGCACCCTCGTCGTGGGTGTGGGCAACTCGGGGGCTGAGATCGCGGTCGAACTGGCCGGATCACGACGCACGTGGCTTGCCGGGAGGGAGACGGGTCATGTTCCGGTCAACATCGATGGCCTCGTGGCACGGTACGTCTTCCAGCCCCTGCTGTTCGGGTTGATCGGTCACTACATCCTGACGGTGAACACTCCCGTCGGCCGCAGGCTCCGGCCGAGGCTCGTCGCCCGGGGAGCCCCGCTGGTCCGGATCAGGCCCAAGGATCTCGCCGCTGCCAGGGTCGAGCGCGTCCCCCGCGTGGTCGGCGTCCGGGACGGCCTCCCCATGCTGGAGGATGAGCGAGTTCTTGACGTCGGCAACGTCATCTGGTGCACGGGGTTCCGACCCGACTTCTCGTGGATCGATCTCCCCGTCTTCGAGGACGATAGGAGAGAGCCGATCCATCGTCGCGGGATCGTCGACAACGAGCCAGGCTTGTATTTCGTCGGCCTGTTCTTCCTCTACGCGATGTCGTCGGGATTCTTCCGCGGCGTCGGGAGGGATGCGGGGTACGTGGTCAAGGCCATCGCCGCCCGGAAGGACTGAGACCTGCGCGGCGTGGCAGGCACGACCCTGTTCGTGGTCTCCCGGCACGCGGTCGACGATCTGCCCTCCTTCGACAGCCGCGATCCGCTGCCCTGCGCATACGAAAGCTAGTAGCGGTTCGGGGGCTTCTACACTGTTCCCTTCGCTCTCGCGTTTCCGCTGGTCACGGCGTGGCGGAGGCGGACGAGAATCGAACCCGCTCAGCGAGGCTAACCGCTGCAGCGGTTTTGAAGTTCGGGGCTGGTCGTGTTGCCGGGTGTTATCTGGCGTGCTCGATCGAGGAGGCGGTGGCGACGGAGTACTCGGCCGATGAGATGCCCGTCTATCGACGGTGGAAGCCGTCCTCAGCCGACACCACCGGAGGTTGAAGTGGACGGGCCACAGCCGCCACCTGCGGCCTGTCGGGCTCCAGAATCGGTGTGGGTTGCCAAAGACCTCGACATGGTCATGCCGCAGCCCTGTGGTACTCGTGGATGAGTTGTTCATGACCGGGCGGGTCGCCCTGGGCGGGGAAAATGGGGCGACGTCGGGCTGACGTCGTGGCGGACTGGTGCTGCGCGCCCGTGCATAGTTGGCGCGACGACCTATCCCGCCCGCGAAGCCCTGTGGAGGGTGAGGGTGCCCGATACCCCCTTCAGCTCGACGGGCCCGATCTCCGCGAACGTCACCGGCGTCCCCTGGGCCGCGTCCACGACCTCCTGGCTCACCAGCACCTCGCCGGGCCTCGCGTACTCGGCGATCCTGGCCGAGATGTTCACGGTCCGGCCGAAGTAGTCTCCCTCCTGGAACACCACCGGTCCGGCATGCATCCCCACATGGGCGGGTGGAAGTGCTTCCATCGCCACCCCTTCCACCATCTGGAGCGCAGCCAGCACGCCCTGCCCCGGGTCCCGGAAGTAGAACATCACGCCGTCGCCGAGCCACTTCACCGGTTCTCCCTGGTGTTCCTGGGAGGATCGCCGAACGAAAGCGGCCAGTCGCTCCGCCACCTCGGCGGCCGCCTCGTCTCCCCGTTCCTCGGTCAGCCGGGTGTAGCCGGTGATGTCCAGGAAGCACATCGCAGGGGGCCGATGCAACCGACTGAGCCGCCCGGTCCGTTCCAACGCGGCCTCGACGAACTGCTCGAGCGCACCTTTCCAGGTGTGTTCCTGGTGTCCACGGTATGCGGCGAGGAGCGCCTGTTCCATGAGGGGGGTCAGCCGCGACCCGAATTCGGCTTGAGCCTCCAGCATCTCGCTCTCCGACATCCCTTGCTCGAGGAAATGTGCCATGACCCCAGACTGGTACGACTCCGTCTCGGTCTCGGTGATCCGACGCAGGCTGTCCGCACACACCCGGAGCCATCGGGCGATCATGATGGGCTTCAACCCGGTCGAGAGCTGGAGCTCGATGGCCGGCACGATCGCGAGCTCGTCCTCACGGACGAGGTCCTCGGGCCGCGGCTCCGCCAAGCCGACCGCCTGGCGGACCACCTTCAGAAGGTCCATCGGGATGCCGGTTCGGTCGCTCAGCTCCTGGAACGTGGTGCCGCTGAGCTCCGCGAAACGGTCGAAGGCGCTCGCATCCATGAATGAGAACGAGATCGTCCCGTCACGGACGGCGGCGGCCATTCCATCGAGCGGGACGCCGGCCGCCTCCAGGCTGTGGACCCAACGCGCCCTGCGTACATCGCCCTGGGAGAAGGCACCCTCTGTGCCGGGTTTCAGGATCGCCTGTTCGACCAACCGGTCGACGTACCCGACGTCGACGCCGGCCTTCCCGGCCACCTCCTGGCGCGAGTATCCGTCCACGCAGACCGATCGTAGCCCTCTCGGCCGCTCAAGCGCTTCGGAGTCATCGGCGTGAGTTCATTGTCGCGCCTTCGTGTCCCGACGAACACCGGGACACGACCGCTGGTAGCGGAGGCGGACGGGAATCGAACCCGCCAGGGGATCTTCATCCCCTCGTCGGTTTTGAAGTTCGGGGACGGTCGTGTTGCCGGGTGTTATCTG
>WNFZ01018497.1_pt1 | contig 12974 bp, 8 predicted proteins | sample 5400081 | NCBI WGS metagenome assembly WNFZ01 (sample SAMN13153365, study PRJNA577476) | soil metagenome | isolation source: 80 cm soil or saprolite under grassland replicate 1 | place: USA:California | collected 2016-06-15
TCCACCCGAAGATCATCACCCGGAACGACTCGACCACCTTCATCGCCTTCTGCACCGAGCTGGCCGCCTCGGTCGACCCGTCCAAGACGATCCACCTGATCCTGGACAACGGGTCCTCGCACACCTCCAAACAGACCAAGCAGTGGCTGGCGGAGCACCCACGCCTCACCGTGACCTACACACCCACCCACGCCAGCTGGCTGAACATGATCGAACTGTTCTTCTCCATCCTGACCCGACGGATGCTCCGCCGCGGCGACTTCACCTCCCGCCAGGACCTCATCGACAAGATCCTCAACTTCATCCGCACCTACAACCAGACCGCCAAGCCCTTCCGCTGGACCTACGACGCCAAACTCCTCAAGGCGGCATGAACCCCCAAAGGACTTCTGCGGCGCTGCACTAGTAACCTCCGGCGGGGTGCTTCGGCAGGCGCCTTCTCCGACCCCCTCCGCAGCGCAACGCCCGAGAGGGCGCGAATTCGGGCTCACGGTCGTCTGCCGACTGCTGGCCGCAGCTCGTATGTACGAACCCCGCCCCACGCCGGCCACCACCGGCCGCCGTCGGGCGGCAGGCGCCGGTGGCGATACGGTTGTTGGGTGACCAGCGGCCGATGCGACCCACGTGGCTGCGACCAGTTCTTCGGACCACGTTTCGCCCGCCATGTGGCGAACCGCTACCGTCGCCGCGGCCTGGATCGATCGGCCCGGCGGATGGTGGACTTCCTGGCCGACCGTGGGATCGTGGGCGCGGCCGTGCTGGAGGTGGGCGGCGGCGCCGGTGAGATCCAGGTCGAGTTGCTCAAGCGCGGCGCCGCTCGCGCGGTGAACCTCGAGCTGTCCTCGGCCTACGATGACCAGGCGGGTGACCTGCTGCGCGCCGCCGGGTTGGAGGGGCGAGCCGAGCGGCGTCTGCACGACATCGCGGTTGATCCGGACGGCGTCGAACCGGCCGACGTGGTCGTGCTGCACCGTGTCGTGTGCTGCTATCCGGACTACCAACGACTGCTCACTGCGGCCGGCGGGCATGCTCGGCGGCTGCTGGTTTTCAGTTACCCGCGCTGCAACGCCGGCAGCCGCCTGGTCCTGGCCGCGCAGAACCTCGTCTTCATGCTGCTGCGCAAGCAGTTCCGGGTGTTCGCCCATCCACCGGATAAGATGCTCGCCGTGCTGCGTGAAGCCGGGTTCCGGCAAACGCTGGCCCACCGCCGGCTGGCTTGGCAGGTGGCCGGGCTCGAGCGATGACCCTGCCGGCTCGCGCCGGGCACCGCGCCGCTCCGATCGTGAGCACGCCGAGGAAGGCGCGCAGTAGGAGCAGGCCGGGGCGGATCTCGGCCGGGCGGCTGTGGCCGGTGGTGCGCAGCGTCTGGTCGTCCACCCCGCGCTATCTCGTCTCTCAGCCACGGGAAAAGCGGCAACCCGGCCGGCATAGATCGAGAAACCCCCGCACCTGCGAACACGAAGAACTGGTCGGCGGAGACCACGGCACCTCCCAACAGTCATCCCACCCAGGCGGCGGGCGAATCGCTCAGCTGCGTCGGACTAACGGGCATGAGAGAAGTGTCGACCCGGGCCGATTCATCGACATCGCGAGCCCGCACCACCGCCGCAGCGCTCACGCAAACCGGCATCGTCGGCGGCGGACTACTCCTGCCCGCTCTCGCCCGCCACGGTGACGGTGCCTAGGCCGAAAGCAGCAAGACTGCACAGTCAGGCGCGGCCAAGCCGACAACGAGCTCTTACTCTCCTGCCGCCGAAGTCGTTCTCCCCTACCGCGCCGGCACCTTCGTCCAAACAGGACGACGCCGACCTCCCAGACGACCTCCCTCGGCCGAGATCACGAATACTGGACCCGGCAAACGTAGGTGGTCGCCGTCGGCGGACGTCAGTCTCAGCTCAGACCGTGTGGCAGAGTTCTGGAACCCGACAGGGTTCCAGGCCTGGCGGTCGGCGATAACGGCGCGGAGTTGGCGCAGGAGCCCGGCGGCGACGCGGCGCAGGCCCGGCGGACAGCCAATTGTCCGCTCGGGTGGTGAGGTGGGTGAATCGTGTGGCCAGGACCAGGGTTGTGTCGGGTGATCATCCACGCGGCCCGCCACGCGGCCAGCAGCAGGCCGGGCCGGCCGATGCGGGTGCGGCCGGTGTAGGCGCCGCTCGCGCGTTCCCGGCGAACTCGGTTGCCCGTAGCATCCCGGCATGCAGCCGCGCCGGCACCGGATGCGACAACGGCATCGCCGCGACTCAGCGCGGGAATGGATCCGCTCCGGAGCGACGGTCACCGTGCGGACGTATGCCCGGCGGTACGGCGTCGACCGCTACACCGCCTACGACGACCTCGCCGCGCTCGGGTTCGTGTTGCCCACCTCCGCGCAGCAGTGGGCGCAACGGCCGCCGGCCACCCCGCACCGCACGGCCGAGCAGCGCACCCACCCTGTCGATCACGACTCGTGGAGTGTGCTGGATGGCAGGCCGTTCTTCGTCGTCGGTTACACCTCGGGCGGAGCACCGTACGGCATGTTCGAAGACGAGATGGAGCCCTACGACGATCCGCCCTAAAGCTACGGAACATGATCGGCTACCGGGCGGCATCCGCTCCTGCCGCCCTGCGCGCGTTCGCGGCGTGGCCACGCTGCGCGACCGGCGAGCTGAACCGCTGACGTGACCGGCCCCGGCCTGATCGTGGCGGTCCGTTCGCGCGGCCGACTCTGGCAGTCCGTCTCGGTCCTCGAGCCCGCTCGTGCCGGCGCCGCCGGGGGCCACGGTGGGCGGCGGCATGCCGCCCACCGATATGGGAGAGTAGGGCAGGTGAGTGAGAAGGCGAAGCCGCTTCCGCCCCACCTGCAGGTGTGGATCGAGGCGCGCAAAAGGTACCGGCTCTCACACGCCCACGTGCAGATGGCGCGGGAGCTGGGGTTGAACCCGAAGAAGCTCGGCGGGCTCGCCAACCATCGGCAGGAGCCGTGGAAGGCGCCGCTGCCGCAGTTCATCGAAGGCATCTATGCCAAGAGGTTCGGCCGGGAAAGGCCCGACGTCGTTGTCCCGGTCGAGGAATACGCGCGGCAGCTGGAGCGGAGGAAGGCAGCGCGGAAGACCCTCCATGAGCGCCGTGGCCAGCGCGGCGGAGTGTCACAAGATCGACCGAAACGACCGCCCATGCCGCCGTGTGCGCGATTCGCGGCATCAGGTTGTTGGTTCGGTCGCGGCTACTACCCGTTGTCAGGATTTGGTGCCTTCAGGACCCGGTCGCGAACGCGCGGACCAGGATCGCGGAGCCGATCGCCACGACCTCCGAACCGGACCGTCAGCAGCATCGCCCTACCCGGACCGGCTCCCGTCAGCGCGGCGCCCGGCCGCCGATCCTCAGCAGGCACCGCGCCACGCTACCGCCAGGCTGGGCAGCAACGTGGATTCGCGGCAGACGACCACCCCGCGCACTTGCGGGTCGGTCAGCTCCCTCCCTCCCGCCCTGACCGCGACCGCCCCGACGCGGACGAAACGCCGCTGTAGCATCCCGGCATGCAGCCGCGCCGGCACCGGATGCACCAGCGCCAACGCCGCGACGCGGCGCGGCGCGGGAATGGATCCGCTCCGAAGCGACCGTCACCGTTCGGACGTATGCCAGGCGGTACGGCGTCGACCGCTACACCGCCTACGACGACCTCGCCGCGCTCGGGTTCGTGTTGCCCACCTCCGCACAACAGTGGGAACAGCGCCCGCCAGCCACCGCGCGCGGCCACACCTCGGGCGGAGCACCCTACGGCATGTTCGAAGACGAGATGGAACCCCACGATCCGCCGTGAAGGCTTCAGAACATGATCGGCTACCGGGCGACGTCCGCTATGCCGCTGTCATGCGGCCGCGCCCTCATCTGCCGCAGACCGGCATACTGGGAATTGGCCAAGATTCGGTGCTTCATCGACGTCGCGGTCTGCGGCGCCGTCAGGAGTCGCAGGCCGCGGGGTTAGGCCACGCGCGAGCTTCTTGAGACGGTGCGTAGTCGGAGGGGCAGGTATGGCGAGTGTTTGTACCCGATCGTGGGTTAGCCTCTCCATGTAGCCGTGGATGTCCTCATCGACACTATTGGGTGTGGCCCGTTGCCGCGCGCGGACGAAGGACGGACGCTGTGCCAGAACGGTGTGAAGGAGGCGGGTGATCGGTGCCGCCCGCACCCGGGGGTGCCGGCCGCTGGTTCGCGTCCCACCAAGACGTCGCAGCGGCCGGTTCGGATACCGGCCAGGACAAAGCCGGACGCCCCGACCCAGCCCGCCGCGCGTACACAAACGCCGCGGTACGGCCACCGGGCCAGGTAGGCAGAAGGCGCGGCAGCGGCGCGACCGCGAGCGGGTCGTTGACGCGGACAGATTCCGCGGCGACAACCGTCATGTGCAGGCGGTCGCCGCCGGGGGGTAGGGCGGGCCTGCCGGTGTGCCCGACCGGCGGGATGCTGGCGGGATGCAGCGTTGCACAGTGGAGGTGGGATGAGTCATCTACCAACGGGTCTGGATGAGGCGATCGAGGCGTGGTTACATGCCACTGGCCCCGACCTGGAACCGGGCCGCTGGCCGTGTCCACTACTGTGATCTTGCGTTCTCTGGCGAACTTCAGTGTTGAACACCAGATCGTCTCCAACCCCTGAGGTGGCAGCGCGGGGAGGAGGCGATGGTGGAGATGGGAGCGCGGCTCGCCACGCGAGGCAGGAACCTCGATACCGGTGAAGAACGGTCATCGGAGTGTACGGTCGCTGCCGCGGCGTGGCGGTTGACCGAACACGGCTGGCGGGCCACCGACATCCGGCACGGTGATCGGTGGGCTTCGCGGGGCACCTGCCTGCGACAGGGCCCGCAGGTCGGAGAGATCGTGCGCGTCCGTCAGGTCGCAACGAACGACCTGCACCAAGACTTCGTCCTTGTCGAGGTGTCCAATCCTTCCGACCTGTCAGCGACCGTCGGTGGCCTCTGCCCGCCAGATCCCGAGGCCAGCGTTCCACCGGATCAGGCAGAACCACCGCACTACCTGATTGACGTCCCCCCGGGCGGCCACCGCATCCTCGCCCTGGGGATCCGCCGGTTCCCGGCGTCGCTGGTCACCCGGATGGCCGTGTGTCAGACCGGCCTGGAAGCCCCGGCCATCCTGCGGGTACCGATCCAGTGGCACTGGCGTCCCTACCGGCGACGCGGCTGGTGCCGACACTCCACCGCCCCGCAACCGAACTGACCACAGAAGCCGAAGATCGCAGCAAGGAGCGGCGACGCCGAACGTGAACGCATCGCGCGACCCGAGATCACGTCGAACGGCCCTCATGCCGATTGACCAAGCGACGGCTCGCGCTCGTGCAGGTAAGCGGAGGTCGAAGAACGGCGCTACCCAGCAGCGCGTGTGCCACGCCTAGGGTCGGTGGAGCTCCAGCCGTGCTGGTGGAGTCGCTCGAACCCGTCCAGGAGGACGTCCAAGGCGAACTCGAACTGGTCGTCGCAGCCTCGACCAACTGCCGATTCTTCGTCGTGGGACGCAGCCGTGGCGATCTCGATGATGTAGGGATACTGTGCGGCCAGCTGGCGGAACATGGCCGCCCGCACGTCCGGGTCGGCGGGTGGTGGTGGCGTGGGAAACACCTCCTGGGTGAATCCCCACATTCTGCTGCCGAGGGCGTGCATCACGTGGTGGGTGAGGTCGACGGAAAAGCCGCCGGTCCGAAACATGCCAATGAGCGAGTTCATGTAGTCCAGCACGACCGGCGGGGCGTGGGTGCGCGACTCGATCACCTGGGACGCCCAGCGGTGGCGCAGCAGCGCTTGTCGGGCGGAGAGGATCCGCTGCCGGATCGCGTCCTTCCAGTCGCCGCCCTGGATCGGTGGGTCGATCTCGCCGACGATGACGTCGACCATGCCGTCGAGTAGTTCCTCCTTGTTCGCCACGTGCTTGTAAAGCGCCATGGGCACCACGCCCAGCTCCTGGGCCAGGTTGCGCATGCTCAGCGCCTGGATGCCGGCGTCGTCAGCGAGCGCCACCGCGGCGCGCAGCACGCGATCCCGGTTCAGCGGGGCACGGCGCAGGGCCTCCGCCCGCTCAGCCACGCCGCCCACTGCCCAGTTGCCGGTGAGGGCCGATCTCGCCGGCGGCCGGCGACTGGTCGCCACCCTTCCGTAGACCTCGGGCACCGTCCCCGCCGCCTCGTCCGGCAAGTAGTTGACGTACGCGCCGGACGACCTGAGCCTGTCGAGTTTCCGCACGCTCCGCCGCGACCAGCCCGGCGTCTCCGGCGATCTTGTGCTCCGGCTCGGTTCACGTTTCGGGATTCTCCGCGCTTTTGCTGACATGCAGCCTTGGCTGGGCGACGGAGACCGGCAGGTGGAAGTCCCCGCTGGGGTGGTGGCTCCGCTGCAGCCCCCAGCGGCCTCGGCGGTGCCGATTTGAGCCGGCAGACACCGAGCTCTGGGCGAGCGACAGCATCTCGATCGAGGCGGAGCACCCGCATGTCGGCGAGGGGTGCGGGTGATCCGGCGTTGGGAGTGTGTGGCGGCTGGCAGACTCGGGTCGGGTGGGGCGTGGATCGGGGGAGGTACGACGGGCCAGGGGCGGGGCGACTTCGTAGGGCGCGAGCGGGAGCGGGAGCTGCTCGACGGCCTGGTCGGCCGGGCGCTGGGCGGGGCCGGGCAGGTTGTGCTGGTGGCCGGCGAGCCGGGGGTGGGCAAGAGCCGGCTGGCCGCGGAGGCCGCTGCCGGCGCGCAGCGGCTCGGCGTGCGGTGCTGTTGGGGGCTGGCCACAGAGGAGGAGGGCAGCCCGCCGTACTGGCCGTTCCGGCAGGTTGTCCGTGAGCTGAGCCGGGGTGGGTCGCCGGGTCCTGCGGCGGACCTGGCGAACCTGGCTCTGGTGGCGCCGGAGCTGGTGGCGCCGGAGCTGGTCGCTCCGGTGCCGGCGGCGCGGGAGCCGGCCGGGCCGGAGCGGCGGTTCGGGGTGTTCGAGGCGGTGACCGATCTCCTGGTCGGGGCCGCCGGGCCGGCCGGGCTGCTGGTGGTTCTGGACGACCTGCAGTGGGCCGACCGGGCGTCCCTGCAGCTCCTGGTTCACCTGGCTCGGGGGGCGGCCGGCTCGCGGCTGATGGTGCTCGCCACGTACCGGGACACCGAGACCGGCGGGCGCGAGCCGTTCCGGCAGGCGCTGGCCGCGCTGGCCCGGCACGCGCCGGTGACGCGGCTGCGGTTGGCGGGCCTGGCCGAGGCGGAGGTGGCCGAATGCCTGGCCGGGATGACCGGCTGGCCGGTGCCGGCCTCGGTGGCGGCGGCGGTGACCCGGCGTACGCGGGGGAACCCGTTCTTCGTGCGGGAGCTCGGCCGGGTGCTGGCCGGCGGGCCGGGCGCGGCGGTGGAGCTGCCGGAGGGTGTGCGGGACGCCGTGTGGAGGTACCGACCGCCGAGCGGCTGGGGCTGCACCAGCGGCTCGCCACCTACCTCGCCGGCCGGCCGGATGCCGCGGAGCGGGCCGCCGAGGTGGCGTTCCACGCGCTGGAGTCGCTGCCGGTCGGCGACCCGGCGCTGGCGGCCTCCTGGGCCGAGCGGGCCGCCGACCAGGCCATGGCCCAGCTTGCCTGGGAGGAGGCCGAGGAGCTGTACGGCCGCGCTGTCGAGGCCGGTGCGGCGGCCGGGCTGGCCGGGCCGGACCGGTGCCGGCTGCTGCTGGCCCGGGCCCGCGCCCAGGTCCGGGCCTTCGACGTGGAGGCCGCCCGGCGTTCGCTGCTGGCCGCGGTCGGAATTGCCCGGGCCGCCGGTGACGCGGAGACGATCGCCGAGGCGGTGCTGACCATGGAGGCGGCGACCGACTTCACCTGGGACGCCGCCGGCCGGGCGCTGTGCGAGGAGGCGCTGGCCGGGCTGCCGGACACCGACAGCGCGCTGCGCGCCCGGCTGCTCGCCCTGATGGCGGTGACGGGTTCGTGGCGTTCGGTGGAGGCGGCCGGGCCGCTGTCCGCGCAGGCGCTGGCCATGGCCGAGCGGGTCGGTGACCGGCGCGCCCTGGTCGAGGCGTTGCGCGCCAGGCAGATCGCCCGCAGCGGCCCGGACGGTGTGGCCGACCGGCTGGCGCTCGGCGACCGGATGATCGCCGCGGGCGAGCGGGACGGCGACGATGATGCGGTGCTCTGGGGGCGGCTGTGGCGGTTCGACGCGCTCAGCCAGCTCGGCCGGATCGGCCGGGCCGAGGCCGAGGTCGGGCCGATCCGCGCGGTGGCGACCCGGTTGCGCTCGCCGCTGGCCCGCTGGCACGCGCTGCGGTGCCAGGCCGCGGTGGCGCTGGGCCGCGGGGAGTTCGGCGACGCCGAGGAGCTCGGGCGGCAGGTGCTGCGGCTGGCCGGCCACCAGGGCACCGTCGTCCCGTCCGTCGGCTTCAAGGCCATGCACGCGGCGCAGACCGGCGGCGAGCTGACACCCGACGAGGTGACCCTGATCGACTCGCTGCCGATCGTGCTCCGCGGCGTGCTCGCCGTCTGGTACCTGGCGACCGGCCGCCGGGAGGAGGCACTGCGGATCTACCGCTCGCTGGACCCGCCCGATTCGGTGCCGGCGTTCGTGCTGCTGCCCGCACTGGCCGGCACCGCCGATCTGGCCGCCGCGTTCGACGACCGGGACCGGGCCGCCGAGGTGTACCGGTTGCTGGTGCCGTACGCGGACCTGTTCGTCTGCGGGGGAGCCGGTGTAGTGGCCAACCTCGGCTCCGTCAGGCTGACGCTCGGGGTGGCCGCGGGCACGCTCGGCCGGCTCGACGACGCGGTACGGCACCTGCGGGCGGCCGCCGACGCCAACGACCGGGCCGGTATGCCGCCGGCCGCCACCTCCGCCCGGTACGAGCTGGCCCGGGTGCTGGCCCGGCGGGGGCGGCCCGGCGACCGGGACGAGGCGGCCGCTCTGGCGGCGTCGGCCCGCGCGGTCGCCGAGCGGCTGGGCATGGCCCCGCTGCTCGCCGCCGCGGCCGAGCTGTCGGACGGCCTCGCGGGCCGGCCCGCCGGGCGGCTGACCAGCCGGGAACGTGAGGTCGCCGTCCTGGTTTCGCAGGGCCTGACCAACCGGCAGATCGGCGCCGCCGGACACATCACCGAACGCACCGCGGAGAACCACGTCCAACACATCATGGGCAAACTCGGGTTCACCAGCCGGGCCCAGATCGCGGCCTGGGTCGCAGCCGGGATGAGTACCCGACCTGAGTAGTAGCCCGGACGCCTGCCGCCGGCGGGAGCCGCACGCTCGCGGCATGACCACAATGACCGCCACCGAACGGCACACGCCCACCGTCCTGCGCGCCGCCTGGCTGTTCGACGGGACCAGCTCCACCCTGACCGCCGACCCGGTCGTCCTCCTCGCCGGCGGCACGATCACCGCGGTCGGCCCGGGGACCGGCCTGCCCGAGGGGGCCACCGTCGTGGACCTGCCCGGGGCCACCCTGCTCCCCGGCCTGGTGGACTGCCACGTGCACCTGGCCTTCGACTCCAGCGCCGACCCGGTCGGCCGCCTCGCCGGCCGCGACGACGTGGCTGCCCTGGCGGCGATGGCCGCCGCCGGCCGGACAGCCGTGCGCGGCGGCGTGACCACGGTGCGCGACCTCGGCGACCGCGGGTACCTGTCGCTGGCGCTGCGCGAGGCCGCCGCGGTCGACCCGACACTGCCCACCATCGTCGCGGCCGGCCCGCCGATCACCACCCCGGGCGGACACTGCCACTACCTCGGCGGGGCCACCATCGGCGTGGCCGGTATGCGAGCCGCGGTCCGCGCGCACGCCGAACGCGGCGTCGACGTCATCAAGATCATGGCAAGCGGCGGCAACCTGACCCCGGGCACCCGGCCGGAACTCGCCCAGTTCGGGCTGGCCGAACTACGTGCCGCAGTCCAGGAGGCGCACCGGTGCGGCCTGCCCATCACCGCCCACGCACACGGCACCGCGGCCATCGCGGCCGCGGTCCAGGCCGGCGTCGACGGCCTGGAGCACGTCTCGTTCATGACCGCGGACGGCGTCGACCCGGCCCCGCCCGACCTGATCCGGGCCATCGCCGAGCAGCGCATCGTCCTCGGTCTCACGCTGGGCATCGTCCCGGTACCCGGCGCGGCCGTGCCGCCGGCCATCGCCGCCCGGCTGCCCGCTATAGCCGCAAACACCCGCCTGCTCTACCAGGCCGGCGCGCCGGTCGTGGCCGGCACCGACGCCGGCATCGCCCCGGTCAAGCCGCCGGACGTGCTGCGCTGGGCCGTCGGCCACCTCACCCAGATCGGCCTCACCGCGGCCGAAGCACTGCGCGCCAGCACCTCCCAGGCGGCCACCGTGTGCGGCCTCGGCCACCGCAAAGGCCGCCTCGCCCCCGGATACGACGCCGACATCCTCGCCGTGGACGGCAACCCGCTGGACGACCCGGCCGCACTGCACCAGATCCGGGCCGTGTACGCCCGCGGCGTCCGCGCGGCATGACGGAACACCCGCGCCGCCTACGGCCGAACCACCCGGCCCGCGCGACGAGAACAACGCACTCCTCCTCAGCGTGCTCTTCCCCGCGACCCCGGTCCGCGTTCCACCTGTTCCGCCACCAATTCAGGTGCTGGAAATTAGCTACGCTGATCGCAGGCCTTGCGTGATCGGCCCCCATGTTGATCAGCCAGGGACCGCCCGGAATGATCCGCACGGCAGGATCGCCACCCACCACGGGCACGCACCGGATGCCTCCAACCCACGCCAATCTCCGCTACCCACCAAATACCAGCGTGCCCTGCCCGCGTCCGCACGAAGACCGCCTACAACCGGCATCGCCGCTGGTCAGGCGACGGCACGTGGGAGACGATCCTGGACCGGCTCCGCGCGGGCTGCGATGAGCAGGAGGGAGCGCAGTGGACCGCGGCGATCGACTCGACCGTGGGCGTGCTCATCAGCACGCCGCCGGTGCCCGGGCACGCGCCACCGGCAGACATCGATCCGGGGCGCCTGGCACCGGTGCAGCTGTCCCGTCCGGCCCGCACAGGGGGCCGCATCGAATGACAAGAATCCCGGTGAACCTGATACCCAGACCAGTCAAAGCGGTCACCGTGACAAGGCCGGTGACCGGGAGACGCTGGGTCGCTCCCGCGGCGGCTGACCAGCAAGATTCACCTGCTCGCCGACACCTGCTGCCGACCCTTGGCTCGGGTGACCCAGCGCCGGGCAGCGCCACGACACCTTCGCCTTCGAACACTATGAGGCCTGGCCGTTCGCCTCCCAGCTTACAGATGCACGGCACCGCGGACTGGTCCGACCATACTGTCTGGGCCTGGGTGTGGACCCGCTGACTTTCGCAACCGACCTTCTCGTGGCCACCGTCTTCGACGGTATGGAGTAACGCGGTGTGTCGCATCCGCCGAGACGTCGGCCCAGTTTGTTAGCGTCCCAGCATGGTACGTCCTGCATGCTGTCCCAGGCCAGCAGGTGTAAGTCCTGCCCGGGTAGCGCACCGGAGCGCCCGGTAGCAGGCCCCGGTCCGTCGTTGAGAGGCGGCGGGCGCCCACGTGCGATGGGTCTGGGTCGCGCTCTGCGATCGCACGCGCCGGGCCGTGCCGGTCGTGCTCAGGAGATGCCGAGCTGGATATCGAGCGGATTGTTGATGACCACCTGTTCACCGCAGTTGTAATTGTCGATCCACGGGCTCCAATTCGGAGTGAGCCAGGCTCCTCCCGCCTGTTGTATGCCCATGGGAGCAAAGCGCGTCCAGCCCGATTTGGTGTACTTGGAGCACGAGTCGACGCTATACGCCTCGAGCACCGCGCCGTCGACCCACCAGAACGACTGGTAGCTCGTGATGGTCAGCGTCGTCGACCAAGTGTCGTCCAGGGTGGTGATGATCTTCCAGGTACAGTGGCCGAGGCTGTTGCAGGATGACGCCGTCATGTTGCCCGAAACCTTCTGACCCGGATAGGCGTTCAAGCGGGCGCTGTTCCAATACGTACCGTTGGAACCATACCAGGATTGCGCCGCGAACTTGGCGCCACCCGCGGGCAGCCCGTATTCGAGTACGGGCTGGACGAGCGCGGTGCCCTCCTTGTTCTGAAACGCATGGAAGAAATAAATCGTCTGTCCGCCATAGACGGTCGGTGGGTTGGGCACGTGCCAGTTGCTGTACATCTTGATCAAGTACTTCGAGGAGTAACCCCAGGACGCATACTCGATCCAGCCATTGTCAGTGGGCAGCGGGAAGCCGCCGGGTCGGCGCTCTGGATATACGCACGCGGGCACGTGGCGCAGCGTGCCGTCGGCCCGCTGCACGGTGGTGTCGTCAAGAACGACCTCGCCTTCCTCGACCTGGTGGATGCAGGACTTGTGAACCATCCTCCCACCGGGAACATGTCGGTAGCCGTCGTCGGCCGGCGTGCTGCTGATCGCTTGCACTTGCGGGTTCGTCTCCGACCCGATCCGTGCCTCTTCGCCGGCTTGTCCGCTTACGGAGCCGGCCAGAACGAACGATGCGAGCGTACCGAAGATCGTCGTGCGTGTCGTCATCCGCGGTTCCTCCTCCCTCCGTCCGTGGGTATCATGGTGGGTCTGCACTCTGCTAGCCTCGGCGGCACGAATCAACCGGCCGTGCGACACGAGCGCGCTCAGCGGGCGGGATGGCGACTCGACCGGCGAGTTCCCCCGTGCTCCAGTTCTGCTCCACCCGGTCCGGTGTGAAAGGCCACCCGACCCGTCTTACCGCTGCGGCCGTGGCAGGGGCCGCCCGGCCGTGCCGCTGCTGCTGAACGAGCCCCCGGCCACCGGTGGCCCGGTGGGCTCGCCCGGACGCTGCCGGCCACCGCCACAGCATCGATGACCCGTGGTGGGGACTCAGGGGGTGCCGGGTGCGGTGGGGGAGTGGGGTGGTTGGTCCGGGTCGAGCAGGTGGGTGAAGCGGCGGGCGAACAGGTACGCGTCGCCCGGCCAGCGGGCGGAGAGGTAGTTGCGGTCCTGGACCACGAACGCCGGCCGGTCCTCGGTCTG
>WNFZ01004765.1_pt1 | contig 12971 bp, 14 predicted proteins | sample 5400081 | NCBI WGS metagenome assembly WNFZ01 (sample SAMN13153365, study PRJNA577476) | soil metagenome | isolation source: 80 cm soil or saprolite under grassland replicate 1 | place: USA:California | collected 2016-06-15
GCGCTTGGCATGACGATAAATGCGTCGCTGCCGCCCAGCTCGAGCACGCTCTTTTTAATCTGCCGCGAAGCGGCGCTCCCGACTTCGCGTCCCGCTTTTTCACTTCCGGTCAACGTCACCGCCTTAACCCGCGGATCGACAATCAACTTTTCGACCTGTTTTGCTTCGATCAGAAGGGTCTGGAAAACGCCTTCTTCAAATCCGGCGCGACAAAGCACGTTTTCAATTGCCAGCGCGCACTGAGGCACGTTGGCTGCATGTTTGAGCAGCCCGACATTTCCAGCCATCAAGGCCGGCGCGGCAAACCGAAATACTTGCCAGAACGGGAAATTCCATGGCATAATCGCCAGCACGGGTCCGAGCGGTTCGTAGCGCACGTAACTGCGGGCGGCGTCAGTCTGCGCGGGCTCGTCTTCCAGGAAACGCTCTGAATTCTCGGCAAAAAAGCGACAACCTCGCACGCATTTCACGATCTCATCCTGCGCGGCCTGAAACAATTTTCCCATCTCCAAGGTAATTGTCCGGGCGAGTTTGTCCTTCTCCTGGTCAAGGATTGCCGCGGCCGCCATCAGGAGTTGGGTGCGTTTAGCAAATGGACGTCGCCGATGATGCGAAAACGCCTGCTCGGCAAGCTTGAGCCGTTTCTCGATTTCGGTGTCGCTGAAAGCTGGAAACTCCTTCAGCTTTTCGCCTGTGGCGGGGTTGACCGACGCAATTGGCATTGCGTACTTTATATCGTTTTTCGACTTGATGAAATTGGTAGGGACGGCTCGCCGAGCCGTCCGCGGCGCGCCCGGCGGTCGCGCCCTACCACCTTGCGCTACAGGCGCAACCCTTTCGGAATCAAAACGCGATCAAGCAGATCGAAACCCCATTGCACCAGCAGTGCGAGCAGCGCCGCCGGGATCGCGCCCTCCAAAATAGTTACGTGATCGTTTAAATTCAGTCCGCTCAAGATCGGCTCGCCGAGACCGCCCGCTCCAATCAGCGCAGCGAGCGTGGCCGTTCCGATGTTGATCACCGCGCTGGTTTTGATTCCAGCCAAAATCGAGCGTGACGCCATCGGCATATAGATTTTCCACAGCCGCGTCATCGGACTGAGTCCCAGCGCAATCGCCGATTCACGCAAAGCGCGTGGAATATCCTGCAAGCCGCTCGCGGTGTTGCGGACAATGGGCAACAACCCGTAAAGGAAAAGGGCGGCAATCGCGGTGCGGACGCTGATCCCGAAAAACGGGACCGGCACCAGTAACGCGAGCAAAGCGAGCGATGGGATCGTTTGCACTACACTGGCGAAACCGAGAATAGCGTGGCCAGTTGGGCCGCCCCGACTGGCGATGATGCCGAGTGGGATACCGACGATCACGGCGAGCAGCAGCGAGAACCCTGCGAGTTCCAAGTGGCGCAATGTCCACCGCGTGAGCTTATGCCAAAATGATTCGCCAGCGAAGGTTGCCGAGCCCGTGCCGCCTTGAAAATACAGGTCTGCGGCTCTCGCATAATTCCTTGTGCGCTCTGCTTCGGCGTTTAACTGGATCATGCGGGTTTCATCGAGCGTTCCTTCCAGCTTACGCAGCGCGGTGAGAGTGGATGCTGGCAATGAAACCCGATACAAAAACACCGCGTCATAGCGTGGAAAAAATTGCAGATCGTCTTCCAGCGTGATGAGATTGTATTCGGCAATCTTTGCGTCCGTCGAATAGGCGTCTTTCACGTCAATCGACCCGTTCTTGAGCGCCGCGTAGCCGAGCGCGTGATCGATCCCAATCACGTTTTGTTGTGGAAGGGCGTAACGCGTGCGCAATGGTTGCCATCCATCCTGGCGATCCAAAAATTCGTGGGTGAGTCCGATCTTCAGCTCGGGATGATTTCGCAGATCGCTGATTTTGTGCAGACCGAGTCGCTCGGCTTCACTGCGACGCATAACCAGCGCGTAGGTGTTGTTGAACCCAAGAGACTCCGTCATGCCCACGCCAAGCTCTGCGAGCGCCTCGCGAATTTCATTGAGCGATAATTTACGGTCCGTTTTCAGAATCTCCTGCGCGATCGTGCCGGTGTATTCCGGGTAAGCATCGATTTGCCCGCCGCGCAGCGCCTGCCAAAGAATGATGGTACCGCCCATTCCCTGCCGATGTTCCGAGGGAATGCCGGCGTCGTTTAATGTGCGTTTCGCGATCTCACCCAGGACATAAGACTCGGTGAATTTTTTGGACCCAACGACGATGGGATTATCCGAAGCGAAGCTGACAAAAGGAAATAGGATCAAAGCGGCGCAGACGACTGGGGACCAGGAGCATGCTGCTCGCAGCGTCCGGCATTTTGCCGGACGGCTCCGAGATGGGGTGGAGTAACGGTATCTGATCGTCTGGGCAAAACGCGTGCATAGAAAAGTTCGCGGCAACATGCCGCGAACGGCGGGCAAAATGCCCGCGCTCTCCGGCCACTGACGTAACGATTTCATGTGAACACAAGCGCACGCTGCGAATTGATGAATTCGCGTACGAAATCATTTACTGGCTTTTCACGAAGGTCGACAAGCGAACCCTGTTGGACGATGTGGCCTTCGTTCATGAGGACGATTTCATCGCCGAAATACGCCGCTTCCGCCAAATCGTGAGTGACGAAGAGCGTTGTTTGACGCAAGCGCGCGAAAATTTCTTTAAGCTCCTTTTGCAAAGAAGCGCGCACCAGAGGATCGAGCGCGCCCAGAGGTTCGTCGAGGAGCAGCAGTTCGGGCGAAAGCATCAACGCGCGCATCAAACTGACGCGTTGACGCTGACCGCCGGAAAGTTCGATGGGGTATCGCAAGAGCAAATTGCCGGAAAATTTCGTCAGCTCGCATAACTCAAGAAGCCGCGTGCGCATTTCCTCGCCGGATTTCCCGAGGTACCGTGCCATTAAGAGAACATTGGCGCGCGCTGTCAGATGCGGAAATAGACTGCCTTCCTGAATGACGTAACCAATTCGGCGACGCAACGTGTCGATGTTTGCTGGCGTGATCTGTGATCCATCGAAAGCGATGGTGCCACAATCAGGCGTGATTAATCCGATAATGAGTCGGAGCAACGTCGATTTGCCGCACCCGCTCGGGCCGATCAATACCGTGGTCTTGGCGCGCTCGATCGCGAGATTTGTGGAATGCAACGCCAGCGCATCCTCATAGCGCTTGCTAACATCGACCAGTTGGACCAGCGCGCTCATTTCTTCAGTGTAGCCGTCGCCCTCTGGACGGCGCGGCCGACGCGTGTTACGACGCCGCGGGTCGCGCTTCACAGAGCGAAGCGGCTACAAAATAGAAAACACCAAACAGACGCGCATCGTCTGTCCACATCTTTTGAAACTCGAAGCCGGCGTTGCGCGCGAGAGCGGCGAAACCTTCCGGGGCGTATTTATAGGAGAATTCTGTGATGATTTTTTCACCTGAACGAAATCCGAACGTGTGCTCGCCGATATGAACAGCCTGATCGATTTGGCTGATGAGGTACATTTCGATGCGGCCGGCGTCTGAGTTGTAAATTGCGCGGTGCTGCCAATGTTGCAGATTGAAATCCGCGCCGAGTTCGCGGTTGGCGCGTGCCAGCAAATTCAGATTGAATTGCGCGGTGACGCCGGCGCTGTCGTTGTAAGCAGCTTCGATCACGTGCCGATCTTTGCGAAGATCGACACCGATGAGTAGTGCGCCACCGTGGCAGCAGACCTTAGCGACGCGGCGGAGGAATTGAGTTGCTTCGTCAGGCTCGAAGTTGCCAAGAGTTGAGCCGGGAAAATAGACCACGTTGCGGGCTGCTTTGCGGCGCGTGGAAGGGAGTGCGACTGGCTGCAAGTAATCGGCGCACACAGGCAGGATTTCCAGGTCGGGAAAAATTTTGTGGAAAAGAGCTGTCGATTTCCGCAATTGTTTCTCAGAAATATCGACCGGGATGTAACCGGCGGGCTTTTCGAGCGCTTCGATCAGGATCCGCGTTTTGGTGCCTGAGCCGGTGCCGAGGCCGATTAGGTTGATCTGTGCCCCGAGATGCGCTGCGATTTCGGCTCGATGCCGATCCAGAATATCGATCTCGGTCCGCGTAATGTAATATTCCGGCAGCTCGCAAATCTTCTGGAACAACGCCGCGCCGCGCTCATCGTAAAAATACTTGCATGGCAGCGTACGTGGCTCGCTGGAGAGACCCGCGATTACGTCTGACAGGAAATCAGAGCTTGCCGGTGGAACGCCAGCAGCGGGCTGCACCGCCGTTATGGAGTTCGCAATCATCGTGAGACTTTCGTTCGGCGCGCGCCCGGCGGTTGCGCCCTACCGAATTATTGCGGATCGCGCGCCAGCCGAATTCCGGTGAATTGCCAGCGTTTCTCAGGCGGGAAAAAGTTGCGATAAGTTCGGCGAATATGAGTGCGCGACGTAGCGCAGGAGCCGCCCCGCAAGACGTACTGGTTGCACATGAACTTTCCGTTGTATTCGCCGAGCGCCCCGGGGGCGGCGCGATAACCCGGATAAGGCGAATAGGCGCTGCGGGTCCACTCCCAAACGTCGCCAAACATTTGATGAACATCTCGCGCTTGCGCCGAGGCCGCAGCTAGTTGCGGATGAAACGCTTCGTTCTCGACAAAATTTCCTTCAATCGGGCAATCGGATGCTGCGCGTTCCCATTCAAACTCGGTTGGGAGCCGAGCGCCCGCCCAATTCGCGTAGGCATCGGCTTCGAAATAACTGACGTGCGTCACTGGCTCTGATTCATCGACGGGACGAAAACCGGAGAGCGTAAAATTCCAACAGGCGCCGTCGCGTTTCACCCAGTAAAGTGGCGCTTGCCAGCGTTGTTCGTTCACCGTCATCCAGCCCAACGAGAGCCAAAACTCGGAGCGCGCGTATCCTCCATCCCCGATAAATTGAAGGTATTCGCCGTTAGTAACGGGCCGCGTGGCGAGAGAAAAGGCGGAAACCAGTGCCCGATGCCGGGGACTTTCGTTGTCGTACGAGAATCCATTGCCATCATGACCGATTTGGACGGTTGCTTCATCGAAATCGAGGAAGCGCATCCGTGCCGGATTGGGTGAAGTGATGTCGATGTCGCTTGCCGAGCCGTAGCCGTGCGAAGGCTGGCGCTCGCGGAAGACAGGATAGAGCGGATTTTGCGCGAACACGTGCTTGATATCGGTGATGAGCAATTCCTGATGCTGCTGCTCGTGATGAAACCCGAGAATCAGAATCGGCTCGATTTCGTCGATAAGTTTTTCGTCCGCATCGGAAAGCAGATCGTCAATGTGCGCATCGATCGAGGAGCGATAGCGCTGCGCTTCTCCCACTGTCGGGCGCGAGATTAAGCCGCGCAGATCGCGCCGGTGCATGTCGCCGGCGGCGTTATAGTATGAGTTGAAGAGATAAGCGTACTCCGGAACTTCGGTGCGATAGCCGGAACCGAATTTTTTCAGGATAAAAGTCTCGAAAAACCAGGTGGTGTGGGCAAGGTGCCATTTCGTCGGGCTGACATCCGGCATTGACTGGACGACAAAATCTTCGGGCTCAAGGTTTGCGCATAAGGCATTGGTGAAATTTCTGATTTGGTGAAAACGCGCGAGCAAACGCTCGGCGCGCGTTGAGCTAGCGTCCAAACGGGATCGTCCAGCCGGCACTTTGTCGATGACAGGCACGGCTGTGGAGATCAAAGGATTTCGCCTTCCTGTTGGAGTTCTTCCCTGCGCGCCTCGAGCATTTGATCGTGGGTCGCTTCCTCGATGCCATCAATCACCAGGTGCTCGCCCACAGTTTCCTCTTCTTCAACGCCGGGACGCGGTGCGCGATGCCCTTTGGAGCTCGCGATTACGTTCCATTCCTCAGTAAGATCGGCATTATCCGGAGTTTCCTCCGGGGGTGTATTATTTTCTGCGCCCATCAACTCCTGGTGAGCCTGCCTCCAATCTGCGTCGGTGAATTCATCGGGGTTGCGCTCGTTAATCATCGCGATTTCCCTGGCGCGCTTTTCCACCTCTTCAGGGGATGGCGCACCGACGCCGTTGCCGTGCACGGAAATTTTTCCAGCTCCAGGTTGTGAGTAATCGTTCATAATATGAAAGCCCACGGCGGAAATATCCGCACCACACTTTGGACTACAGATCGCAACGTTGCAATGCAAACACTGAGAAAGGGCGCCGGTGTCCAGGAGTGAGCAATCAAGATTTCGTTCAACTTCCAGAGGGAGGTGTAATTGCATTTGAGCAGTACGGCGATCCGGGCGGGGTGCCGGTGATATTTTGTCATGGCTGGCCGAGCTCGCGCACGATGGCACGACTCACCGATGACGCCGCACGCGATCTGGGGATTCGTATCGTTTCACCTGATCGTCCCGGCATCGGTGGATCAAGTTTGCAGCCCAATCGTCAATTGAGCCATTGGCTGCCTGTTGTACGACAACTGGTCGATCATCTGGGCATTGGCGAATTTCGCGTGCTTGGGATTTCCGGGGGCGCTCCCTACGCTTACGCGACAGCCACCGCCATGCCGGAGCGAGTGCGCGCCGTCGCGATCGTGAGCGGCGCAACGCCAATTGTCGACCTCGCTCACCATGAAGGATTGCTCCCACTTTATCGCTGGATGCTGGCCCTTTATCGATCGCGGCCACAACTTTTGCGAAGATTATTTTGCCTGGCGCGCCCGATTCTGGCGGTACGGCCCCCGGTTCGTCTTCGCCCGCTGATCCTGAAAATATTGATGCTGCGACCGTGCGACGAAGAAAGCCTGCGGGATTCTGCGGCGTTTGAAGCTGTTTTTGAAAGTCAACGACGCGCCTGGGGTGGATCGGCCGAAGGCGTCATGGCTGACGCACAGGTCTACGCGAAACCCTGGGGTTTCTCTCTGGACGAAGTCCGGGTGCCGGTTCGACTCTGGCATGGGAAAGAAGACCGGGCATTTTCAGTCCGCCTGGCGGAAGAAATCGCCGGTCGATTACCTGATTGCAAAGCACGTTACGTTGCTGGCGAGGGCCATTATTCTCTGCCTATTCGACATATCCGCGCAATCCTTCTGGATTTGATTTCAATCTAGCGGCAGGCCACAAGTTTTCCGTGCGTTAAGCTTGGCTGCATTGGAAATTTCGATATGGAAGATTTCACCAGCGGCGCAATTCACGATCAGCCAACACGGCGGAAATGGAGGATCGCTCCACCGTTTGACGAGCGCATCCGCGAACTGGTTCGAAATTGGGGTACGGACAAATCGCCGGAGCTGATTGAGGAAATGATCGTAACCGCGCTTAAAATAGCGCGCGATCGCATGAGCGTAGCGGACCTCAAGCTGATCAATCGCTCCATAAAAGAGATGCGATCCACGGCGAAGGTATTCGCGCCATTTCAGCGCTTGCGAAAGGTCGCCGTTTTTGGTTCGGCCCGCGTTTCCGCCGATTCGCCCGAGTTCAAAGTGGCGGAGGATTTTGGACGGGAAATAGTCGCGCACAATTTTATGGTGATTACCGGCGGCGGTGACGGAATCATGGGCGCGGCGCAGCGAGGCGCAGGCCGGAAACACAGCTTTGGGATCAATATTCGTCTGCCGTCGGAGCAACGAGCCAATAAAATTATCGAGGGTGACCCCAAGCTAATTAATTTGAATTACTTTTTTACCCGGAAACTAAACTTCGTGAAGGAGGCGCATGCATTCGCTCTGTTTCCCGGCGGCTTCGGCACGCTCGACGAAACGTTCGAAGTGCTCACGCTTATGCAGACGGGGAAAGCGCGTATCATTCCAGTGGTCCTGTTGGATCGGCCACGCGGAAATTATTGGGAGACGTGGACGAAATCTCTTACCGATCGCCTGCTTAAACCCGGATTCATTTCACCAGAAGATTTTTCTTTCTTCAAAATCATGCATGGCGTCCGGGAGGCCGTCGCCGAAATCTTGCAGTTTTACAAACTATATCATTCGATGCGCTGGGTAAGAGAGCGACTGGTCATCCGCCTTAACCAGGCGTTGTCGAGGAGGGCGATCGCCGATCTCAATGAGAAGTTCGCCGATGTATTGCGCAGGGGCGAGATCATCCAGGGCGCTGCGCTGCGGGAAGAAAAAAATGAACCCGAGATTTGGACTCTGCCGCGACTAATTCTCACTCCTTATCGCGATAGGTTCGGATGTCTTCGCCAGCTGATTGACGCGATTAACTCTTCGGCCTCCGTGTAATCTGCTGTCTTCGCCTTTGTCTCGGGAAGATCACCTGACATGCAATGACGCCACCGTGTCGCTGCGCGTTTAACTGACCGCCGCGCGTTTTTCGAGAATGTAATCGTGAATTGTATTTACAGTCTTGAGCGCCTTGCCCGCGATTTCGGAATTGGGTACTCCCACGCCAAAAGTCTTCTCCATGCTCACCACCAGCTCGAGCGCATCGATTGAATCAAGGCCAAGTCCGTTGGGACCAAAAAGGGGAAGATCATCCCCGATTTTATCGGGCGTCGTTTGTAGCATCAAATTTTTTACAAGCATCTCTTTGATGCGGGTGCGCAGATCTGGCTCGGACATAATAGAGCCGCGATTTTGCCGTAAAATGCGCGTTTGGTCAAACAAGCAGGATTTCGATTCTGGATGATTCGGGTGAAAAGCGCCAGAGGACCGCCGCACTGCAAAACGCAAGCGCGTAAGATGCACTCGTAATAACGGCCAGGTTTTGGAGCGCGGCGGCTTGACGCAGCTTTTGAATGGATGACGGGCCGCTCGGTATCCGTCAGAAGGCGAGTGTGGCCTCGTGCCGCTTCAGTCAGGGAAGATGATTCCTTACACCTGATCGGCTTTGTCGCCGGGGGTGGCCGTCTGATTTGGATCGGGACGCACAGCACTGACCGAGGGCTGGTTCTCGCTTCGCGGAACGGTCGATTGCGCGGGTTTCACATCGGACTTCGCTGTTTCCGTCTCAGACTTTCCAGCCTTATGGAGTTCGTCGTTAAACTCGTCCTTCGCTTTCTGGAATTCCTTCACTGCCTGACCCATTCCACGCGCGAGCTCAGGCAATTTCTTCGCGCCGAACAAAACCAGAATAATCAACAGGATAACGATTAAGTCCGGTCCGGCCAAATTCATGAAGCTGGCAAGGATGTTCATAGGTTGACTGGAACATCAGACCGTTTCCCGAAGTTGCAAGGTAATCTTGGCGAGGCAGATCCCAAGCCGCTAGAGGTTGACAGAGCCGGCCTGCTGTGGAAAAAAGGCATTCCAGCAATATGCGTCCGATCTGGAAAGGCAGTATCAGCTTTGGCCTGGTCTATATCCCGGTAGCGGTTTATCCGGCCACGCGTGAGGAGAAGATTAGTTTCCGGCAGCTTCGTTCCAGCGATCTCAGCCCGATCAAATACAAGAAAGTCGCGGAAGCCGATTCAAAGGAAGTCCCGGCCGATCAAATCGTAAAAGGCTTCGAGTACGAACGCGGCCGTTATGTCGTCATGAAAGAGGAGGATTTCGAGAAGGTTCGAATCGAGTCCACTCACTCCATCGACATCACGGATTTCGTCGATTTGGAACAGGTGGATCCGAAGTTTTTCTATAAGCCCTATTTTCTGGAGCCGCAGAAGGGCGGGGAAAAAGCTTACGCCGTCCTGCACAAGGCGCTTGGCGGCACGGACAAGATCGGAATCGCCAAAGTTGTCATTAGTAACCGCGAGCACCTCGCCGCCGTGAAACCGGATGGATTGTTCCTGATTCTGGAGCTGATGCATTTCGCCAGCGAAATTTTAAGCACCGAAATTTTAAAGAACGGATCGGCCACAGCCGTAACGGATAAAGAATTAAAAATGGCTCAGGCTCTCATCGAGAGCATGTCCGTTGCATGGGAGCCAGAGAAATATCGGGACGAATATCGCACAGCGTTGATGGAGATCATCGAGCAGAAAGCCAAGAACAGACAGATTGCGGCCAAAGCGCCGCCCGCGCCGACGCCCACGAATGTTGTCGATCTTGTCAAAGTGCTTCAAGACAGCCTCAGCCGCACTCAGTCCGTCAGGCAAAAACGGGGGTCCGATCGACCCAGCCGTCGTTCGACGGCCTCGCTGGTAAAGCAAAAAAGACGCGTGGGCGCCCTAGGTTGAGACGACCGGATTGCGTTCCGGACAAGGCGGGCGACCCGAGGCATTTAGCACGCTTTGGGGGTCTGGCGTCATTTGGCTGGCGCCGAAAACCAAGTTGCAAATCAAAGCCTTGGGACTAAGCTCAGCCTCTTTTTATGGCCAAGACCGCCTGGATTAATCGCAATAAACGGAAGCGTGCAACCGTGAAAAAATACGCAGCGCTGCGGGCTGAGCTAAAGGCGAAGAAGGATTACGCCGGACTGGCGCAGTTGCCGCGCGACGCCAGCCCGACGCGGGTTGTGAATCGTTGCGAAGTGACCGGCCGCCGCCGCGCGTTTATACGCCGCTTTAAGCTGTCGCGTCTCACCTTTCGCGAGCTGGCCTCGCAAGGTTTGATTCCTGGCGTAACCAAGTCAAGCTGGTAAATTTTCACCCAACGTTGGGTTTCGGATGCAGGGCGCGCATCCGGGTAATGAACTTTCCCTCATTTTACTTTCTCGTGGCGATGCCGATTGCCGACATCATCGCACGGCATTGGGACCCGCCCCTGCTGCTGATCGCAAAATTGGCGGCGGTCTTGGCGCTGGTATTGTTAAACGGCTTCTTTGTCACGGCCGAGTTTGCGCTCGTGAAAATCCGGGGGAGCCAGATCGACACATTGGCCGCTGAAGGCAACAAGCACGCGACGTTTGCCAAGCAAATAAAGGACAACCTGAACGCCTATCTTTCCGCGTGTCAGGTCGGGATTACAGCGGCAAGCCTTGGCCTTGGTTGGCTCGGCGAGCCTTTCCTTGCGCGGATGCTTCAGCCCTTTTTCGCTTTCGCTGAAATCGAATCTCCGGCTGTGATCAAATCCGTCTCCTTCACGCTGGCATTTTCGGTCATTACGTTTTTGCACATTGTGCTCGGAGAACAAGCCCCCAAAATTCTCGCTATCCGAAAGGCCATGCCGGCCGCGCTGTTAGTGAGCGGGCCACTACGACTTTTCTACACGGTCTTCAAGCCGGCGATCTGGTTCTTGAACGCGGCAAGTAACTGGATTCTTCGGCATTTTCTTCGGATCGAGCCCGTCGGAGAAGGGGAGCTGGCCCACAGCGAAGAGGAATTGCGGTTAATATTCGCCGAAAGTGCCAAGTCCGCGGACGTAACACCTCTTGGCCGGGAGCTTGTTCTCAATGTGCTCGACCTGCGCGACCGCGTCGTGCGCGATATCATGACGCCGCGCGGCGAAATCGTTTATCTCGATCTCGAGGACGACTTCGAGACGAACGCGAAGAAGGCAATCGAGTCCCGGCACACGCGTTTCCCGCTTTGTCGCGAGAATCTCGATAACACCGTCGGCCTTATCCACATCAAGGAACTGCTGCCGATTATGCGCGATCCGCAGCCCGATTTGTTGAAGATCAAACGCGATATTATTCCTGTGCCGGAAATGATGCCGCTGGAAAAATTGCTCAAATTATTCCTGAGCAAGCACGCCCATCTTGCGCTGGTGGTGGATGAATTTGGCGGCACGGTCGGCATGGTGACACTGGAAAATGTGCTCGAAGAACTGGTAGGTGATATTCAGGACGAGTTCGATTTTGAGAAGGAGGAGTTTCGCAAGATTAACGCAAACGAATTCACCGTGGACGGCGCTTTGGGACTTTACGAACTGAACGAACTCGCCAAGCTTGAACTGGAGAGCGCGGATGTGAGCACCATCGGCGGGTACGTCACCCATTTGCTCGGTCATCTGCCGAAACAAGGCGAACAGGTTAAGATCGACAACTACCTCGTCACGGTTTCGCAAACGGATGGCCGCCGCGTCAATCAACTTCATTTCAAGAAATTGAGCGAGGTTGCTGACGAAGAATCTCTTTCCGTGACAAAATCAAGTTCCCAGTAAATCTGGCGCTGCGCGCTGTCAGCGTTGCCGGGAGGTAGCTACAACATGCACCTTATCGCGGAGACCGAAATCATCTGCCCGCACTGCGGCGAAATGTTTCCGATCCAGATCGATACTTCGCAGCCGGAACAAATCCTGATTGAGGATTGCGCCGTCTGTTGCCGACCAATTACGCTGACGATCCGTTGTCGTCCCGGAGCTATTGTCGAGCTTACCTGTAGTTTGTAGCGGCGCCTGCGCCATTACTCTAGGCAACTGCCGATTCCAATTTGGTGCGTAGCGCCGGCCGCCGCCGCAATTGCGTGGTGAGAGCCTGGATTGCGCGCAAGGTTGGCGGGCTGACGTGATGCTCCATTCCCTCCACGTCGTGATAAATGACCCTTTCATCGAGCCCGAGAAGCCTGAAAAAATCCGTCAAGAGCTTGTGCCGATGCGTAATTTTGCGAGCCAGCGTTTTCCCAGCGGCAGTCAAAATGAGGCCGCGATATTTTTCGTATTTGAGAAGGCCCTCCGCATCCAGCCGCTGGACCATGTTAGAGACGCTGGCCTGCGAAATTTTCAGCGCGGCCGCGATATCGACCAGCGGAACTGCCGAGCGCCGATTGAGAAGTTTTCTTCCCTGGCATACGGATGAAAATAGAAGGACGCGCGAGATAGTCAAACAAATAAATAATTGTGGGTTGACAGAATCATGTAGTCATAGAATTAAATTAGGCTAACCTAAATCCAACATGGAGACCGATGCCGGGAGCCGATAGCACAACTCCAGCGGAACCACATGTGGGCTGGCGCAAACCGGCTGGCCAAGTCTCGCTTGCCGAAGTTCATCGCAGCATTGTCGTGCCGGTGACGGCTCCATTTTGGAGAAAGCTGCTGGCTTTCTCCGGCCCGGGATTTCTCGTGGCCGTCGGTTACATGGACCCGGGCAATTGGGCTACCGACCTGGCAGGTGGAGCAAAGTTTGGTTACGCACTTTTGTTTGTCGTGATGCTCTCCAACTTCATGGCGATCCTGCTCCAGCATTTGTGCATCAAGCTCGGCG
>WNFZ01004724.1_pt1 | contig 12970 bp, 5 predicted proteins | sample 5400081 | NCBI WGS metagenome assembly WNFZ01 (sample SAMN13153365, study PRJNA577476) | soil metagenome | isolation source: 80 cm soil or saprolite under grassland replicate 1 | place: USA:California | collected 2016-06-15
CTCCGGCTTCCGCCTCCTTCAAAATATTCACGACCTGGCTTTCCGAAAACTTCGACTTCTTCATGGCACGCTCTCCTAACTCTATTTTGCCACGAGTTGTCTACTTTTCACTGGTACTATTTTAGGGGAGGGTTACCGAGCCACCTCGCGACATCATACATAAACCCGTATCAATGTACTTGTAGCAGAAACAGTTAAGTTAATAAAGTAAGATCTAAAAAGGTTTTTGCTTTTTTTCGGGAGGTAAACCAGTCTTACGTTGTAACCAAATATTAAAATCAGGATGATTATTTATAGCTTTTTCAACAACTTTTGTTGGTTCTTGAGGAATGGAAATATCAAGCTCATTTTTGAGCCACATCCGAAAATTTATCGTCTCGGAACCATTTGAGATGCGAGTTTCCCAGCCTTGCTGAGAAACTGCATATCCAAGCTCATCAATTCCCAGCCCTAGCAGACCCAAAAATTCTTCGACCGAATTTGCTATTATGATATTTCCAGCCCATTCCGAAGCTAAAAAAACTATGGGGGCAATTTCAAGAGGAAAGTCTTTATACCTCCAAAAGGAATATATAGAGCCATCTGCATCAAAACCAAAAAATATTAACTGAGACTGTACATCTGGAGAGAATAATGGAGCCTGCTGCCAAAATCGATCATACAGAAAAAAATGACCACTATAATTTTTATTTTCGGCTTCTTGGAACCGAAAAAGCTTGATCAGTGATTCCGGTATTTGAACATTTGCCGGAAAATTTTTGATAAATAGCATTTCATCCATGATTATCTCCCTTCTTTATTTTTTTAACAATCCCAATAAGCGAGCATAATCTAATGCTTGCTGGATTGCAGAATTATATTGACTGCCCGCAATTCTTCTGACATCATTAATACCCATAGCAAAAGCATCTCGCCATCGTCCTTGAGATATCAAGCCATCCATAGTATCTCTGAAAGGCTGACCACGTACGTTACGTCCTGCAAAGCTTGCGGTCTGATAATGATCTTCCGGTAACATTTGTATTGATGGACCATCAGCTTTAGGCAAAGGACTACTCGCATCGGGTACCAAGTGATGTTTAACGACTCTAGTACCGTCTTCTAACAGATTATCTAATTGTGAGTATGCTCCTCCACCAAACTCTAGAGGGGTCACAAGCGCGTAAGCGTTTGCTACTATTGACTCATTATGTTCGCGGGTGGTTGGACCATTAATAGCGTTTTGTACACGATCAACATGACATCCAACAAGAAAGCACCCCACAGCCAGAACTACACTGTGATCCAATGCACGCCTAATAATGGGTGAATAGCTCGAGTAATTCCACCAAACTCTATCACAAACGAGGCATGGTGGTTTATATGAGTTGCCAGTTGGATCAGTATAGTTAATAGGAGAGTTATTTACATATGCATACCGATCCCATGCTTGTACACCTTGACTTTGTTCGGGGATGATCGAATCAGGAGACGTAAACCGACCTAAAAATGTGTCATACCATCTGGCACCGTAGTAATATAGGCTGATATCATCATCATTACGCTGTCCAGTATACTGATAATCTGTCACCGTACTGCCCCAAGTATAGCGCGTTTCGCCCCACGGCTTGTAGCGCAACTCTCCCACTTTGTTTCCATTGGCATCTATGATGAGATGATGCTCGTACTGCCCAAGTGATCGCCTGAGAGGTAGTATAGAGTACCGTTATCACACATGGCGCAAATAAAAGGGTTCATCCAACTCTAATACCTATAAACCGTGCTATGCGCTTGATAATATTGGAGATCGGGTCCTTGATCCCTTTAGCGGTTCAGGAACTACAGGAGTAGCTTGTATAAAACTCGGTCGCCGTTTTGTCGGCATCGAAAGAGAATGAATATATTGAACTTACTCTTGCTAGACAGAGAGAATCCAGATTGCAACCTGGGTTGTTTCAAAGAAAATCTCGCATAAGTTGAAAATACTTTACTAAATTCAGGTAAGTTTCGAAGACCCTTTTTGACGAATTATTATTTGTTGTAGTAGAGTTTCTTTGTCTTCCAAATTAGGTGAAAGCAGGATGACAGGCAATTTACTTTTTACAATATCACCATAGATTTTGTTCGAATATAATCCATTTATAAGCGCAAAACCTGACCTTGAAATAGTAATTGCTTTGTATCCTTTAGACAATTCCATTACACCATCTATTTCACTCCATTTAAATCGTGAACAGAAGAAAATATATGTGCAGCACTCGAGTCCATTTTCTGTTATTCTGATGTTGGGAAAAGCATTAACAAAAAAGCTTCCGATGATAAGAGGAATTGACCAAACCAATCCAATCATTCCAATAGCTAACTCTAAGGAAGCCCCCATCGTCCTTAGAGTTAATCCATCAGAAAAGATCGAAGCCATTGCTGTAAAAAAGTACGGCAACGTGCCTCCAATAAATATTAGATGAATAAGCAGTCCTACAATATATAATATGTTGGGTAAGAACCCTCGCTGTTTATGAAGTTTCATTGGGACCTCCATTTCCTGATATTTATTCAAAATACTTTCCTATCCATGGCATTTTTCTGAGGAAGTTCTTGTTAGCAATGGGAAACTGTAAGTTCAATTTCCTGTTTTTCATATCACCTTTGAAAAAATAGTCTGAAACTTCAATGATGTTAGCACTTACATCAAAGCCTTCACCGAAACCAAACAATACTCCTTTAGATTTCGATCTAAATTTATTGTCGAACCCTGGAACGATACCAGCACAGATACCATTTGGTGTGCAACCAGCAGCGGTTCCACTATACCCATCCTTCCCAATTAAACTTACGCCAGGAATGTCATCAATTTTGGTTTTTGTGCTTCCTAAGGTGACGGCTCCTCTAAGTTTCACTGAGGCACCGCCACTAATAGCTCCTTCGGTATTTATACTTACCTTAATTTCACTCAATCCACGAATCCCTTTCTCTTTAATTGGTTTCATATCAGCATAGAAGGTCACGTCTCCCTCTACACCAATAAAGAATTTTAACGCGCCTCTCACACTTAAATACCAGGTGTCATTAGAAAGGGGATTTAATATGTCAATCCAATTTGGTCCGCCGCCATCGTGCCCAGATGGATCAGTATATAGCACAGGGTTATTTGAAACATAAGCGTAACGATCATATCCTTGTGCTCCACTAGCAATGATTGTATCTGCCTGTATGAATCTTCCTAACGAAGTATCATACCATCTTGCATTGTAAAAATATAACCCGATTTCATCATCATTACGTTGGCCTGTATATTGATAATCTGTCACCGTACTGCCCCAAGCATAGCGCGTTTCGCCCCACGGCTTGTAGCGTAGTTCACCGACTTTGTTTCCATTGGCATCTATGATGCTGCTGGTGCTGCCTAGCTGGTCACCTGAGAGATAATACAAAGTACCATTGTCCCGCATGGCGATGCGCTGTGCACCGGAGAAGTAGTATTTACGCACGGTAGAGCTGCCACCACCTTGTTGGGTAGAAGAAACCTTCTTGCAGAACACCCCGGTGGTATAAGGCGGCAGGTTCGAACCAGTTTGAGTGGCGGCGGTGGGGACGCCAGTTGGTGCAGTGGAGCCAGTGAGGGTGTGGGTATGTCCACCAGAGGTGGAGAGAACGTTCGTCTTATATGTGCCGGCATTGTTCGAGCCATAAACGCGCGTGGTAGCAACGGGTGAACTCTGCGAAGTGGCAAACGTAAAGCTATGGTTATGGTCGCCCGCGCTGGTGACGGCAAGATAGCCCACAGCATGTGTGTGTGAGGGCAGGCTGGTATAGGTGTGGGTATGGGTTAGGGAACCTCCGGTCGTATTCACATACGCGGCGCCGAGCGGAAATTTACCATCTAGCAATGTATACCGCTGCCAGGTGGCGGGGCAGGAGGCGCCTTGCCAAATCATCACCGAGCCGATGGGAAATTCGAGACTATCAGCAACTGTCTTTTGCGCAAAAGGCACTTCCTGGTAGGGCGGCAGGTTGGAGGCTGAATTCGTATTGAGGGTGCCGCTGGAACCCCACGAGTCAGTTTGCCCGGAGAGATTATGGGTGTGTGCGCCGCCATTTTCCACCGACACCGAGGAACTTCCATTGGAGGATTTACTGGAGCCCAGCAAATAGCTTCCTGAAGTAGTAATGGAAGAACTGAGATAGGTATAGGTATGGCTGTGAGAGACCGTGTTGGTCACAAGCGTGCCAGCCGGATGGCTGTGCGCGGGAATCTGTGAGTAACTATGAACATGTGTGGTGCTGCCCCCGGTAGGTCCATATACCGCCGCCCCGCGTGGGAATTTGCCATCCAGCGCGCCGAAATGTGCCCAACCTGCTGGGAGTTGCTGCCCGGAGGTCAGGTCGAAGATTGCCACTGCATTTTGTGGGACGCCCTGGTAATCAACGACACTCTTGCGGCAGAAGAGCATATCCAGATAAGGTGGCAGAACGGTTGTTGTGTCGGTAGTGGGATTGCTTACGCCTGTGATTGCAGTAGTGCCTGAGATCGTGTGGTAATGTGACGCGCTGGAAGTAGTGCCAGTACCTAACACACCGGTCCCTGACTCAGGATAATTGCCGAAACCCGTAGATCCCATTTCTTTCACGCGATGAGTGTGCGCGCCGGAGGTATCCGTGACGAGTGTGCCTGCGCCATGGCTGTGTTGAGGCACATCGGTATACACATGTTGATGTGTGTCAGTTCCACCTTGCACACCGGGATTGGCTCCCGTTGCCGCGCCATAGAGAAAGCGATTGTTGAAAGCGACTCCGTCAATGCCCGTTCCTGAGACCAATGACCAACCTGATGGACAAAAGTTTTCAGCAAATGGCAGAATCGTCCCCATCGGCACAGGCGAGTCGTCTACAGGTTGCCCGTTGGACAATGGGAATGTACGTTCGAAGTATTGACCTACATACACAGTTTCTTCAGTGGCGGTCTTCTTCACTACAAGATTGCCCTGCCCATCATAGATATAGTTTGTGGTGGTTGTCGTGCCGCCGCCAATTGGCGTTTTATCTACCTGTACCAGATGGTTGGCAGCATCGTAATATAAGGTGTAATTGCTATTATCAGCAACAACTTTGCGGGTGATCTGGTTGCCATTTTCATCATAGGTGTATACGTTGCCGGTGTCTGTGCCCGTGACAGCATGAGCATGATTAGAATCATCGTAGTTCAATGTCACACCGGCTTTTTTCTTGAGATCACCAGTGGTTGTATCATATTCATAAAACTCAGTATTAAAAGTTCCACCAATGCCACCCAAAGCAGAGGCGGAGGTCAGGCGATCGAGATCATCATAGCCAAAGGTTTGGGTTTGTTGGGGATCTGCCAAATTATCTATAATGGTGTTGACATTGCCCGTGGCAGCATAATAGGTGTAGGATAGGTTTTGCAGGCTGGCGCTGTCTGAATTGCGCGTGAGGGTCATTGTGTTTAGTTTGCCTGCGCCCACCGTAGCATTCCACGCATTATAGTTATAGGTCCCGGTAAGCAAATTTGCGCCGAGACTGCGTGAGGTCACGCGATCTGAAGCATCATAGTTGGTCGAGCCAACGTAGATACCCAACGTACTGGTAATTGAGTCAACCAGTTTCTGCGGGGTGTACCCAAACGAGACAATCTCACCATCCGGGTAAACTACATCCTCTAATCGGTCGGCGGCATAGTCGTATTTGGTGTCAAAGCTGAAAGTGTTATTGATGGTATACCGGTCAATTTTCACCTGTCCACGCACGTCATAGACCCAGCTTCTCACGGTAGCATTGGTCGTTCCCGGATCAACTGTGACAGAGTTCAACCGGCCTTTATCGTTCCCCTGATCATACACAAATTGCACTGGCTTGCTGGAAGCTGAACTACATTTCTTTGATCCGCTTTCAGGACCAGAATATGTGATATTGGTCACGCGGTTCAGACTGTCATACGCCAAGTTGGAAACACACTGACGCGCATCGGTTTGCTTGGTTAGGTTTCCCAGCGCATCGTATTCATACGTCCACGTTCCCATGGCAGGATCATTCATATCAACTTTGCGACCAGCATAGTCATAATCCAGGGCGGTTGTTTTGCCTGCATAAAGAGCGGTCTTCAAGCGACCCAGAAGATCATAAGTGTATGTCACTCCTGACCCGATTGGCGGAGTCACATTGAGTGTGTGTCCCAGAGGATCGCTGAGCGAAGTAACAATGCGATTGGCAGCATCCTTAACAGCGGTTAGCGAACCGGGTACCGTTCCTGCACCTCCTAACGGATCGACAGCCGTGTTGACTTGTGAATAGGTTGTTTCGGTTCTATTGCCATTCGGCGTAGTGGTGAGGATCGTCCTTCCAAGGACATCATATTCATAACGAATCGTAGATGAGCTAGGCTCGCCGGTGTAGGGCACGGTTTGAGACATCAACCGGTCATACCCATCGTAGGCATAGTCTGTATTAATATTGGTGATTTGTCCTTCTACTTCCGCGTCATTCGTGGTCATGGTGATCATGCGTCCCAAGGCGTCGTAGGTGCGCGATAGGTTGAAGTAGGTGTTGCCTTGAATCCATTGGCTGATCTTTACATGGAACGGTCTATCGTTATCGTAATAGGTGATCGTATTGCTGGTATGACCCACTAATGCGTCGTCAGGAAGAGTCATCGTTTGAAGTCGCCCAAATTGATCGTAGGTCGCAGTAGACATCACAGGATATCCTGGCTGGTTATTGGGATCAGTCAAACTGGTCATGACGCCTTGCTTGAAGTCGTACCCCATATAGGTAACATGTCCCAGCGCATTTGTCGTTGATGTCAGATAGGTTCCAGTTGGGTCGAAAACAACGTCCTGCGTGCTTGGACCAGTTGGGGTTCCCGTACTACCGAAGGCAATATAGTCTCTATAAGTTGTTGTCCTCCCAACATTCCCCCAGGCATCAAAGTTGCTGTAATCCACCTGGCTATATTGATCCGCACCACTCACCGTATTCATAAGTGCGCGAGTGCGGGTCAATTTGCCAACAGTGGGCGCAACATCATTGGTAGTGACGCCATCATAGTAGTTGTAAATGGCACCGAGCAAGGTGGTGCAATTGACGCCACCAGCGGCGCAGCCAAAGGTCTTCTGCCAGGCAGGCAATGCCACCAAGTAAGTAGCCGTTGAGATGTCAGTAGGTGCCGTGACAAGCGGTGGAGTATAGTCAGTTTGATTGACCTTAAAATTCACCCAGATCGTCCCATTCCAATAGGCTAGCGTGGAAGTGAGAAAGTTGCCATAATTTGCCGGAGTATCATAGGTATTGACTGTGCTGCTGCCCACCGTGTTTGCCCCAGAAGCGTCTTGATAGAAGCAGAATTTGCCACCATCAGTGCCTGCGTACCCGTATGTAACCCCACTTCCAGAGGTGTCATATGAGCAGGAAGCGCTTTTATCATTTTTGACCCAGCGAATGCCCAAGTCAGTGACCACCTGCCCGTTCTTGATCGGCATATTGCCCGTGCCGGTAGTCAGGTCCTGAATTGAATAAGCAGTTGAATTCTCGGTGTACACCTTGAAAGTGTTTCCACCCAGAGCTTCGGTCACAAAAGTGCGTTCTTCCCGGCCCTTCAAGTCGTCGCTTTGGTTGAACCAGGTAATAATCGCCTGCTTGCCATCTGGTCCAGCTTCAGTCACCGTGCGATGCCCGCGGAACTCAGAATACTTTTCCGAATAAGGATTGCTTGTGCTCACTCCAGCCGAATTGTTCTGATCGTTGGTCGCAGCGCCCGAGTATTGATAGGTATATGTGTAGGATGGCGAGTTAATGCTTCTATCCGCAAAAGTCTTTTGAGTGACCCGATAATACGTTGGGACTGGAGCAATCGAATAATAATCAAGTTCGACACCGTTGGTATTGAGCAACAGGTTTAATTTAGAGGCGGTGGCTGGCAGGTAACGGAATACCTCATACGTCTGCGATGTCCCAGTCAGCGTAATGCGGTTACTATAATAACTGCTGCCATAATACTGGGGCTGGCTGCCAAATTGGTAATTATTTTGCGCATTATCGAACAGACCCAAATCCAGCCAGCTTCCTGTGATCACCGGGCTGACTTTTGTGTTCGTGCCTGACTTTGCCTGAACTTTAAGCTTATACAACCGTCCCGGCTTGAACGGATCAGTTCCCAGGGTGGTATTCGTGAGTTCTTTGAATGCCAGAAGCTTTCCATTTTGGCAATATAAATTCGTGCTTGTGGACCCATCGTCTGTACGTAAAGTCCATTTGCCCAGCGCGCCATCCGCAGGATTGGCGCCACAGGGTTCTGTGTTCGCGCCAATATCTTGCTTTTTCTCAGTGGAGGCAGGCGCAAATTCACCGTACCACATATCATACGTATAATCCACAGTAGCGCCAAAACCATTGTCCGCATGGGTCAGGTGCATCCCATCACCATACTGGAAGGTGGGGGCTGGCAGTGAGCCGCCAGCTGTTCCAAACTCCTGGATACTTGCAAGCGTCAGTGTATGTTTGTCAATCGTTGAACCAGATCCAGGTCCCTTCCAAACATAATTGGGGAAGATGACTTGCGAGACATCTTGCCCGGCATCATTGTAGTAGGTGAAGTGATAACTGCGGATGGTTTGCCACGAACCCGAACCGGTAGCATCCCATTGCATCGTCACATCCGAAAGCTTTTTCTTGTTGAAGAAAGATAATTCCGAAGGATCATAATCTCCACGATCGGTTGTAGTAAACGAGACCCGATATCTGTTACTAGGGTAGGTGATCGTAGACGGATAAATAGCAGTATCCATCACTTGGGTACCACAGCCGGTAATCGCCTTGGAGTCTTTTCCATATTGATAAGTGAGAGACTGGCCATAGATATTCGTGACTTTGGAAACTGCGTATCGCCAGGGTTTACCTCCCTGGCAAGCCGCAAACAAACCACGCGAAGCATCGTTTTCGCCAAACGTAAACTTATTCCCGGATTTGTCCCATAGGTACCAGGTTTCAACGCTTCTTTCCACCCGCCAGAAATTCTCATCGGCAATCTGCCATTTGCCCGCGCCATCATGCAGGAGCAGACTACTGACGCCACCATATACAACGGTATAGGTGTCATCGTTGTAATTGCTGGGCGTCCCATTCGTATCGCGTTCAATATAACCGGTATCCAGTGACCAACCCATACCCGCCCAGCCTGCCTGGGTCATGGAATTGCCACTATCTATACTTTGGCTGTTATATGATACAGACAGACTCGGCTGGAGTCCATTCGGTCCTTGTGGAACGGTTAGATTCACCGAATAGGTTGCCGCGCCGGTAAATTGAGATACCTGGAAGTTCGCGACTGTGGGCAGGTTGGAGGCTTGCCAATTCTCTACCTTCATATCGAAAACGGAGAAGTGTGTAGTCTCTGCCGATAATGTATTCGTCAACGGATCAACACTAGAAGCTAATCGCTCCCAAAGTTCAGTATCTGGGTTGTAGTAATACAATGCCAGATCACCTTCTGCATCTGCTGGGATCTCATTCGAGTAGCTCAACTGGATAGTCACGGGTTGAGCCAATTGATGGATTTCCTGTCCAGTAGCCTGATCAATTGCCAGTACTTCAAAGGTGTTTTCGGAAAGTGATGTTGGGAGTTCGCTTGCAGTACTTGGATCACCAATCAGCAGGGTTGCTGGATTGCTAATTGCTCCGGCCGAAATGTTGACTTGAACTGCTCCGTCACCAGTCGCGTATTGCCCACCGTTGGAATCAGAAGTAAATTTATATTCTCTGTCGAGCGTAAGAGATGCGCTGGCATACTCCTGACTATATTCAAAAAGCTTCGTTGTTATCAGGTATGGACCACCAACATTGGGATCCACCTGCCAATCCACGGAGCCATTTGTTGTTGACACATTCATAGTGAGGATCAAATTCGTGGAATCGAATGTGCCAGGATTCCCCACAGGGCTAAACCCATTAGGTGCGTAGAACTTCAAGGTGACGGGTCTTTGGGCGGGATCAAACCCTGTAATATGCCAGCTAATAGTTGCCGTTTCACCTGGCGTTGCATACGTCATTGGAGAATCAATGGCTAAAGTTACTGGACCAAGAGTTGGTGTGCCCGTGGGTGTCCGTGTTGGGGTTGATGTAACAATGTTAGTAGGCGTATTGGTTGGCGTGTTTGTTAATGTATTCGTCGGTGTGCTTGTGAACGTATTGATTGGAGTGTTCGTGGGTGTGTTGGTATTCGTTCCTGTAGGAGTAAATGTGGAGGTAGCTGTTGTTGTCGGAGTGATTGCTGGCGTAGAGGTGGGTGTTTGCGACAACGGCCCGATGTAGGTGCTGCGCCGCGATTCGAAAGCATCAAAGAACATCGTGCCAGAAGTGGTGGCGTCTATGCCCGAAACTGCACCCAGCCGGGCTTCACCGATGATATGAGTATCGTTATCCACGCCGCTGAGTGTTTGCATTAACACACCATCGATCCATAAACTCAGGAAACCGTTATTGACCCCCGGCACACTGGAGGCCTGCCACTCAATTTCTATTGCATGCCACCCGTTACTAATGACGAACTTCGTGCCATTTGTATAGTTCCAGTCATCGTTCATCACCCGCACACGGAGTTTGTAGACGCCACTTTCATAAAATAATTCGGCTTGGAACAATGTGTCAGACAAGGCAGGGTTCACACCAGTGAAAATAAAGTGTGAAGTGCCTGAGCTCATAGTGATGGAATTCGGGTTGAAATAGAAACGGGCGCGGTAGTGTGTTTCAGAAACCGGCGAAGCATCTATAGCGCGCAGGTTGTTAGTATCGTTGATCACTGCCTGAAGTCCGTAACTGCCTTGGTAAGCAGCAGAGGTAGAGACGCTCAGGTTACCGCCATCGGTCACCGTGCTGCTCCATTTCGAGAGGTCACCAGTTTCAAATCCATCGGTAAAGATCAGGTCAGGTGGGGGAGGTGAATATACCTGGGGACCGTTCGGGTCGAGACCGATATGTGTTTCCCGGTGTGATTCAAAACTATCAAAATAAACTGTACCAGATGTACCTGCGGGAATATCCATGGCGCCGAGCAAGATACTCGAAATGGACTCCGTGTCGTTGTCAATGTTTTCTTGGTTGGCAGCCAAAACATCACCCACCCACAATCGAAGATAACCATTATTTGCACCGGGCGCGCTCGATGCTTGCCATTCAAGCTCCACTGCCTGCCATGCGCCGGTAATCAAAGCAGGATTATTTTCGAACCATGTGCCGGCGTCATCGTTCCCGCAAAGTGTGAGGCTATAATTCACACCCTCCTGATTTAGATATAGGCAGAAGGCCGAATTTGTTGCGTACATTAACTGCATGCGGCCAGATGCAAGGTTGATATGATTGGGATTTAGATAGAAACGCACATCGTAGTGTTTTTCGTTATTCGGTGTTGAGTCTTCTACCCAAATCCCCGTTGTATCGTTGATTACGGCTTGCATGCCGTAATTTCCGATCGCCGCGGCTTGAGCGGAGGCAGAGAGGTCGCCTCCACCTGTATCAGCCCACGACCAATGGGAAAGATTTCCACTCTCGAATCCATCTGCAAAGATTAAATCAGGGGCTTGATATGCATGGCTCGATGTAAAATCTTTTTTGGTGGAATCATAATTCTGAGCTAGGACCGGGGTTATTGATGTTGTATTGATCAAAATAATCGCAATCAACATTGCCCGAAGTACGACCTCTATCCGTGGTTTCAGTGCAAACATCGTTCCTCCTAAAGTTTGCAACCAGGAACTTTCCCCTGATTGTTGGTTTTATTTTATTGTTTGCTGGTGGTTTGGCGCTTTTATGATGCCCCCAGCGGGCAGTTCGTGCGGTTGATTCAGTATTCTAGCCAGCTACTATTAAACACATAGTAAGGGAAGGCACAATCAAATCCAAATGACATATGTAAGGATTCAAAAATTACTTTTGTCTCTCAAAGGTTACACCTTGTCGCGCCCTTGATGGCAAATACTCGATTCCTGTTCCATTTCCCAATCTTCTTTTACTAAGCCAGTTGACCATTTGTGACCTAGCCCCTAAAACAGGACTCTATAGCCATTAGATCTAAGGACTTCAATTGTTTCAATCGATTACTTGCGGTCGATGTCATGTGACATACATAAGTGGCTCCGATGAAATCTATTCCTGCGGGAATGAAAAACGCCCTGCCAGATAAGGGCAGGGCGCTCATTTTCAGTGTTTATTCGGTTGATCGTTTTCGAATCTCCTTTCTATAGGCAGGGCGGCCACCACCCAGACAGGAAAGCTTCGTCCGGATCCATCTCATCAGGCGGGTAAATCAGTGTGTACTTATACCCTTTTTCATTCATGACCTTGGTGAGGGTTGTGGTCCAATCATCTCCTCCTTTATCCATATCCTGGATGAGGAAATAATCGTAGTCATGTTGGCCAAACCATTCCACGATTTCAGCAGATGGTGACGCACCATTTGTGTAAACGCAGGCAATATCAGGATACAGCCCACGTTGGTCGAGAAACTGAGCGCCCACTAGCATGTCAAAGAGTCCTTCGACTACCATGACTGCTTGTGTTCTTTCCGTGATTCGCCAGGCGCCAAGCGGTGCCCGTGTCTCATGTATTCGGGCGGGAGATATCTAACGTTCAAGACGGCAGGATCTGTAACCGGGTCAGCGTATACAACGCTCTCAGACCAAAGCCAATTACGCTTATAGACCAAGCTGAGTTTATAGGCAGCGTCCGATGTGGCGTACGAGACAGCAGGGTTGCCTATCCCATAGCCTAAGCCATACATCATTGCTGTGTACGGTGTAACGCCTCTATGCTTCAGATAAGACATCGCCGACGAACTGAGGATTCTACTTTGAGCATCTGCCAGCGCTTCCGAAAGGTCAGCGACTGTGACGCCTCCGTTGATCTCTCGTTTCGGTCTCTTTACGATGAACTCAGCTTGTTTTGGCTGATAGTCCGCGCCAAGCTTTTTCGCCAGGCTATAAATGGACCC
>WNFZ01004486.1_pt1 | contig 12966 bp, 11 predicted proteins | sample 5400081 | NCBI WGS metagenome assembly WNFZ01 (sample SAMN13153365, study PRJNA577476) | soil metagenome | isolation source: 80 cm soil or saprolite under grassland replicate 1 | place: USA:California | collected 2016-06-15
AGTTCGACGACGATGTCGCCCGTCCGATACCACCGAGTGTCGCGCCCCGGCAGGAATGCCTTGGCGGTATTTTCCGGCAGATTCCAATATCCTTCCAATACACTAGGTCCAGCGATGCATAACTCTCCCTCGGCTCCCGGCGCGACCTCGGCACCGCCTTCATCGACCACAAGCGGCTCGCAGTGCGGACACGCTTTGCCGATGGGGACCGGTTCAGTTTGGGATTCGGCAACTACGTGTGGGACCTCGTAAAACGTGCAGACATTCGTCTCCGTTGGACCATACAAGTTGAAATAGCGAGGATGCGGCCACAAAGACTTCAATAGTTTCAAGTATTTGATCGGAAAGACCTCGCCGGCGAACAACACGAGCCTAAGCGAAGAATAATCGTGCTGCTCCAATTTTCCGAACTGTGCCAGCAGGCTCAAGATCGATGGAGCCGAGTACCAAACGGTGAGTCTCTTCTCGGCAATCCACGGCGCCAGTCGTCCAGGCTCTTTGCCCAATTGTTCCTCGACCAGCACCAGTGTAGCGCTGTGTTTAAGCGAGACATAAATGTCAAGAATCGACAGATCGAAATGAAATGGAGCATGGGAGGCAAACCGATCGTGTTCATTAGGGTTAAACACGTCGGAGCACCAGTCGATAAAGCTGGCGGCATTGCCGTGCGACAGCATAACGCCTTTCGGTCGGCCGGTTGAGCCCGAAGTGTAGAGGATGTACGCCAGATGCGATGGGTCGGGAACAGCACTGGAAACCGAACGAGCGGGGCTGGCAACGTCGAGCCGGTCGAGAGCTTTGGTGAGCGGAACTCCCGCGCCGACTCCATCGATGACAATCGTGCCGGGCCTAAAGCCTAACTGCTTGAATTCCTCATTTAAACGGTCGACCAAGCGCGATTCGACGATGATCACCTTGACGGCACAGTTATGAAAAATAAACGCGTTGCGCAAAGCGGGGGCTGTCGGATCTGCGGGAACGTACGCGGCCCCAGCTTTCATGATGCCGAACAATGAGGCGACGGCATCAGCGGATTTTCGCAGACAGATGCCCACGCGATCGCCGAGCCCGACACCCATTCCCCGCAAACGGTCTCGCACTCGATCCGACAGACGGGCCAGCTGACTATACCGGATGTCACCGCCCTCGGATTCCTCGACCGCTACGTTATCTGGAAACCGTGAAGCGGAAACATCGAGAAGCTGGTGCAATGCTCTGGTATCCATCGCTGTTGCCGGCTGTTATAAAGGTTGCCCGCTAAATCCGCTAATTAGTGAAACAAAAGGTCAACGTGCGGCTTGTGGGCATCGGCGGATCAACCTTTCTTTGACATCACAAATCGCTCGATGTCCGATAATGTATTAAGGTTCTCGACTACGGCCTCGTGTGGCTCGATCGTGATACGAAACTGATTTTCCAGGAACGTCACCACCTTGAGCACAGCGATGGAATCAAGGATGCCAGTCGTCATCAGTGGAGTGGTGTCGGTCAGCGCCGCCGGATCTTCTCCTGGCAAGTATTCGCTAAGAATGAATGTTTTCACCGTAGTTTTTATATTTTGTGGGTTCATAAAGGCTTCTCGGCTACGAGCGTCGGCAGTGCGCTGTTCCAATTGATTAAGGGTTTTGCAGACGCGATGTTTGTTCTTTGCTCGGCGAACCAAAGAGTAGCGGCACAAGGCCTTCGTACAACTTGTCCGCGAGCAGCCGGTGACCCAGTGCTGTAGTGTGATCGTCCCATTTGGCGAGAATCAGTGAGCCGCGGTCAGTCACGGAGTCAAACCCTGAAGACAAGTCAATGACTTGCAGCCCGGCATTTCGGGCCATCCCAAGCATTTTGCTGCGAGCGGCTGACTCCAGACCAGAAAAATCCGCTGGCGCCGGACGATATATGACTATCGGACGAACTCCTCGCTGAGCGCACTGCTGTGCGAATCTTTGGAACGACCACCGGCACAGCTCAGTGAAATACGGTTGCAGGCGACGCTCAATCATTACCGCGGGCATTTTCCCGTTCACTCGAGCTTTACGGATGACGCTTTCAACAATATCTCGATAACCCGGAGACGGTTCCACTCCTTGGATAAGAGCCTTTCTCAGGTGTGATGCGATGAACTGCTCATCGACTGCGGTTACGGACAGTATCGCCGCGTCAGGTTGGAACTCAAAGCCTTCCTGTTCAAGCCGCAGCACCCTTTGAAGGATACTATCGGCCGCGACAGCTAGATTCAGGATCTCATAGCGTGAATAGCGCGCGTCCGGCACCCGGGAGTTGAGATCGTCTTCGACAAGAGTCTCGTATGTCTGGTTGTTTTTCACCCCCGTGCCCATATCATTCGACGCGCCTAATAGCACGATTCGATACGTGTTCGCTGGCTTGACGTTCTGGTATTCGCGGTCACGCATCCCCAGGGAATTGGACGTGCACGGGGCGCCTCCAAGAACCGTGCTCATCGATGGGACGATATCGGTTAACAAAAAGTCCGACCGCGCGCGAATAAAAGCTTTTTTACCTTTGCTCCATCCCTCGGGCTCTTCGGCGCCATGCCCCCCCCAATTATCCCTCCGGCCTACGTCAAGTTCTTCGTAGTACCCTCGACGCTGCTGATTCATATCGCGCGCGTTCAACACATCATTGTGGAGCCGCGCTATTAAGCCTTTGGTCGCTGGGATCGTCCAAGTAGCCAGGGACGGCCCGGCCAGGAGACATATCGAGCCGGCCGTAACTGCAACTGCCGAAGGCCAGAAGCGAAACGGCTCGCGGCTGGCTGTTGTGCTTCGGCCTTCTGAGGTTTCTCGGCTTGATTGCCCCCACAACATGCCGGACACGCATACGATAGCGAAGACGGGGAGGATAATGGCGATATCGCGCCAGGTAGGTTTGGACGCGGCGTCCATCAACGCCTGAAACTCGGCCCACGATTGACAAGTCCAAAACGCCCAGAGAACGCACATAGCGAAAAAGATCCCGCCTGCTTGCAAGCCATGCATTAACCGCGTCCGAAAAGTGACTCGGGAGGGGGTAAGAGTTCGCTTCCGACCGCGAGTAGTCTCGTAAATCGCAGTGACCAGCACAAGGAGTGCGAGGATCATCCAAAAAGAAAAGTCCTTCCAGTTGAATAACGGCCTGCCGAGAATCCAGAACCATTGCCAGGAATGCAGCAGCCAGGTGGCAAGAAAGGTGACCAGCGTTGCTACTGACATCGCCCAGACCGTGCCCATCTTCCGCAACTTGAAATGAGTCGGATAGAAGAAAAGCTTCATCACGAAGTCTTTCCAATAGATGTTGATGCGTCGCCAGAAGTCGGTGAAGCTTGTGGCGAAGTAATAAAGATGGTGGGTTTCGGGAAGATTAAAACCAAACATGTGCAACAAACCCACAATCAAATGAAAGGTCCCTGAGACACGCAGGTAGAGCAAGTACATGCCCAGGATGCATCCCGCTGCGTCTAAAGCAGAGGATAACTTGTAAACGTCCAGTGGCGCGAATTGATAAATTATTCGATACAACAGCAGCTGGACGACGCCGCGGAACATCCAGCGAAGTCCATTCTGATAGATAGCGGGCCAATCTTCGTTATAGTAAGTCGAGCAAAACGTCTTGTAGTCCACGACTGGAAACAACGGAAAACAAACGTTTGGTAACATGAAAAAGTATGATATCGAGCGAGCCGGGCTGAAAGGAGCTGTGCGATGCCTCAAGTCATACAGATATAGCATCAATCGGAACATGAACAGTGAGCCGAGGATGACCCACATGTCGGTAACGTCAGGAAACCACTGACTGTGCGCCCGCAAGAAAGCGAGCCCAGCGCCGGCGACTGCCACCAACCCAATTCGTGCGCCGAAGCGAATCGGCAGGTGACATAGCCCGATCAGACCAAGCCCGATGCCGACAAGTGTTAAACCAGGAAACAGGTGGTAAAGGAAATTAGCGGTGGTCATCCTTCCACCTACCCACCCAGTAAATACGTTTGGCCCCAAGTGACCGACACCTGTAATGACTGCCACCATGGACAGGAGTGCGAAAAATGGAAGGCGAAATCGCAGCGGCAGGAGGTGATGAATGATGAATCCGGCAAATGTCAACCACATCAGCCGTGCTAGTTGTTGACTCTCAAGCTGCCAATAATTGATAATGATGACAACTGATGCGAACTGTATCAGGATTGCGACAAATTGAGCTGCTCTGCTTAGGTAATGGCCCGATGGTCGTGGCAGTGCTGGCTGTGCCACAGGCATAACCGCTGTTCCATCAGGTCCGTTATACGTTCTTGTTTCAGTCAACATATGAGTTATTGAGGAGGCTCGTCTTGGCCGCTCGACCCCGCCATAGTTCCGCGACTGCGGAGCGAAGGCCGGTTGGGGACGAAGGCGACTCTCTTCTAAGACACAACCATCTTAGGCTGCTTTTTTATTGGGGCCATTTTCCGAAGCGCATGTTTGATTCTGACTTTAAGCAGGTCGGGCAGGAGCGCCCTGAGCTGTCTCTTAATGTACCCTTTAGACTGAGCCGTTAAGCGCACCATAAGCGCGCAAGCATCTGCCACGAAACAATACAACGCTCCAGCGGTAGCCGATATTCGCTCTGCCTCACGAAGCCGTTCTTCATTAAGGCCGAATCCTTTAGTCAACGAGTATCCGTACTTCGTAAACTTGGATTCATATTTTACGGCAATATAGAGGTAGTAACCCTTGAACGGAGAGTTATTCAAGAGGTCAGACCAGCGGTTGAAATACTTCTGATTGTAAGCGCTGCTTACTTGTTCCATGGCGGCTTTCGGAACTCTGGCTCCGATAAATGCGCCAATTTCTTCATGATACTTATCAGGATGTCGGACGTAATCTTCGTAACTCAGTTCGTAGACATGCTTCAAATGTTTCCTGTCTTCCTCGAAAAGCGCATGGCAATGCAGCCAATGTTCAAACAGATTGTGAAGGGGGGCAAGGCTCACCCTCCACCTCTGGTTGGCCATACTTACCGGTACCGGATGGCGCCTTACAACAACGAAGTAGCTGTTAGGGAACGCTGCTTGCAAAAAACGCGTCTTCAGAAGATTGCCCGGCGTCTTTTCCACGCGGATCGGCTTGCTTTGATCCCAATGTCGTTCCCAGCTCTGCCGCAGTTTCAGTGTGTTCTCCGGTGTTAGCAGCCGTGAAGTTTCGGTCAGGTGCGCACGAGGGTCGAACCCGAATTTACCAGCACCGCCGTAAACCTTGCTGATCGGGTAAACATCCTGTAGAAATTGACCCTCGTCCTCGATTACGCCAGTATCCTTAAAGCCGGTGCAGTTTTCCATCCTGGCGATGTGGCGTCCAAGGACGCTGGTTCCGCTTCGGTGCAGACCACAAATGAATACATATCTCCATCCGGTATTATTGCTGTCTCGGATGCTGGTCATTTGCGTTCTCGTTCTTACTTGATTAACGATTCGATGTTACGACGGCTTCAACGAGACCGCCCGCTCAACGTCGAAACCTCGGCTCGCGGTTTGCATAGCAACGCGCTCTGGCGAGCCTGTCTGATTCTGTTTAGGATAAACTCTGGCAGAACTCTCTTAACTCCGCGTTTCACCCGGCCCTTGGTCCGTGTGGCAGTGCGTCGCAGGAACGCACCAAGATCCGCTCCAAGGCAATAAATGGTACCAAAAAGAGCTGAAACCTTGCTGCCTGGGTTGACCGCTTCCTCGCTCTCGATGAACCCTTTGACCAAGGAGTAACCATGCCTGGCAAATTCAGGCTCGTACTTTTTAGCAATATAGCGGTAGTACGTCTTGAAAGGTGACCTCGTTAAGAAATACGACCACTGATCAAAATATTTCTTGCTGTAAACTGCGCTTGTTGTTTCCATCGCATGTTCGGGAACACGCAAACCAAACGGATTACGCCACTGGAGCACAATACGAAAGGTGTCTTCTTTTGGTGGTTCCAGAACGCGTGTGCCGATAAACTCGGCAATTTCTCGATGGTATTTGTCAGGATTTTCGACGTAATCTTCGTAAGTCAGCTCATATACGTGGTTCAGATATTTCCTATCCTGTTCAAAAAGCTTATGGCAGTGCAGCCAATGCTCAAACATCCTGTTAAGGGAGGTTATGTTTACTGCCCATTTTTGCCCGCCTATGCTCGCCGGCACCGGATGGCGTCTGATCACGACAAAGTACGAATTGGGGAAGGCTGCCTGCAAGAATCGGGTCATCAGAAGGTTTTCGGGAGTTTTTTCCACAAATATGCTTTTAGTGTTGTCCCAATAGGAATGCCAGGTGGCCCGCAACCTCGCTACGTTCTCCGGCGTTAACAAATCTGAGCTCTCTGTGCGGTGCATACGCGGATCGAACCCGCACCTGCTGGAGCCACCATACTCAGAGGCACGGCGTAAACATCTTGAAGAAATTGTCCCTCGTCTTCAAATACACCGGTGTTCTTGAGGCCCGTACAGTCTTCCATGCGCGCAATGTTGCGACAGAGGAGGCTCGTTCCGCTTCGCGGCAGACCACCTACAAAGACATACTTGCGGCGAGTTTGATCGTCCTTAGGTGGATCGGTAGTTTCGTTCATCGGTTCTTGTTCAACTCTCGCACAATATCGAGTATATCTGTTGCCACCTTTCGCTGCGGCTGAAACATCCAGATGAAGGCAATCCCGGTGAGGACTCCAACGGGTGCGCAGATCAGTAATTGGATAAGCGGGTGCAAGTGTGCGACCGTCGCGCGGGTCAACCACGTCGCGACAAGCATAACCACCCAAAGAGGCAAGTGCCGCAAGAATCTCGTCCACAAATCGGAAGTGGTTACAGGACCGCGCCGGCCGGCTATGTAATACAAGATTGGCATCCGAATCAGGAGACCTGTAGCAGAAAAAGCAATCGCCACACCGACAGGTCCAAACGGTAACCCGACTATAAAAGAGGCGAGCGTCAGAAAAGCAGCGATCGAAGTCACGCGCAAAATATCTTTGCCTCGTCCCTGGCTGGTCAGCAACCAATTGGCAGCACTAGAAAGCGGAAGCTGAATCGCCGTAAATGTGAAACCTGCAAAAATGGCGCTCGCCGGCTCCCACTTGCGTCCCAGTAATACCAGCGTTAGCGGCAAGGCAAGCGCAAGAAGTAAGCTCGACAAAAAGAACGCACTTATGGCGATCGCTTCGTAAAGCCGCAGAAATGTAGAGCGGTAACGCGCTGGCTGAGACTGTAGACGGGACAATGTAGGGAGGAAGACTGCATCGATCGGCAAAAGGAATTGTTCCATCGGTCGCATGACCAGGGCTGCTCCCCGGGAATAGAGACCCACCGCCGCAGGCCCGTAAGCCCGACCGATCAAGAGATTGTCGCATCCCCGGGCCAGGTTGAATAGGAAGTTCCCAGCCGTTTGATGGGCTCCGAATGCCACCAACGGGCCTATTCCACTGCCTTTAGTAGGCAATTGCGGCTTCCAGCGGGACACCGAGCCTGTTAGCAAAAATGCCCCAATTTCCGTCGCCAAGCTCAAACCGACTAACGACCAATAACGATAGTGCAACAGCGCCATCACAACGCCGACAAAAACGCCAGTCGCCATAGAACCGACTTCAACTAATGCAATAGCTTTGAAGCGCATCTGCCGTTTAAGCAACGCCAGATGTTGAACTCTGAAACCGCCTATCAGGAAAGTAGTTGAAAGAACGAGGGTGATATATGTTATTCGAGAGTCCCGGTAAAACCACGCAATAGCGGGTGACAAAGCGGCTAGAATAAGAGCGCACAAAACGCTTACACCGAGGTTTATCCAAAACAGATTTGATACCTGGGCATCCGTGATGTGTTCTCGCTGCACGGTCGGTGTAGAAAGACCTGCATGCCGAAACATGGCGAGAAAGCCGGTGACCGCCGTCACCATGGCCACGAGCCCGAAATCGTGTGGCGTCAGCAAGCGCGCAAGGAGCATCGTCGAGACGAGGTTCAACCCGAACTTTGCCGCTTGGGATGACATCGTAATCATCCCGCCCGAGATTGTGTGCCGCTTGAGGTTCGGCAAAAGATGATCGGTTCTTATGTGTTCCTCGTTGCATGCCTCCCTTTCTGCCAACGGTGCGGACGACGACGCCAGACAACTCGATGTAACTCGCGGGACAAAAGAATTGGGACTTTCGGTGTTCAAAGCAAAATTGGTCGAAGGCCTTCGCGGCGAGTCAATCGCTGGCTTCTACAACATTGTCGTTCGGATGTCAGCTCAGAATTGGCGGCCTAATTCGGCTTGAGAAGGTATGAGCAACTATGACCCTGTGGATTGAAGATTTCGCGAGACCTAACCTCGACACCATACAGAATCGATCTAGGCGAGAGTGATTAGTTTTCATCGTTTTTCAAGAGAGTCAGCCTATGCGTTTACACCGTACATACGACTTCAGCCGAGACCCGAAACGCTGGAAAAAAGCATAAGCATCCGCGCCTTGACAGTAAAACTCACCAACTGTAGTTGATACTTTGCTCGAGCCAAACGCAACTTTCTCGGCCGGAAATCCATTCGTCAAAGAGTAACCGTACGTTAGGAACTGGTACTCATACTTCGTCGCAACGCGTTGGTAGTAGCGTCTGAAGACTGAGTCCCTTAGAAGGGTAAGCCAGCGCTCGAAGTACCTCTCATTGTGACCTTTCGTTACCTCTTCCATTACATCTTCCGGAACACTCACAGGCAATCGGGTTTTCACTTGAATAACCTCACGGAACGCACCCCTATTTAGAGGCTTCGGAACAGCCGTGCCAATAAATGCGGCAATTTCCTGCTGGTACTTGTGTGGGTTTTCGACATAATTTTCGTACGTTAATTCGTACACATGCCTCAGATGCCTTCTGTCAGCATCAAATAGTTTATGGCAATGCAACCAGTGGCTAAAGAGGCGGTGCAATGAGACCCTGTTTACCTTCCACAATCGCTGGGTCGCCATGCTTACTGGGACGGGATGGCGTCTCATGATGATGAAGTAGGAGTTGGGAAATACTGCTTGCAAAAAGCGCGTCCTAAGGATATTTGCCGGCGTTTTTTCCACGCAGATTGTCTTGCTGCTGTCCCAACGCGCGTGCCAACTATCATGGAGTCTAGTTACGTTCTCTGGCGTTAACAAATCTGAGGTCTCTGTCAGGTGGGCCCGTGCGTCGAACCCGAATCTACCCGGCCCACCGTACTTAGAATCGATTGGGAAAACATCCTGGAGAAACTGCCCTTCGTCCTCCGTTACACCGGTATTCTTGAAGCTCGTGCAGTCCACTAGCCTTCCGATGTTACGGCCGAGTATACTCGTCCCACTTCGGTGCAAACCGCAGACGAAGACATATTTGCGACCATCCCTGACGTCATTTTGCATGATGAGAGTCTTCAACGTCTCGCCGATCTCAGATTTCAACCGCCGAAGAATCGTGGATGGCGCGAGGTCTTTGGTGTTCCTGCATTAACAAACCACGGTGTCGCTTTTCAAGCTCAAACAGAGCCTTGTCCCAAGACCTTAGGACATACGATTTGCACTGATTCCAGCGCTGGCGAGCCCGTTTTGCCGCGGTCCAGCCAAAGAGCTTTTGAATCCACAGGTACTTCCAGGATAATTTTGGGATTTCCAATCGACCGCCTAGCATTGCGGCAAGTTGTTGCCCTTCCTGCATCAAGTCAGGGCGCTCCGGGTAGAAATTGCGGTACCAATTCTGAATGTACACCAGGCAACCCTTTCGGACACGTTCGCTGTCTTCAAGCGAGCGAAGATACTGAATGTGCAACTTCATCGAAAGAAGAAGCGAATCCTTCTTTTTATCTGAATTGCCAATGAAACTTATCCGATTCGCGCCGCTAGCTCGGTAGTAAATCCCAGTTCTGGGTACGAAGCGGGTACCTTCGGATGCCAAGAGCACACGGCAAAAATATTCGCCGTCTTGATCATACTGAAGGCGAGTGTCCCAGGGCCCTGCCGTCTTCGCCAGCTCGCGGCTCACCAGCCACGTTGCGTTTTGCATGTGGATGTTTTCGCGCATCTTCCTCAAGAGCCACTCGACGGGAGAAAGATCTTGCCACAGTGAGTTGCGAACGAAGCGGGCAGAGCGGATTCGATAGTAGAAAGGGGCCCAGGGTGAGGAAAGCAATATTCGTCTGCTGTCAAATTCTCGCAGGGCCGCAAGCTGCCGCTCGATTTTGTCCGGCGCTAGAAGATCGTCCGCGTCCAGATACTGGATGTAATCGCCGTGGCTGAGCCTAAACGCATGGTTCTGGGCGCCTGATAGACCCTGGTTCTCTGTGGATACTAACGTGACATCTTTGAATTGCCGCACCACTTCAGCGGTCCGATCTGTAGACCCATCGTCCACCACGATGATCTCTTTGCGTTGCCAGGTTTGGGCAATCGCGGATTCAAGTGTATAGGCTATCGTATCTTCGGCATTATATGCAGTGATAAGAATCGAGACCAGTGGTTTCATAGTAAATCAACTAACAATGGCAGAAGTCAGATCGCGGTAATTCAGCGCACGCGAAGCGTTATCAATAAGCGACGACAACGATCTCCGTGTTAGCACAGGTTCGTCCAAGTGCCGACCTGATAGTATCAGCGATGCAACCCTCGGCGTTGTAAGCCGGTATCAAAATTGGCACTAAGGCTTGCATCGGAAGACAGACGTCAGATGTCGGAGGTCAGAAGTCTTGAATAAATCCCGGTAGTTATGGCGGCCACTTTGCCCCATGAATACCGCTCGTTGGCGTAGGCCTTAATCTCCGCCCGCCGGCTTTCGAGATTACGGAATAATTCGCTATTGAAGTAATTGTGAATCTTGCGCGCCAGATCAGATGACTCCCGTGGCTTGAAAACAAATCCAGTTTCACCCTCAACGATTTCTTCCGTCAAGCTGCCCACATCCGCAGCGATTGCAGGCAGGCCAAAGCTATATCCCAGAAACAGGACACCGCTCTGGAAGACGTGAGCATAGGGCAGGATCAGAGCGTCGGCCGCTTTGAAATATAATTCGGTTTCCTCATCCGGGATATATTCGATCTTCTCGATGATGCGATCACCGATGCCACTGCTGGCAATGGTGCGTCGAACCTGGTTCCAATAGCTCTCCGGGCCCTTCGGCTTTCCGACAATAAGCAGGCGATAACTGCGGTCTCTCTTTAAGAGTTCGTTAAACGCAGCGATCAAATATTCGAGGCCCTTATAAGGCGCGATGTTACCGAAAAAGAGCATTGTCTTATCATTCCTGGTTATGCCCAATTGGTCTTTGGCCTCTACACTTGAAAGACTCGTATTCCGAGCGGTATTGTTAATTCCAAATGGGACAACGCTCACCTTGCTTTCGGGAATACGAAAGTCGGATATCATCTCCTTTTTCATACCGTTGGTGTGCACGAAAATATGGTCGCTCAAGTGATATTGAATTTTCAGAGAGATCCGATTTAGCCATGAATCGTTCGAATCCCGTTTACCCGCGTTAACATTGTGGGCTGTGAGAACGATCTTTTTCCCAAGCAATCTATAGTAGAGCATCAACACCGTGCAGTCTAGGAGCTGGAATTTATTGTTCCATAATATGTGGAATAGCTTGGGTTTTGCCGTCGCAGTATACCCGACGAGCCTCACGTAGTACCTCAACACCCTTAGAATCTTCTCTGCCGGCTTGGCGTCGCGCCGTTGGTCGCCGCGCAAGTTTAGAAAATTCACTCGCGGATCAGTGAGCAATTCCGGCACTTTCAAATCGTCGCTGCCAATAAAATCAACGTGTACTCCCGCCGATGTAAGTGCGACTGCCATTCCGAGCGCGTAAGGTTTGTCCCCGCCGCCGGTCAGTAACGCAATTCGGAGAGTTGAGAGTTGAGGGTTGAGGGTTGAGGGTTGAGCGTAGATAGGAAACTCAGCCTTATCTGCTCGCACCGCTTTTTCCAATTCTATCGAGCCGGTTCGCGATCTCGCAGTCGAGACTGGGGCCTGGTTTATCATTGGGCAGTAACCACTTTCGCGGTTGGCGGCGTGGCCTCGAGTTGACTCATCACGGCGTCGAAGACTTCATCGACTGATATAGCCGTTGTTGCGCGCTCGTCGTATCCGCGCTTGTAGAAAAATTCCTCAAGAAGAGGCGAAACTATTTTCTCTTGGACACCGTAATCATAAATCTCCCAGGGACTCGTGCAGGTGAAGAGGCTCACGCAGGGAGTCTTGGTACCGAGAGCAAAATGCATCGGCAGACTGTCGCCGCCAACCAAACACCGGTGATTTCGGACATCGGCCAGGTGCTCGAGCAGCGATCGCCTTTCCGGAAGGATATTGACGGTCAAGCCCCTGTCTTCAAGCGCCTCCTTTAGTTCCCCGTAGCAAGCCCATTTCTTCATCCTCCATACATGACCCGAATCGGCCGCTATAGCAACATCGCCTGACAGTTCGGTTTCAATCGCGCTGGGCATCACATACGGTTCACTAGAAAAACGCAAGTCCAGGCCGGCAAAGATTAACTCCTGGTAGGTCTGCCGGTTTAGCAGTTTCAGCCGATCAGCCTCTTGCCGGCCATAGGAACTAATCAGACTGAGATCAAACCAGCCCTTCGAGTTGTCGGTGTAACACAAGTGCCCTGACGATTCGGCGTAAGCCCCGAACATCGCGGCCGGCCTGACACTCTTCAGGAAAAGCGCAACCTCGAGAGTGTCCTCCAGATTTATGGCTAGATCGTAGGGAATATCTAAGGCTCTCGCGCGCGCTTCCCAGGAGAAATGACGCAGATTATCCGCCAGTCCGTCCAGAAATACGGCGTTCTTTGCCGCTGTGATCCATGTGACCGAGCCGCTCAATCGTCGCAGGAGCGGCGTCGTCCGGACAACGTCTCCGGTGGCGCCAAGTTTGATGATCAGGGTGTTCATAGATGATACAAGCAGCTGTGTGGGTTCAGGCGCGGATAAATCAAATGGCTGCGACCGGTACCGCCGCCTCTACACTTGCGCGATCAATCTCCGCCAGTCCAGCCGAGTAT
>WNFZ01016349.1_pt1 | contig 12966 bp, 13 predicted proteins | sample 5400081 | NCBI WGS metagenome assembly WNFZ01 (sample SAMN13153365, study PRJNA577476) | soil metagenome | isolation source: 80 cm soil or saprolite under grassland replicate 1 | place: USA:California | collected 2016-06-15
TATTCAGCAACAATAACTATGGAATATGAAGGCATCATACAATTTTATACGGACGGGTTCGGCAGAAGCTTACCAGAAAATGTAAGGAGGGTTATATCACAAATGGGTCCCGAACCCAAGCACAAAGCATTAGACACCACACCACTTTAAATTTAGCAATCATGAAAATCAGTAAAACTGCACGATTGATTTTAATAATTATTCTAATAATTTATGCAGTTAGTGCAATACTCCTATGGCGATCAGGAATTTTTCCTGTGCAAAAACAGAATATAGTTAATAAAAAATAGCACCCCATTATAACCAAAATAAAGCCCGCATTTTACTTGTGGGCTTTTTTGATAATCAGTTATGAGGAATTAAAAATTGGCTATAAATCCTTTGCTAAGTTTCCGTTTGATTGTTGACATATTACTGTTTTAGCTATTATGCCTTCAAAGAAAAATTCAGTTGCACTTTTTCATCTTTCTCTTTTTAATTCTTGTGTACTGGCAATTAAATGGCGTTTCTTCAATCTTTATATATGTCGTTTACATATTAACGCTGTGATATCTTTGCAAGGCAGGCGCAAGGTAAAGAGTAAGTTATTATCACTCAGTCCGTTTCCAACCACAGTATATTTCATCCGATCATTAGGGTCTTTCGGCTCAGAAATAGAGGGGCCTTAAAGGGTAACATTTATGAGCCTTGACCGTTTTTATTTCTTTTAGTGCTGTCTAATCCATCCACAAGTTCGTTCAATGGAAGCCAATAGGTTGATTGCAGGAAATCATTTTTTAATTCTATTATTGTAAATATAATTTCACATTGGTTTTTAACATAATGAATAATGGCGTCAGAATAAGATTCTTTTATGTGATTTTCCTGACAGTGACCATTTCCTTTCGCTATAGTAATGAGACTTTTGATGATTTCCGTATCCTGTTTAATCAAAGCTTCTTCATATAAACTTTTAAAAAATGGCTTTCCATCAAAAACGTCATGAAAGTATTCCTGGAAAATACGAAGCTTCTCTACACGCTCAGTAATCGAAACCGAATCTTTAGACGCAACGATTGAAGAGTATAATTCATTAAACATTTCACCTCTGAAAGAAAGCGATGCCTGCTCCCTTGCACTCATGATTTCAGTTTTCATTTCATTCTTTCTGCTCTTTTCTTCACGAGCAGGTAGCCAAAGCGTTGTTATATATAAAGTAACGATTCCAATAACTAAAGATTGAAAAATGCTGCCGATTGTCCCAAGCTTATCCCACCAATCTTTAGCTAATTTTTTTGAGCCGGAAGAATTGGTGTTACTATCTGCCCTGATCTTTTTAATGAAGACGGTTTTCATAATTTAAAATTTTTGAGATTAAGACTTTTCAATTACTCTTTTTTTATGTTCATTCTTATCCCCAAATTAAGATTACAAGAACTACACATTCAAATTGGCATGTGTAATTGGAGTAGAGGAATTATATAAATTCTGTTATTTGGCAGAGCATTGTTTTATTGAAAAGATTTCAAATTTTACAGTATTGACAAATGATGTAAGCAGCTTACAACAGAAAGAATTTACATTTGCAATTTTTGCAAAAATTTTGTTTCATTTTATTATTGCTCTTTACCACAACACATAAGCTTACCTTTTACTGCCTTAATAAAATTGGTGATACAAATTTTGGAAAATAAAAAAGTTTAAAAAAGAGAGGATTATCGGTATTTTATAATAAGGAGAAAATACTTAAAATACGTATTTACCGCAAATGAATTCGCGTATAAATACTCACTTCTCCTTTGATCGTCCTTGCCAGAGTGCTCACTAATTTTTCAGTTTATTGATTATTCTATATTTTTTGATAGTCACACTTTCAAAAATATTCTGAGCGCGTTTTGTGATCACTCTTTCAACAATAAATACTCTCTAATCTCATACTGTTTGTTTCTTCATCTAGCGTATGGTAATATCTTTTTGTCTCAATGATAAATTATAGAGTTAACAGGGCCATTCTATCTTGTATGGCTTGTGATTTCAAGTTTGTAGATTCTCTTGGAGCATAACACCGTTCTAAGTAGCGCTCTTTTTTTTTGAGGCCGTTTACTGATATGATTCAATTTTTCGGATTAATTCCGAAATGGAAAAAGTTTTTTCAGCGCAACCTTCACATATTTTTTCTTTTTATCAAGAATGCGTAGAAGTACGGGATGGTTGCCCAAAATCACGTGTTTCTACTCTTGACTCAGAGCAATTCAGAATGTACTTTTGTAGCAAGCACGACTTTATTTTTACTGAAGCAAACGAGACTATTTTGCCAAACTAATTGCATCTATCATTTTTAAACCATATTTTGTTGCATTGATTTAAACCATTGCTTTTTTTTTAAAATAAACAGCGTCTTCTGTTAGCGGTGTTATCTCGATTTATACTTTCTATACTTTTCACAAACATAAGCTGTCAATTCATATAACCTTCCTGCATCACCAAACTGGAAAAATATTTCTCTAATAATACATGGGTTGCCGAAAACACATTTAGAGTAGGCGTTTAATTATGTTACAATGAAAGAAACATATGCTGCTGAACATGAAACAATAATACACGTTCATGAAAAAGAAGAGGACGGAATATTAATTCGCAATCTTCCTCAATTATCAAAGTCCATGACTTTCGCAAACATGTTTAAACAGTCAAAGATCAGCCGTGAAATTTTGAAAAATATTGAGTGGCTTTTTCCTGCAGTATGTAAAAGGAAAGATCAAAATGATATGACGGAAACTGAGAGGTCTCGTTTTTTGTGTGCCTTTCATATGATTAACAGCGATGGCACTCTTGGAAAACTGGTAGATATTCATAATGAAATGCATATGCAGCACACGAATGCACGATTACTCCCGTGGCACCGCAACTATGTTTATTTATTTGAAGAAGCTTTACACAATTATCATCCCGATGTTTGTGTGCCATACTGGGATTGGACAAAACCTGAAGAGCAACATTTTCCTGCATGGTTACTCGCAGAATTACCTACTGTTATTACTCCGACAAGAACCATAAATGTAGTTAGATCTCCAGGTACTGATTCACAACTTGCATCAATTGCTTCAAGTACTCCTTCTGCGCTCTCAAAAACGGACATTCTCACTTCAAGCTGTTGATACTAACAATACACGTTTTATCGTACGATATCCCTCTTTTCCTGTAAAACAATTTGCAGATAAAATCTACTATTACCCCATATTTGAACCTGCACATTTTATAACAGAAGCGGGAATGATGATGGGTATAAGGCAGCGGAGCGAAAAAAACAACAGTTCTAATTAAAAATATTGTTGTTATGAACAACGATTTCAGCAATTATACATCATGTCGCACTGTTGCGAAATTTGGATTTAAAAGAGCAATAGGTTTAACCTATGCATATACAATAATATTCATTTTGTATGCTATTGTACGTTCTTCGTCTGTCATATTAAACCAATTGCATAACGAAAAAACCTTATTACCTACTTTATTTGCAAATGGCTTTAGTATAGTTATTTCAAGTTTATCTATTGCAACTTTAGTTGCAATATTTTCTGCTCTGCTGGGGATGTTTACAGCTCTTGTTATTTATTGGGTGATTAAAGTGCTTTCTCAATTTGATATTTCTTCTATAAATCCTATAGTTATCGGCTTTGTCATTTGTCTCATTATTAATCTGTCTTTGCAGGGAATTTTATTTTCCATAACAGGATTTTTGTGGGTTGCCTCTTCCCCTGCAGCCTATTGGTTTTGGATAGGTATCCCTTCGGTGATGCATGTCTTAGAGGGTGGTAGATGGGCAACACGATTTACAGTTCAGCATCATATTGAACAACAGCAAATTTAGGCGACATAGTATGGAGGTTAAATTTATAGAACGATCAGAAGAAACAAAACAGAAATAACAGTTGTAAATGAACAATAAACAGAAAAGAATCTTTGTCTATCTTTTACCTACAAGCACTGCCTTTTATTTGCTTTCACAATTTTTAGGACAAAAATCGGGTTATTTTTTAGGCTTCTTTTTTTATGGTGACATGGCTAAAATTTAGCCATGTATTTTTCAAAACTCGTATTCCCATTATCTTTATTAAGTCATTGATTTTTGTATGTGTGAAATGAAATATGTGGTATATGAAAAACAAAAATTCAATCAGTTTTGCAGACAAAAAATATCACGTTAGTAAGTGCTTATTTGTCTCGATTTTTAAAGTCCGTTTCGCAACGATTTTATTGTTGTTTTTTCTTTCAGTTTTTGAATACTCTTTTCAGTTTTTGAAAAGGATTTTTACTTATCTCTATCATCTATTCTCAAATTACATAAGCCAAAATTTTATTTTAAAGAACAGATCGTTCTAATGCGTTAATGTGCCCAATCTTGCACATGGCAAGATGTACAAACGTGGCCACGTTTGAATCTTGCCCCTTCACTCCGAAGTCGTGCGGGGTTTGTAAAAGACCATAGAAAATATTTGAAGAACCGCTATTAAAAAAAGATTATGAAGAAGCAGGAAAATGAGGTGCGAAATATTTTTATCAAAATCAGAATGAACAAGGGCGAGTTGAATCAGGTAAAAAAGAATCAGCGGCAAACAACCGAAAAAAATCTTAGTAACTACATCCGTAAAGTGTCGTTGCAGAAACCCGGTTATTGTAAAATACAGAAACCAATCAGCAGATGATTTTTTACGTGACATGCTGGAGCTAAAAAAAGAGCTTAATGCAGTAGGAAACAATTTTAACCAGGCGGTAAAAAAATTACACATATTGGATAAGATTCCTGAGTTCCGTTCATGGGTAACCACAAATCGTTCTCTGCAACGGTCTTTGATAAGCAAAGTAGAAGAAATAAAATTACGTATGAATCAACTCTATGAACAATGGTTGCGAAAATAACAACACCACATCGCATTATGGACGCTTTAAATTATAACGAAAAGAAAGTGCAAAAAGGAAGTGCAGAATGCATTTACGCAGGCAACTTTTTGAGTGAACCTGTGAAGATGAACTTTTATCAAAAACTGGAAGCATTTTGAAAACAGGAATGTTTTGAACGATAGGGCACCCAGTTTGCAGACATAATGATTCTGATTTTGATAATCGCCGCTATCATTTCCTTTGCTGTCGGGGAGCATACAGATGCTTTTATTATTCTTGCTATTATAATTGGGAATGCGTGGATGGGATATTCACAGGAAAGCAATTTCCATAAGCTTTTGCTAATAATATTTTTTCGTTCTGTGCAACTAAAACAGATCCATAGATTTCAGGGCATAGGGCCAGAATGTTTGGTTTTACATCTAAAATGATCAGGATACCATCAGACGATGTATTTATAATTTTATTAAATAATAATTCTGATGATCCTTATTTAGAAACGATATCCAAAAAGATATTAATGTCATCTATAAATGCTTCGATACGTTACCTGAAGAGCCTATAAAACTCACCGAAGAAAAATTAAAATCTTATACCGGCACATTTGCTGCAGATCGGGATTGGGAAAATGATGAAATGGGTAATGATAATTCTGTGATATGGACAGAATAGCAGAAAGCGAAAAGTGGGATAATTTCAAAACTGAAATCATAATTCGTTTCATTGAAGCATAGCAGGACGGGGGCCATTTAAAAGTGAATTTATTTTATATTACATTTATCCGGACGTGCACATCATTTTTGTAAATTCGAAATCACTCAATTTATCGTTATGCCTAACTCTCCTTTTTCCCGTCGCAATTTTATTACTACCGTAGCAGGTGCCACAACTGTGGCTAATTTCACTCCACTCCAGAATTTCGCCAACATAATATCCGAAGATCAGGTACCTCTTCCTGATCGTGAGATCAGGATCATCAGCACTGGCAATTTATCTGCGAAAGAACAGGAAAAGATCAGGGCAGTGTCCAAAAATATTGACCTGCAAATTGTGTCAGATCCAAAATCGCCGGCATTTGAAGAAGCGGAAGTTATCATTGGCAATGTGGAACCTTTAACGCTTCAACGTGCCAAGAAATTAAAATGGGTGCAGGTGTTGCATGCCGGTGTAGAAAATATGCCCAAGGAAATGATTGAACATCCGCTGGTGCTCACCAACATGCAAAAAGTATTTGCACCCGTGATTGCTGAAAGCGCAATAGCTCTGCTGTTGAATCTAACCCGTGGCCTGGTACAATTTGCCATTCCGAATTTCCAACAGAAAAAATGGGTGAGCGATCCACCGGATAACATTAAGCTTGATGACCTCTATAATAAAACTATCGGCATTGTCGGAATGGGTGGCATTGGTTCAGAAACTGCAAGACGCCTTCATTATGGGTTCAATATGCGTGTGTTGGCAACGGATGCAAAACCTATGCACAGACCAGATTTCGTGGAAGAATTGCATGACCCGTCATGGTTTATGGAAATGGTTCCAAAAGTGGATGTGTTGATGAGTGCTGCACCACTTACAAAAGAAACTAAAGAAATGTTTAATGACCAGGTGTTCAGTAAAATGAAACCAGAGGCGTATTTCATTAATGTGTCGCGGGGTGGATTGGTAAAGCAGGATGCATTGATAGAAGCACTGAAATCTAAAAAAATCAGGGGTGCAGGTTTAGATGTGGTCACTCCTGAACCATTGCCGGCGGATAATCCGTTATGGACTTGTCCCAATCTGATAATTACCGCGCATAATTCAACAGTAGCGGACAGCCGCTATGAAAGAATGTTTGCTCTTGTGATGGAAAATGTAAGACGCTATACTTTGAGATTGCCGCTAATGAATGACGTTGACAAGGAAAAAGGATATTGACCTGACACAAAAGCAACAGAGGAATTTAATGTTTATGTTATATGGAACAATCTCATTCCGCTAACAACTTTTTCAAATTTGTAATTAATTCAAAGCAAAAGTAAGGCAGTGCAAGTTTCAGATAACTCCATCTGAAAGTCATATGGACGTATTAAAATACAATCCTGATTATTTCAACAAACTATATATTCACTAACCCAGTTGTTTATTAAAAAAAAGAAGGTGTTCCCTAATATGTCCGATCCAGTAGGTCCAGTTATGTTCACCCACATATTCGTTATAGATATGAGTAATATTATTGGTTAATAAATCGGCATGCAGTTTACGATTTGCTTCGATAAGTATATCATTTGTTCCGCAATCAAATAAGAAAGCGGGGAGGTTATCCCTGTTTTTAAGCAATGTTTCCAGCACAGAAGTTTGATGAGTGACATTAGCTGCTATTTCGCTTATATCACCGTTTTCATACCAATTGGTAAGCTGTTGAAACTCAGTAATAGAGCTTAATGCGCTAAAAGCTTTGAAAAGATGCGTGTAGCCGGCTCCTATTCTCAATGCACCGAAGCCGCCCATTGACAATCCGGTAATAAACAAAGGTGAATTAACGGAAGCTATTTTTATTTCCTGTCTCACCGCAGAGGGCACATCCTCCACAATCCATTTTTCATAATCATAGCCATCTTTGTGGGGAAGGAATCCACTTCCATCCCGCCAAAGGCCATCACTAGGCATTACCAATACCATTGGCCTGATTAAACCATCTTTAATCATTTTTTGTGCAGTAAGATGAACTCCAGCTTTCAAAGGCCAGCACCAGGAACTTCCATAGACGCCGTGCAACAAAATTACAATGGGCACATCCTGTACGTTTTTCATAGGTGGAACATATACGGTCATATCTCCCCGTCCGGAAAGGTTTTTTGTACGTATGGTAATATGCCTCAGGTTATCCCTTTCAAATCGTGGGTTAGAAATCTCAGTTGTAAAAAAACGTTTGCCTGTCATATTGATGTTCATCTGTCATTAAAAGTGACTAAATACTAACATGGTAAGTTAGATTCCTCCCATAACGTCAAAGAATTGATTAGGCGTTGCGGCCGCAGTGCATATCATCAAAAGCTTTACTCAATTCATCCAATTGGTAGGTTCGCGTTATCATTTTATCCAGTATCAAATCGCCTTTGGCATATAATTGCTGCAGGATGGGCATGTCTATTTCGGGGCGGCATTTCCCATACAAGGGATTGATATAAATTTTATCCCATTCAAATAAGTTCATATCAATGGTTACATTACTTTCACAACCGCTTACCTGCACGGCAGTGCCTGCATTTCGCACCATGGCTAAAGGAGCTGCCACCAAATCAGGTATAGCTGTGCACTCAAACGCATAGTCGGCTCCCCTGTTTCCTGTTAACGCTTTCACCTGTTTTGCCATGTTCAATAATCCTTTATCATTTTTATCAGCTAAAAGCGTATGGGTTGCGCCATATTCTTTTGCCATGTCCAGTCGCAGCGGATTAATATCTACAGCAATAATTTTGATGGCCCCGGAAATTCTTGCAGCTTGTATTACGTTTAATCCCACACCTCCGGTGCCAAGCACCACTACCGAGCTGCCGGTTTTTACCCGGGCGACATTCACAACAGAACCATAACCTGTCATTACTCCACAGCTGATAATTGCTGCAGAAGTAAAAGGCATTTCTGTTACTATCTTCACAGTAGCAGCTTCCCTTACCACTGTATATTCACTCATCGTTCCTATACTAAAGGAACGTTCAATGGGCTTACCCTTATATAAAGTTCTTTCCAATGCCGCATGGCCACCGCTGACTTTATTGCCTGCTGTTACCGGTGAATTATTTTCACAGATATGGTGGTTGCCTTCCATACACTGAAAGCATGTGTGGCAGGGGATGGCCCAGTTGAGAATTACTTTATCGCCAGGTTTTAGGTTTGTAACAAATGGCCCGGTTTTGATTACTATACCAGCACCTTCATGCCCCATCACGATTTGCTTGCCCCAGCTTTGTGAGTCCCAATCGGTATGGCAAATACCGGCAGCCTTTATTTGAACAAGTATTTCATCGCCATCCGGGTCATTCACTTCGATTTCATCTACAAGAAATGAATCTTTACCATCTGCAATAGCAGCTTTTGATTTTAGCATAAACTAATTTTAAAAAAATTACAGAATTATATCAGTTTCCATTACCAGAACTTAATATATAGCGCCAGTAAAATACTCAATATTATCACACCTATCGTTTCTATAATAATTTACCAGGCAAAGGGAGTTTAAATTGGAATCTTTCAAAAGTTATTTTGATGACGGTTTTATTGTTAATGCTTTCAATAAGCTATTTTATACTCACGCTTAGGGACTTTCACTGAGGACAACATCACTGGCTCTGACAATACTGCCGCGGGTCTCAGTCTTACTATTTATTAATCATAGCCTCATCATGTAACTTTCGGGAAATATCACATTTTCTTCAGTACGCTCTTTTGTTACACTTAAAATAGTACTGGCAAGATTCTGTACCTGTACCAGCAATTCAGGAACAGCATTGCTTTCCCAAAGCACACCTCTTAAATTACTGCCGATAGTGAACATCGTTTTATTTATTGTAGCACCCTCGTTTTTTACTGCGCCTGTTGTTGCGTCTGCATTAATTTTACTTACAGCAATGTCGTAGGGATAACAATTAGTAATTATTCATCTCTAAAAATTTATCCAAATCCAGCCAGAGAATATATTTTGGTGGAACATCCGACTATCTATAATGCAGCACAGCTTAAAATGGTGGATATGTTTGGACGAGTTGTCAAAACGATTAAGACCGATAAGACTAGTGATCAAACGGAAGTTGATATTAAAGGTTTAGCGCCGGGATTTACAAGGTAATATGTGAAGATGGCATAAGTACAAAAAGCGGGACTATTGTAGTGGAATAACAATTTGCATGCTTCTCTTATCAAACCTGGAAGGCGCTCGTAAAGGAGGAGTTTTCATGCGGTATATAATTTGCTTTACTGGTATTAATATGACTCGTGAAAATACCTTTTTTGTGTTGCAATCTATTCTATGAAACTACCCTATGAAAGCACCTGTATGGGGTTTAGGTGCGATTTATTCGCTTCAGTTCAACAGAAATTCTTTGTTCCCATAACGGCTCAATAAAGCCTTCACCTCATTCATCCATTTATTTTCCCTACTCAGATGGTTCTGTTTGGTTGCTATAATCCAGACATTTATCTTTTGATCTACGAACAGATTCGTTTAAATAATTTTCTTTTCTCGTGTGCTATTAGTTTTAGGACTATAGTACAACGGGCTCCGTTTTTACGGGGCCTGTACTATTTCCTAGTAACATACTCTCGTAACCGTCCCTTACAACCCTCATCACTTATGGGGAATTTTTATTCATGCCCCATAAATTCCTTTTTTATAGTGTCAGGAGTGAGTGTACCCACGAACAGAATAGTCACAAATCATATTGGTGGTATTTTGTTAGCCAATTTACGTACTTGGCTTTCATAAAACCATTCCCAGAATTGAGAAGAATTCCTATATTTTTTTCTTATGTTATATACCAGCATTTGAAACAAAACATGCAAAATTCTTATTAAATTGAATATAGCAATAAGAAGGGTACACCAGTATTATAGTAGCGGATAATAAAAGCATTTCTTTTGAAATTCATCACTGATGTTGATTCTATTTTGTATATGGTTTTTGAGTCTGGAGAACATTGGAATAAGGAATAAATAATTAGAGTTTAGTTTGTCATTTTTCTTTTTTGACATTAGCAATTTACTCAATCTTAAGTTCAAATAATGGTATTTGTTTATTGCGAACTATAAAAAAAACTTAACAGCTTCTATGAGTGTATTTTTAGTTGAGTACCAGGCAATAACAGCAATTTTGCTATCACTTATATTTTATTTACTGGCAAATAAATTTTAAAAAATGAACATCACTATCACTCCACTCCCCACACTCAATAAAAAAAATTTTTTACACAATCGAGTGGGGCAAAAAAGCAGGTCAGCGAATTGCTACAGGCATTTTCACTTACGTCCATCCAGAAAATCAAATTCAGGAACAACATAACAAAGAAGCACTTGATATTCTCGAAATCAAAAAATCAAAATTAATTTTAGAATGGCAAGCAGTCGGTACAGGAAGTCAACCTTGTCACAAGTACAAGAATAATTTTTTATAAAGGAGATGGTAATAGACATCTTGAATGCAGTCTTATTCACTTTAAAAAGTTTGTAAAGAACAAATACATTTCACCCCTCGACATAACAGAGGATTGCTGCGAGCGGTTTCGAAAATATCTATTGGATCATTTAAATGGAGAAACACCTGCAAATTATTTTACCAGATTTAAAAAGGTTTTGAAATCTGCAACGAGGCAAGGTTATTTTAAAATAAATCCAACACAAGATATTTCTGCAAAGGCAAACAAGAATAAACAAAGAAAAAATAATTTAGAAGCGGATGAATACATTCAATTGCTTCGCACACCATGCCTGAATGAAGAAGTAAGTGAAGCTTTTATTTTGTGTTGGCAAATAAAAAGAGCCGGTTTATTTTTGATTTACCAACTGCCGACGGAGCAAATAAAGCACTGGGATTGTGGTGTAAAAATGCGGGGATAAAAAAGCATATTACATGGAATTGTGCAAGGTCAAGCTTCAGTATTTTACTTCAGGATGAAAGAGTAGATGCAGCCCACTGTTGCTTTAATGTTAGGGCATACTTCTTCAAAGTATGTTAACGAAATATACAAAAGATACAGACCGAAGAACCAAGAGGAAGTAATACACAAATTACCAAAGCCGAAAGCAAAAGACTTCTCCGTTGATTTTGTGATATAGTGTTGATATAAGTATAATGTTCTAACATTCAATTTTGAAAATTAATCGTGTTGGATAATAACCAATTTATCCAATGCTAATATTACTCTTTCTCGAACGAAATAACTTTAAAATAGTTGGCAAGATTTAGATTAATTATCTTTGAAGTGAGAAAAAGCGTGAATCACTGAAAAGAAGTGACAACAAGTTCGAAATCGCGCATCTTAATGACACATAAATGACTCATGAGGCACATAAGTGATTGATTTCCAGAGCAAAAATGTTCCTGTTCCGGGCACGTGGTTACCATTATTTTTACAATAAATCATGGTTACTCCTTTTGAAATTTGCCAGTAAGAAGTAAAGTAAGGATAAGTAAGAATTAAAAAATGTAAGGCAATGTTTAGAAAGCCAACAAACTTCTAACTAAATCTTTGGAGCCAGATTTTGATCTGAAGTCAATAGTGGAAAATGTTTCGCTATAAAAAGAACGAATGGTAACACTCAAACAAAAAGAGCAAGGCTTTGGATGCCTTACACTTTGTAATTATAAGGATATTTAATACTCTATCGATACAGTTTAAATTATCCTGTTTATTGTGCTATATGTCGTGATATTCTCATCCCTTTATGAACTTTCATGTTGACCATAAAAGCCCTACTTTTTTAGAAATTGTGACTTATTTTTTACAGTTAAAATCGCTGAATTTGGAGGCCATTACTATTATGGTAATGACGAAAGTATTAAACTTGCTTACTCAGAATTGAGTAAAGAAATTTTTATGACTATCATCCTAAAACTGCAACATATCAACCCCAAAATAGACTCATATTAACAAGACAAAGAAATACAGCAGGTAACAAAGTTATATTTGCAATAGCAGGTCTGGACGGAAGAGCAATTGGCCACAAATTGTCTCGTCCTGAAATAGGTTGTATAGAAAACAACCTAAAGAACTTAAAACAACAAGCGTTCATGAGTATTTAAAGGAACAGGTTATGAGCTTTAGCCAAAAGTACGGTTTAAGCAGAACCACCTCAACAATGGATAATGATTTCATAAGCATTTATAATCTGTCTCCAAAAAAGCAACAGAAGTATTATCTTCCATCAGTGAAAAACAAATGGAGGTGAAAAACAAAATGGATATCGAATCACAAATGGATCTTCGTCCGCCAAACACCCCTCCAACCTACTGGCTCACCCGATTTATGATTCTTCGCTTGCTGGGGATAATTTACGCTATAGCCTTTCTCGTGGCAATCAATCAGATTGTTCCTTTGATTGGCTCTAACG
>WNFZ01004489.1_pt1 | contig 12960 bp, 14 predicted proteins | sample 5400081 | NCBI WGS metagenome assembly WNFZ01 (sample SAMN13153365, study PRJNA577476) | soil metagenome | isolation source: 80 cm soil or saprolite under grassland replicate 1 | place: USA:California | collected 2016-06-15
GGCCACAAATAGAATAAAGCGTTTGACGTTTTTCCTCTTCCAGAAGGCCAGATGTTTCAAAAACTCCTCGGAAGCCAGCCGAATTTCGCGCGGTTGAAATTCCTCATAGCACTTACATTGGCCGACCTCGCAAGCATCGGATCCTTTGCGCCACGCTATTAGATCTATTCCGCGTTGGAGTTGCCCTTTGGTCCCGTAGATTTCGCACGAGCTGATACCCTCCTCGCGCTCGAAGAGGTCACGGCAGAGCTCCTGAAACGGATCCGGCTCGAGTTCGTAAAATGGGACTGGCTTGCTTGGATTGAAGCTGAGTGGCATCGGCGGTCGGAAACCTCAAGGTAGAATACATGTGAACAGCAAGATATTTTACGCAACTCCGTTGCGATCGGCCAGTCGTAAAGGCGTTACGATTCCCGTCGGCGTCAGGTTGGTCTACTGTGACTTGACCTCAGAGTATAGCGCGCCGTGATTCCGCCAGGCTCACGCCCTGTTAGGGACGGCAAAAACGCGGAATAATATGCGAAAAATATGCACGCCGTTCATTGCCAGGCCCAAGATCTATGACTGCATCCGATTTTTCGGTCTCCAATTCAACACTTAAGATCCCTTCATCCGTCATCCACGGCTAACGATTGCGTTACAATTTATTCTGCCGTAAAATTTCCGCCATGGAGAATTTAACCAATAGAATTACAACGAAAGAGGCAGCGCGATTACTGGGGATCAGCGATGGACGTGTGCGGCAGATGATTCTCAATGGACAATTGTCCGCTAAAAGATTCGGTCGCGCCCTGACTTTATCGCGCGGTGACGTCGAGATGCTCCGTGGGCGCAAGGTTGGTAGACCTAAAAAAGGAAGATCAGCCAAACGGGTCGTTGGAAGCAAGTTTCGCAAGGCTCGTTCAAAGTCGTTGAATGAGATCATTGCCGAATCGAACATTACGCCTTGGACAGACGCCGATTTCAAGCGTGCTGCAGAGATCGGTGGGGGACTCTTTGACGGCTTGGCAGAACAGGTCAGGAGATGGCGTGACCAAAACGAGACGCTGGAGGTTGAACGGTGGGCAAGGCTAGGGCTTTAGTCGATACCGATGTCGTCTCCTTCATCTTCAGTGACAACCCGTTGGGAATTCCTTACAGACAGTATTTGAGAAAGCGCGCTACGTGCATTTCCTTCATGACCAACGCCGAGATCGAACGAGGCATGCGTCTAGCCAACTGGGGGGTAAAAAAAAGAGAGGAAATGAAAAGATTCCTGACGGCAAAATTTGCGATCATCCACACGAACGACGAGATCTGTCGCAAGTGGGCGGAGATTATGTCGATAAAAGGACACCCTATCGCATATGCTGATGCCTGGATCGCGGCGACGGCAATGGCCTACAAAATACCGCTGATCACGCATAACCGAAAGCATTTCGAAGGTGTCGCGGGGCTGAAAGTGATCTCAGAAGACGAGTAGCGATATACAGAAGCGCTGTCACCACGATCAATGCTTCAGCCGTCTCGATGTGGCTGGTGGCAGGCTGTGCGTCATAGTTTCGTTCCACTCTTTGAAACCTTATGCTTAGGCTCCCCGATCATTAACGTCACTGTACATGGAGGAAGCCACCCCGAATCCTCCGAACAAAACACTTCACTACCCAAGTCGCGCCAGGCTGCAACATAAGGATCCCTTTCTAAGGAAAACAAGGTGTTATATGGTTGACCGAGAATGAATAGAGCCCCATCACTCCTTCGCTTGATAACACACCCATGATCAAATAGGCGATGGTGTGCTTCGGTTGTCAGGGCCATAGATTCAATTTTCACCCGATCCCGGTCGGCATTGCGCAACCATTTGGAAAGCACAATATTAACGCTATGACTGGTCAACATGTATTCTGCAACCATCTTTTCATGCCATATCCGACATGCCTCAGAGGGTGTTAGGTCCGGTGGAGGGAACAGAAATCTTTTCTTCCTCATCGTCTCATCCCCTTATATAAACCATTATCCGGGCTACGACTCACTTGCAAGCATCGCTGCGTGCCCTATTTGGACGTCCGCTCAAAGCTTGATCGTTGATCTCCGCGGAAGTCTAATGTATCCGGGGCCTGGATAGGAAGGCATCAATCGCCCTTTCAGCCAGATGTCTTCGGGATTCGGTATCGTCCAAACTACCCATGGCATGGGTAGTTTCTACCCATGCCATGGGTAGTTTCTACCCATAACTTTTGACTCCATTGTGCATTTCCAAAGATAATGGGGACATGTTCAGGCGCAACATCGAAGAAAGAGTCGAGGAGGCCATAAGCCATTCGCGCGTGGTTCTGATCAACGGGCCGCGCCAAGTCGGGAAAACGACGTTGGTGCGAGAGTTGATAGATTTCGGGCAGGAGGTGAACTACGTCTCTTTTGACGATATCGCTTCGCTTTCTTTCGCTCAGCGGGATCCGGTCGGCTTCATCGGGCAATTTGGAGGGACAACAATCATCGATGAGATTCAACGCGTCCCTGAGCTCTTTCTTCCCATTAAGGCTGCAGTTGATCGAAGCAAAAAGCCGGGATCATTCGTCCTGACCGGTTCAGCCAATGTCTTCGCGCTACCGCGGTTGGCAGATTCGCTGGCAGGCCGGATGCAAATCATCACACTCTGGCCACTCTCCCAGGGCGAGATTGATGGCGTCAGAGAGAACTTCATCGATTGGGCCTTCAGCGAAGATATCGGTGTTCCACGTTCGCTCGGCTGCGATCGGAAAGAAGTGTTGGCCCGAGCAATCAAAGGGGGATATCCGGAGGCGCTCGACCGGAAGACTGACAGACTCAGGCGGCAGTGGCTGGACAGCTATGTGACAACCCTTATCAACAGAGACGTGCGGGAGATCGGGAACATTCGCGACCTGAAGGACTTCCCACTGCTTCTAAATGCCCTCGCCATCAGAAGTGGAACGCTTTTAAATTTGAGTGATATTTCGCGCACCACGGGCATCCCATTTGAAACTCTAAGAAGATACATGGCGTTGCTCGCAGCTTTGTGGCTGGTGGTGGAGTTGCCGGCGTGGTCTTCGAATCTTGGAAGACGGCTTGTCAGGACCCCGAAGATTACTTTAAACGACACAGGACTTCTCGCCGGACTCCTGAATCTTGATCAGCGCCGACTCGCCCGTGAACCAGTATACCTAGGGCAGTTGCTGGAAAGCTTCGCCGTCATGGAGTTGCGGAAGCAAATGGGGTGGAGCGAAACTCAAGTGCGAATCTTCCACTTCAGAGACCAAAAGGGGGCCGAGGTCGATATTGTTCTCGAATCGGCCTCCGGGGAGATCGTCGGGATAGAGGTGAAAAGCGCTGCGACGACGCGAGCCGACGACTTCGCCGGGCTACGATACCTGCAATCCGCAGTAGGCGAAAGATTCAAGCGGGGTGTGCTGCTCCACACCGGCGATAAGGTAAGCAGCGCTTCAAAGGAGCTTCATGCCTTGCCCATTTCCGCCTTATGGAGAAGATACCGTTCCATAAAATGATGACATTTACGCCATCACTTCATCGCGGCGGATTTTGTCTTTTTGCCCGCCGCAGTTTTGCTCTCTGATTGACGCGACGACAGTCTTACTCCGGGATGGCCAGAGAGATAATGTCATTCCAAATGGGCGGGTCGCCCCCTCGGTTTCATTCGGCTCTTAGAGCTACCATTGGATCTACCTTTGCCGCCCTCCGCGCCGGTATCCAGCAGGCCAGCAACGCAACGATCAGCTGCAGAATCGCAATCACGGTAAATGTCAGCGGGTCAGTCGCGCTGACGCCGAAGAGCAAGCCTTGCAGCAATCGTGTGAGCGCAAAAGCGGTTAGCAAACCCAGGCCGATGCCAATCACGATCAATCTCATGCCTTGCCACAAAACCAGCTTGCGGATCGCACTGGTTTGTGCGCCGAGCGCCAGCCGGATGCCGATTTCCTGCGTGCGTTCAGTGACGCTCCCTGCCAGCACGCCATAAATATTGCCGGTTATCCCAGCTTCCCTCCTGTTGGGCCATCAATAGCATTTTCAGCGAAGTGATACCGAAATCGTTGCTTTTCGTCCGCTTGCAAAACAAACCCCACTTACAATATTTCTGGCTTCTACTCCGGATTTGGAGCGGTTTTTCCAGGTATCGAAGCGCCTCATTCCACCCTTCAGTGCAAATTTCTATCCTTCGGTGCAAAATCGGTCTACCCTTCAGTTAATTTACCAGGTCGTTAAAGGGGGTGCTATGAGCGTAACTTTGGGAGTGACTATCGATGAGAAGCTGGCCGAGCTCGGCAAGACGGCCTATTGGCTGGCCAACGAGGTCGGCATTGACCACGCCACGCTCTCACAGATTCGCAAAAACGAAAACAAGTCAATCCCTTGCAAATTTTGCAAGGCTCTGGAGAGTTTTTGTTGACTATGCCGCTTTATATCAATGGGGAAATCACAAACATTTCGCTTGCGCAACTGGTCGCTGAAGGCAATGAGATCATTGAGCGCGAGAACATTCCGCCGACGAAGTTTGACCCTGACCTGTGGGCCGCATCCGTCGCGGCCTCGCGCTATGACCAGGCGCATAGGGAATGGTTGGAGGCGAACGAGGACGCACACATGCGAGCGATCAGAATTCAGGCGCAGGAGAATGTACGCCTGTTGAAAGCGAGCGTCGAAGCAAAGCGGATAAATTGAGAGACTAAGAAGGGAATTGACCAATGTCTGATTACACCTCGGGCAAAGTCGAGATTTTGCTTCTCGCCCTTGCACACACTGACACCGGCGTCATTCTGGGCAGGTCTACGAACTGGGTCGAGCCGCGTATGTTCGATTGCGAGAGCTGTGGCGAGATCGGCGCCGACGGCGTGCGCCAGGCCGAGCGCGATCAAGGCTATTTCAGGATGCGTGGCGGATTTCGGGCGACTATGTGAAGTTCAGGGTTATGTGAAGTAAAGTCGGCGAACGTGTTCGCGGTCTTACTCTCATCGCTATTTACTGCGCATAATCAGAGCGTGGTCAGAAAGGCCAGCGCTTCGTCTTTTGCCTTGAAACGCGGGACTTCAACTCCAGTGATCTTCGACGAGAGAATCTTCTTCATCGCGCGCCCTCCAAACCACAGCGAGCGAATCGGCGGACGGCGTCGAGGGCTTTGTGAGCCGTCGCGTGATCCGGCGCGGTGTAATACTTGCGGTTGAGTTGTCTGTCATAGCCGGATGGGCGGCTGCAATCACGCCCTCGACCGCCCAAACTCGGCGCTCACGCATTCTGCTGTAAACAAGCATGTAAAAGTGGTTCTCCCGCACTTTCGATGATGAGCTTGCCCAGAACGCCCTCTGACATACATTTGAGAGGTGGAAAATCTGTTATTTGATTGGAAAGACCTCAAAGTCGAAGGGACAACTATCACGCCGGACCTCATCACAATGCGATTGGCGCCGACAAATCAGAAGGCCGCCTGTCCACTCTGTCAGCAAACATCAACGAAAGTTCACAGCCACTACCAGCGGGCGCTCGATGATCTGCCTTGTTGCGGAAGGGCATTGCGTCTGCAGGTCGTGGTCCGCCGCTTTTTCTGTCTCAATGAAGAATGTTCTCGGCGCTTGTTTGCAGAGCGGGTTTCTGAAGTGACAGCCCCCTTTGCGCGGAAGACCAATCGACTGAATCGAACACTACAGACAGTCGGGTTGGCCTTAGGTGGAGAGGCTGGAGCGAGAACCGCAGAGAGCCTGGGCATTCAGGTCAGTCCTGACACTTTGATCCGGCGGGTGCGGTCTCTGTCTGAACCAGCCAAACGCAAGGTCTGTGTCCTGGGCGTGGATGATTTTGCATTACGGCGCGGTCACCGGTACGGAACAATTCTGGTTGATGAAGAAGCCCGCGAGCCGATTGAACTTCTGCCTGATCGGGAATCGGAGAGCTTGAAGGAGTGGCTGAAAAAACATCCGGAGGTGGAGATCATCACGCGGGATCGATCCGGGGCTTACGCCAAGGGCGCGCAAGAGGGCGCCCCACAGGCGATTCAGGTCGCAGATCGTTTCCATCTTCTCCAGAATCTACAGGAAGCTGTAGAACGTGTGTTAACGCGAAACCACATTACCCTGAGGGAAGCAGCCAAGAGTCTCAGCGATCACCCTGAAGCGGAACTAAAACCGGCTGAGCCGGCAATAACTGGCGTCTCAGAAGCCATTGCCGCGCCGATCAAAACGAAGGCTGCCGGGCGAAGTCGAGCGCGTCGAGCGCGCCGGGAAGGTCGTTACAATGAAGTGAAAGATCTCAAGAGAGAAGGACTGTCGATCAGAGAGATCGCCCGGCGATTGGGCATTCACCGTGAAACTATCCGGAAATATCTAAATGCAGAATCGTTTCCCGAACAGGCTTCCAGAGGTTTGCGAGGCAGTAAGGTGGATCATTACGCGGAGTTTCTGCAAAAGCGGTTGGAGGAAGGAGGTCGGAATGCCTCCTCGTTGTATCGGGAGATTCGTGCGGAGGGATATAAGGGCAGCGAAGCGACGCTGCGACGTTGGCTGCGGAGCCGGTGTCCACCGATCACGAATGGCGGTCGCGTTGAGAAGCAATCGCCGGAATTTCGGACGCCTTCGCCGCGCAGGGCTTCGTGGTGGTTGCTGAAGCGCGCCGATGAACTGGAGAAAGAAGAAAACGATTATGTCCGGGGACTGACCGGCAGGTCCCCGGAGATTGAGACAACGCAGACACTGGCCAAGGAATTTCAGCGATTAGTGCGGGAGCGAGCGGAAAACTCCTTTGACGCATGGCGAGAATCGGTTGGGAAAAATCAGATACCGGAAATGCAAGGCTTTGCAGAGAGTTTGATGACCGATGAGGTAGCCGTCCGAGAAGGCCTCAAGTCTGAATGGAGTAACGGACAGGTCGAAGGTCAGATTAACCGCCTCAAAATGCTAAAACGCCAGATGTATGGACGGGCAAATTTTGATCTCTTGCGATTGCGAGTACTGTATGCCCCGTAGCCGCTTCATCAGAATTGCGGGAGAGCCAATTCTTCATGCTTGTTGACACTGCCATGCCCTTGATTTTGAATGTGTTGCCATTGTGCAGCCAGTGATCGCTTGGGCTTTGCTTGAAGGCTGCTTATTGAAATGGCCCATTTTTGTGCTTTTGGTTGCCATAGGTCTTACTAAAGTTCGGAGGGCGACGATACGACCGATACATCTAATCAGAATGAAAATCAACCGCGAAGAAACGAAGAAAACTAAGATTTCTTCCGTTCTTCCTTCATCCCCTTCGTTTCTTCGTGGTTGATCCGAGTGGGAAACGTGACTGAGAATTTGGAGGAACTGGTATAGTCGCTTGTGTTCTCGTCCACGATGGCGCCTGCGGCTCTGCGAAGAGATTTAGATTAAGGCCGCTGCTTTCTTCAGGCGACTTTCTATCAGGGTGATTCCCTCGCATCGAGTAAACGGAAACTGGCCATTCGTCGAATTGATCTTGAGGATATTAACGTTGTTCTCATCCTGAAGACTGATGTCAAAGACGGGGCAAGAAATTCGTCTACTCCCATATCGATGATTGCGGTTCCATTACCGTCGCCATCCAGGATTCTGGGATCTCCATCTATATCCGTATCCGGAAGATTTGGCACCAGGTTGTCGCCGGCGTCGATGGAGGGAGACCCCTGTTGGAGATGATAGTCGCCCTGAGTGGGATTGGTGAACCGGGGATCAGCCGAGATATTGCCGTCCGTCCCTGTCTTATTGGAGCAAGTCCCGCCATAAGCCAATCCGCCTGCGCTAAAGACATTGTTGAATCGGAGGATCGGCGGATTCTGGTCGTTGAAGTCGCCACAGAAGAGACCGAATTGCCCGGGGTTCGCGACTATTATGTTATTGGTCAGTTCCGTTCGGGCATCGAATCCATCGGCAAAGATGCCGGAACCGATCGAGGTGGCGTTGTTGTCGGCAATCGTGTTATTGACGAGTCTCGGTCCACGGGCACCAGATGGGACTAACCAGAAGATACCTCCACCGACAGAGGCCTGATTGCTGGTGATGAGATTCTGGACGATCAGAGCATTCGATATACTAATCATGTAGATGCCGCCACCTGATCCCTCGGTATTATTCCCCTTGATGATATTCCTTTTGATGATCGGGGACCCGGCCCCAAACATGTAGATGCCGCCTCCAAATGAACCCATCCCATTGTCGGAGATTACATTGTCGAGGATCTCTACAGAAGAATCCCCCCGGATGCTGATTCCACCACCACCTCCTCCGCTACAGTCTCTATTGCTGTTGCCGGTGATGGTGTTCCGTTGTATAAATGGCGAACCAAAATCGATCCCGATCCCGCCTCCGTCGCATGCCAGATTGTTCCTGATCACATTGTTTGTGATCGTCGGAGAGGAGTTCTGGACCTTGATGCCGGCTCCCGTAAAGCCACTACTGAAAGGAGCTTTGCCGTTTTGCAACGTGAATCCATTGAGAACGGAGTCGCGTCCCTCTCCTGAAGTCAAGATGACTACTGTATTGACGTTCCTCCCATCAATAATAGTGACTTGAGGCCCGCTTTCACTGGTAACGGTAATGGCCTTACCTCCGAAGTTGATATTTTCACGATAGGTTCCGGGCGCCACCAGTACCGTATCACCGTCGATCGCGAAATCGATGCCCGCCTGGATGAATGGTCGATCCGAAGGCACTCTGATGGTAATGGGAGCCCTAACTGTGACGGTAATCTCCGCCGGAGGGTCCTGCAGGATTCCAGCGTTGTCCACCGCGCGGCTTTTGATCGTCACTTGTCCGGGCTCGCTGGGAATCCAGGCAAGGCTCCAGGCGCTCGTCCCCGCCGCAACGCCGTAGGTAGCGCCGCCGTTAACCGACACTTCGACCTTGACCACCGACCCGCCGCCGGGGTCGCTCGCAGTCCCGGTGATGGCGACCTGGATTCCGATTGGTACAATTGCCCCTTCTGTGGGGGACGTAATTGTCGAAGTCGGCGGCGTGTCGGGAGTCGGGGTTGGGGTTGGGGTTGGATTCGCAGGGATGTTGGGGCCCCTTGTCTTCCCACATCCGGAGTAGAGCAGTATCGAACTTACAACCGTCAGCCCTATAAGAACCCCTATGGTGAACCTCTGAAATCTTTGTGTCATACCTACCTCAGTTCAGGCGCTTAACATCTATTAGGCCGGAAGATTGGCGCTCCTATGCGCTGGAATAGAAACTGGTATTGTCTCGTGTTCTTGTCAACGATGGCGCCCGCAGCCCTGCGAAGATATGTAGATTAAGGCCGCTGCTTTCTTCAGGCGACTTTCTATCAGGGTGATTCCCTCGCGTCGAGTAAACAGATATTGGCCGGTCGTCGAATTGATCTTGAGCATATTACCCTTGCTCTCATCCTGAAGACTGACACAGTCTTCGTGTCCCTTCGACAGAATGGCGTCGGCACAGTTTTTTTTAGGGCCGATGCCATTCTGCCGAAGGGACACGAACCACTGCGTTCTTGAATGGAGCGTCCGGTGTCGGAGAAAATTGAAACTTGTACAACTCCAGTTGTGCCCCTGTGGCGCCTCAGAGACCGTGCCCATTCTCCTCGTCCCTGCTCTTCTCCTCATTCCCTCGTCTGCTGCGTCCCATTCGCCCCCGCAGCCTTCGAGCGGCCCAACCGGCAATTGCGCCAGCGACAACGAGATGAACGTACGATCCAATGATCATCGCCATCCCGATCAGAGCTACCCCACCTGGATTCCACGGCCAAGCGGCCCCTCTCACTAGTGATAGGAGCACTGCTACCGTAAGAAGAACAGCCTCAACGCCGGGTATCAGGGAGATGCCGCTTGCCCGCGACTGCTTCGTGCCAAACGCTCTTGCCGCAAGAGCATACGGCACGGTGAGATTCCACAGAATCTTCATGAGAAACAGACCTGCGACAGCGATAAATGCGACGGTAGTCACGGCGCTAGCACCCTCTGGCCCAGGATTCCCTTCCAAGCCTCCCAGCCTGGTGGCCACTGTACCTTGAATACAGGCACTTCCCCTGTGATCGAATTTGAGAGCGGGACCTTCGACCACTCGAAACGGATGAACGGGAATGCTTCCTTTGTATAGGCCTTCGGCCCCAACAATCCGGTCTTGAAGAAGTTCCATTTTGTTGCCTCGCCGAGTTGAACCCATCGTCCGGGACTCAGATCCGGCGTGATTCCCTTCGCGGCCCACGACGTGACGGTTACTCGTTTCTCCGTTTCTTGAACAACCTCCGCTATTATTGCCCCTGAGGCGCCGGGGCGCGCTCTCGGGATCATAGCCTTGGCCGCACTCCGCATCGCTTGGGCTTGAAGGATGATCGTGGGCCATTCGCTCTCAAAGGAGCACCGCGTGTAGTCGTAGGCGCGATAGGCTGCCGCATTGGCCTCGTCGATCGTAGTGTTCGGCCAGTTGTTCTCGAAGAAGTCCTTGCCGCTGTACCTGACGCGCTCGTCGCCAATGGACCTGAACACGTCGGGAGTGCGCAGGCGCACGAACTCCGCGAGCGTTATGGGCGCCGGCGGCATCCCGTTATCGTCGAGGGGGCCGCTATACGTCATGCGCCCGAACTCGTCGCGCGTGAAGCCGGGGCCGTAGACGAGCTCGTTCTCGGCGACGACATAGTTGTCGCCCCATTGCGTGGGCGGCGAGAACTCGGCGGGCTTGGGGGCGAACCCCGTCTGATCCGACAGGTTCACCGGGTCGTTCAGCGCGTAGGTGTAGTGGTTGAGCGATTGCGGGACATACGGATCCGGGATCACCGGATCCGCCGACAGGAATCGGCCGAGCGCCGGATCGTACGAGCGGGCGCCGAGGTGCATGAGACCGGTCTCCTCGTCGTGGACCTGCGACGTGAACTTGCGCTCGTTCCTGAGCAGCGTGGAGCCGGTGAACGACGGAACGCCGAAGCCGGTGTATCGGTATTTGCCGACCTCCAGCCCGCGATGGTCGGTGAGGACGCGGACCGAGCCCTGCGCGTCGACGTGGTAGTGCAGGATCCCCGCCGCGTCGCGTCTCGCCACGAGGACGGGACCCGCGTAGTAGTAGCTCACGAGTTCGCCGCCGGGGTCGCGCTCGATGTGGGGGTTCACGTAGTACGACGTGAGGGTCAACCCGCCGACGAGCGCGTGCTTCGCGACCCGCGCGCCGTTGCCGTCGTACTCGTAGTGGTGGCCTTCGACGTCGACGGGGCGATTATTCTCGTCCCATGTGATCCGGCGGTCCGGCCCGGTCACGAGGTTGCCGTTGGCGTCGTAGGTGTACGAGGCGACCGGAGTGCCGGTGCCCCGCAGCGTGGCGACCACCCCGTGCGGGCGCGGCGCGCCCGCAGGCGGATACTGGTACGTCCCGACCGACGAGTTGTAGACCATGTTGCCGAGGCGGTCGTAGGCAAAGTGCTCGGCGGGGCTCGAGCCGGCCTGTGCGCGTGTGAGGCGGCCGAGGTCGTCGTAGCGGTAGGACCAGCTCTCGTGCGTCTTAGAGGTGATCGTGAGGATGCGCCCGGCCTGGTCGCGTCCGTAGGTTGCGTCGTAGAGCGCCGTTCCACTCGAGTCGGTGACGCGGTTGGTCGCGGTCCACCATCGCTGAGGATCGTATGTGAATGCGTCCACCGCGCCGTTGCCATGCGTCACCGTGTCGATGTGCTGGCCGTCGTCCGCGTAGGTGATTTTGGACACATAGACGTCGCGTCCCTTCACGGTCTCGAGGCGGCCCTCGGCGTCGTACGTGTGGGTCACCACCTCGCCGTAGTACGGCGTGGCCCACCCGGTCGCCGGGTCGGGATAGGTGAGCGTCGCGACGCGCCCGGCCAGGTCGTAGCTGGTGGCGAACCAATGGCATCTCGGGGTGCCGTTGGTGATGCATTTCTCGATCCGCTCCAGGCGCCCGAGCTCGTCGTACCAGCGCGACTCGGTCCCCGTCCCATCCCACATCTTGGTGAGCTTCCCGAAGCTGTAACTCTCCTGGTAGTTCTTGCCTGGCGGCGGCGGCGTGTCCGGCAACAACGGCGTTAGGTCGAAGGCGAAGACGACGAACTTGTACTCGTTGCCCGACTTATCGAGGTAGCTTTGGCGGATGACGCGGCCGAACGCGTCGTGCAGGTACGCGATCACTTGCCCCTTGGCGTCGGTCTCCTTGATGAGGTTGCCGGCGGGGTCGTACTCGTAGGTCCGACAGCCGAGATCGGGATCGCAGCTCTTCAGGCGGTGTCCCAGGGAGTTCCAGTCGTTGCGCACGACGTTGCCGTCGGGGTCCGTGATCTGTACCAGCTGGTCGAGCGTGTTGTAGCCGTACTCTGTGTCGCTCGTCAGCCGGGCGAGCTTCTGCGCCGGTGGCGCGCAGGCGTCGGCGGCCTTCGCGACGCAGTCCGCGTCCCAGGCCGACGCGCAGCACTTCGGCATCTGCGCGCACACGAGCGCAGCGCACGGGCTGCAGCTGCTCCTGAGGGCGGCGCCCTCGATCTCGACGCGATGCGCGCACGCGAAGTCCGGGATCACCCGGACCTGCTCCTGCACGCGCTCGATCCGGCCGTAGGCGTCCAGGAACGACACCCGTCGGTTGCCCGTCTCGTCAGTGGTCGTGGCGCGTCCGACGTCGAAGACGCTCGTGCGGCGCGAGCCGTCGGGGTAGGTCACCTCCACCGTCCGCCCCATCGCATCGTAACGGTTCTGCGTGAATACGTGCGCGGCCGACCCGGTCCAGGCCGACTCCTTCCATGGCCGCGTCGAGGCGTCGGCGAACACGACCTCACGCGACGTGCCGCCCTTCTTGACGGTGCGGTACGTCCGGTTCAGGCCGTCGAAGTAAGACTCGCTCCACAGGCCGTCCGCGGTGCCGTCGGCGACCATGGTCCTGACTCGTTGCATCGCCGGCACGCCGACGTCGAGGTAGCGGGTCTCCGTGTAGCGCCGGTTCCCGTGGGCGTCGCGCGCCTGCTCGGCCAGGACCGGGCGGGCGAGCGCGTCGTGCGTGTAGGTCGTGGTGA
>WNFZ01008733.1_pt1 | contig 12960 bp, 13 predicted proteins | sample 5400081 | NCBI WGS metagenome assembly WNFZ01 (sample SAMN13153365, study PRJNA577476) | soil metagenome | isolation source: 80 cm soil or saprolite under grassland replicate 1 | place: USA:California | collected 2016-06-15
CAAGTGCAAGTAAGGCAAGTCAGCAAATAGTGGTACTTCTTGCTTTGCAAATTGCTTTGCGGGGTTTGTCAAATCTTCCGCCATGACGTAGCTGGCTTTATTCAAAATCCAGTCTCTCAGGACGCGTTCTGTAATACCCAAAGGTTGCAGAGGGAACCGCTAACCGCTATTACTGCGTATAGCCAATATGACACGCACTTATTCTTATTATTCTATCTTCAAGGCATCTATTCAAATTGAAACTTGTTTTTTATTTCCTTTTCACCTAGTAGATTATCACCTACCAAAAACAAGTTTCAATTTTCCCTATCTTTGATTATCGACGGCGCGCTGTCCTTCAACTGCCGGCCAGCCATATAAACTGCGATCTGGGAAAGGCCTGTCAGGAGGAATGTTTTCGGGTTCTAATGCTCCTAAGCGTTCTTTGCATTGTTCGAAGATGTGAGCGAGCATCGCTCTGGTCACCACTAACTTTGCCTTTTCAGGAAATGTATTTGCGGCTTCTGCTATATAAATAGAAGAATATGCAAATCCGTCTCTTGAAAGAAGCTCGGCGAGTTCCAAGCATAGATCGTGAGCCTTTGAGTTGTACTTGACTTGAGTGGGGGAGACGCCACGCCGCAATACTTCCAGAGCGATGATGGACTTTTAGCTTTTTCAATCTGGAGCAGTAGTAAAAGGTTTATCGCCGGAATGATATTTATTCCAGGCAGAGAAGAAAAATCCTTGATAATGGGATATTGCTCGGCGAGGAGCAATATTTCTTTTTTGATGATTTCTACGACGCGCTGAACAGTCTGCTTATTGGGTTCGCTAATGTCGGCCAGGACATTCTCCAATGCCTGCTGAGCTGTCAAAAGATTTTGTAGAGATACAGCGATGTGTGCAGGGATACTCATGAACTCTGGTTATCGTTCCAGCATATTTTGTGATTTCGGCTTGAAAGGTGTTCCGTCCGCGTTGAATGTCGGGCTACGGGATGATTTCTTATTTTTCTTCTTTCTGTGATACACGTAGGCGCAATACGCCACGTCCGCTTCGTTCACTAAGCGCCTGTACCCGGCGTCCCGCGACTCGATCAATATTGGACCCTTCTTTACCCAGTCCTGCAGGGTAGTAACTGGCACTTTGTATTGTTTGGCTGCCTCGCGAAGTCCCAATAAGTTGGTCTTGAGATGCGCAAACTGCTGATATTCTGGCAGGTTTTCCTTTGGTGTGCGCGACTCTTCTGACATTTCCAACTTCCTTGATTTGATTTTACCTTTTTTCCTAATAAAAAAGACCAGTTGCCCGGTCTTTTTGAGTTTGAAATGTTGTTACTAAATATAGACTGTTAATGTTGTAATTGCCCATCCTTCCATGGATCGCACTTCCCTTCTTTTGGACATGCGCGCAAGTTGTTCTCTACTGCCCATCCTGCTTGTGGCCCCCAAACCTTCCACCATACGGCGCCACCGGCGCATTTTGGACCGTCAATGATGTTGATCACTGTTAGCGGCGCGAGACGCCCGAGAACGCTGCCTGTAAATGGTTCTGAGCGAACAACCAGCAAGTCGTTGGGACTGACCTGCGCATCGAGACCAATGGCGAGCTTGTCTGATACGCAGGCATTTAGATTGTTGTCATCACCATTGCCGTTGTTATTGGGATTAGGTGTTGCTGAGGTCGATCCGACTGGCTTCTTTTTACTACACTTCTTGTTCGGGTCAGGACATAGAATTACCCATTGAGCACTCTTGTGACCTCCTGCAGTCCAGTTGCTTGAACCGGCCGCCGATTGCACATTCAGCCACACATATCCATCATCGGCGCAAACCGGCTCAGCAAGGATCTTTACCCAGCCACCTATCTCGATAAAGCCAACAGTGGAGTAATTCTTTCCCACTCCGGAGCGGACAAGGTTTTCATATGGAGGAAAAAGGGAGATGTAGCCGAATGTTCCTGGCTTGAAATCTGCTGCATAGGCAGGGCACTTGCTCGATACTGCGGGCGTTTCTGTGTCGCCGATCGGGGTTTGCCCGTTGAGTATCAAACTGGTTGGCGTTTCAGATGGTTCGTGCCTTACCCACCACTTGGTTTGTGTTGGCGCTGGAGCTATCGACGTAGCGGTGGCATCTGGGTCCCCGGACGCGTTCCTTCGGCGAGCTACACCCCTGACCATGGAGAACAAGACACATACAAAAAGCAGGCTGAATAAGCAAATGATCACGATCCTTTGCCTGCGTTCATCCTGGAAGAAATCGCCGGGCCTACGTAGAAATTCGGAGAGGAGTTTCAACATGTTTCTATTGATGTACTTTCCTTTGATGTAGTGGCTTTGATGAAGCGATGACCTTATTGTACGTGTCACTTAAGGGCGGTGGTTCCTCGACCGACGCGAACCGCGATAACAAAGAAACCGCCTTTTTCTGGCGGCTTTTTGTCCAAAGACTAGATGAAGCTTGTTTTGCGCCTTGACTGGCTAACGGTTTGCGTTAGCTGCAAGTTGGCGGGCGTGGAGTCGGCTCGAGAGCCGGAAAAAACTCAAAGCCAGGTGTAAAGCCTTGAAAAACGCGCAGAGTCCCACTTGTCGGCTGCCCTCATTGTCAGGCAGCGTTCTGTTATTAATCGACACTACGACAGAAGAAACGATAATCGCTTTTGCCATACATCCTTAGCAGAATTACCAATCCAGATGAGGTGAGTATCCGATGGCACTTCATAGAGTTCACAAGTGGCAATTTCGCTAGCAATCCGTCGAGCATTCTTGGGAGACACAGTTCGATCATTGGGTGAATACATAACCAAAACAGGCTTGGTAATTGTGGACAGATTCTCTACCTTGTGTTCAATGTCGTTCACGAATCCTGTACTTGCTTGGGAGGTCTGAAGCATGCGTTTGACAAAGGCGAGGTCATCTGAGCTCATCCGTTGGAGAACCATGTTGACATCGAGAACGGTCAAGTCATGCAGGAGGGCTTTTATGATCATCGTTGGGAATAGTTTTAACATGCCGTGCATGACTGCCCAAGTTAGCTTTGCCGCGCCTCCAAACGGAATACGTGAACGTTTTTTTGTTTGTTCATCCCAGTCAGTTGTCACTGCGGACTCCAAAATCAGTTTGCGGACCCGACTTGGATGTTGCTGCACGAATGCCAGAGCAGTTAGACCAGCGGCAGAAATACCAATCACGTCAACGATTGCGATTTGCAGCGTGTCCAGTAAGGCGGCAAGTGCGTCGGCGGCTGCTTGAGCACTTTTGCCTACATCAGAGGGTGTGCTATCGTAGCCAGGACGAGATGGAGTGAGAACTGAGAAACCATAGTTTGCCAATTGCTCATGTGAAAGCCGACTTTCTCGACTACAATGCCCGCCGTTCAAAACCATGACGGTCGGGCCACTGCCTTCAAGACGGTATTCCATTGGCCCCTTCTTGGTTTTGGCAATATCCTGTGACACTGATGATACTCCTGATTTGTGGCATGCATTGTCAATGCCCAGTATTGGATTCGATACTTTTTTTCATAGCATTCAAGGTATCCTGGGTTTCTCGTGCAATTTTTCTTTTTATGAAGAAATTTAGCAACCACACGATCAATTTTGAACTTGAATAGAAATGTGATATTTCTACTTTGGTGGCGTTATCCCCTACCTTTGAAAGATCTGACTCTACTACATAGTCAGGCAATAATTTCGTGATCCCCATTGTATCTTGTGAAAAAACGGTAACGAGTTTTTGCATCGGAACAATTTCAATATCTTTTTCGATACAAGTATTCTTCCCATCTTTTAAATGGCATTGATACGATACGCCAGTTTCTCGAAACTGCTTGCCTGAAATTAAGTCAACTTTATTTACACGCGGATGATACTCTGCAATTTTTAACAAGTCCATATTAAATTCCCATACTTTTCCCAAAGGGGCATTAATGATCACTTCCTGCTTCGATTGAAATTTTGGTCTCATAGTGCCTCCTTCTAAATAATAATTTTTTTGGCTAATTCTTGCGAGCCTTTCGCCTTTGCCGGTACCAACTCCAAGCCGGAGAAACTGCTTGAAAACGCGCACACTCCTACCAGTCGGTGCACCCTCGTATGACGGGGCGTCATGTTTCACGGAGGAACTGGAGCCAGTTCTGAGAACTCCATCAACACGGGCGATCACCGTCATTTTATACCCAAGAAACCTTCGCGCAGTATACTATGAGATGGATGAATAGCGAGATCCCGTACAAAGCAGTGGAGATTGACCTTTGCGTAAGGTCTCCCGCTGAGAACTCTGGGACGCGGCAAGACGATTTACATATTGGTGGCGAGGGGGGCGACCCCGTTTAGGAAGCTGGGCAAGACTTAATTGCCGTGCTATTCATTCCTGATGACAAATGAATGCTTCTAACAAAGATGGCATCTTCGAGATGCTTTTTGTGGTTAACGAGCAGATGCTGGAAATCATAAAAAGAGGCTCTTTTTGACAAGGATAGGTTTCTTAGGACGCTGTGTTGGCACGCTTTAGGGTCGCGCGATTCAAACCGCTAAAGAATAATAGGAAACATCGTTTTCTTGGGAAATTCTTCGCCAATATCTGCGGAGATTTTATCCCAACCATCATAATCAACATGAATTGGAATTGCTGTGGATTCTCTACTAACATCGTATCTCTTGACTACAATTTGCATTACATATTTTCCGCAATCAAATTCATGTTCAAAAACATCTCTATTAGGTGTTTCTTGGTGAATTGCTCGAATAATAAATCTATGCTGTTTTTTGACTACTTCTAAAAAAGGAATGTCCGTACTCCTCATCATCTTACGGATGTTGATTTTTTCTCCTAAGATTACGCTTCTATTCAGCGCAAACTCAAACTTTCCATTTTCGACCTTGTTAATAAATGCAATTACAACCGACAAATTCTTTATTTCATTGAGAAAACTTGCATTGTGAATGCATAGAAAGATCTGATTGTCATTCTCCCAATTTGGAGACTTGTGAATATCAATGCTAGAAATCTTTATTTTCTTAATCTTTTTGACAGTATTGATAACCCAAAGAGCAAGAACTATGACAAGACCGATACCAGCAGTCGTTTTCCCGAAGATAATCCCCAAGAATGACACGACCAACCCTGCTGCTATTGGAGAAACAACAATTATGAATTTCTCTTTATTACTCATCTATATTAGCTTATCCCATTAGCTATAGTTTTCCTGGTTGTGCAAGGAGCGTGCCAACGGTTTGCTTTAGCTGCGTGTTGCCACGCGAACCAACTCACGAACCGGACAATGTTTTCAAGCGGAAAAATGCTCTTAAACGGAACGTGGCAACACGTTAGCCTGCAAGCGGTGTTGGGCGTTTTTGTTGTGCAAGACTCGCTCACCTGAAAAAGATGCTGCTAACTTAACACGACAAGATTTTACACATAGTATGTAGTGTCAAGCCTAATTTGCTGCTGATACCAATTCTCGAACGTCTTCGCCTGCTTGCAACTTTTCCCAGGTAATTTTTAAGGATTTCTGATTTCGTGCAGCCCAATCTAAAATAGGTTTTTCATATTTTGAAGGAACATTGCCAGCAAGTCGCTCGAAATTGTCAACCGCGTAAGAAGCACTATATTGATTCTTGTATTGGATATGAAAATGGGGGCGTGCGTGATTACCTTCTTTTCGCATTCTAAGGGTAGTATGTTCTAACTGAAATAATGTTGCTTTAGTAAACGAACTACCCGTATCGGGTGGCGGGTCAACTAATGAAAGTTCTAACTGCAGTTCATCTACATCTTTTTGACTGATCTCACGTTCATCTTTACCATCAAGTTCCTGTAAATCTGGGTACAGTTCTACTTCAAGTCTTGCTATTTCTTTAGCATCAACTTTGTACCCCCGTGCTCTAAGCATCCATAAGTATAAAAGACGGCGATGAGTTACAGACTTTACGAATAACTCCAAATCTTCCGCAGATGGTTCATCATTGGTTGACTGTTGTGATAAAGTAGAATCATCTTGAAACGTTGGAGCATCAATTAGTGCAATCTCAATTATATGATGTTGTTCAGAATCAAACTTTATTGAGAAGCCAGTCAACACGCCATGTTGAATTTTTGAAATAGTATTTGGATTGTGAATTGTTGCTGTAACCGTGATGATTGATGTGTTTACTGCCGTAAGAGATAAGCATTTCCCAATATCAAGATAATCCTTGGCGTGATTGTGCATTTCACAGATTGAGAGTGTCTCAATCCTTTTAGAGTTTACCGCATCAATAATATCCAGTGATTCACATAGGCAACTTCCATGTGCAAGGAAATCTGATTTATAGTCGAATCGTTCAAAAGGAATGAAGAGAAAGCGGAATGACATTGGCAAAGTATTCCTGAAATTGAGAGCAAAGGCAAATAATGGTACGCCCAACGGCTTGGCTCAGCGGCGGAGCAAAGCGACGTCCGCTAGAGCCGGTGTTGGGCAGCGTTACTATATTCCTTTATTCTCTCCGCAAGAGTTCATCGGGCGTCGGCTTTTGGAAAAACTCAATCCATGGATTCATCATCTCGACAGATATGTAGAAGGTCTCTTGGGAAGGTTGTGAATTCCTTTCCTCGAGTCTCCTAAATAGCTCATCTTCCGACACATCTAGAAAATGGATTTCACTACTGGCACCAAGCTGCTTCGCACGCAACTGATAATCTTCACGTTCTTCCCGTGCCCAAAAAGCCGAAATCGAGGATTACATTCACTCCTAATTCAAGCGCTCTACTTGCTATTTTCCAAAGCATGGCCTCGATCAATGTATGCCTGGCATCGTGGTCGGGCTCTTTTGCATCTTGACCAAAAAGTAGCACATGCCACTCATCAGTTGTCAATCGGAGTGCCGAACACTCCCGTTCAAGCTTTCTCGCAAGCGTCGTTTTCCCTGAAAAAGGAAGTCCAACCATCAAATGGAGAGTTGCCAAAATTTTACTCCTGATGTTTCTTATAGCTGCCCAACGAGACTGTCGAAAAACCCCTGGTCCTAAAAATGTTCAAAAAAATCTCCCACAATAGGCTAAGAAATTGCCAAAATATTGCCAAAATGTTGTGAGAAACACCAAAAACCAGATGCTTTTCAGCGTTTCTGTCCCACTTTTCAAAAATTATTTTTGAAAAGAGACTTATTCGACAGTTTCAACGGTGAGCGTTAGTGTAGGTGGGCGGGCTGAGACTCGCTGTCGAACCGGAAAAAACCTAACGCCGAGAAAAATGCCTGCCTGCGCCAGTACCGCAGGTACAGGTGAAAACGCGGCGCATACCCACCTGTCCACTGCACCTCGTAATGATGGCGGGCGATCATTTTCCACGAAAGAACGTCATTCTGACTACACAAAGCATACCCTAAGAGAGGCGATTTTTCTAGAAAAAGGCGTATATTTCGCACTTTCGGGGTGACGTTCTGAGAACTCAATCATTACGGGCAGGCACCGTCATTTTATACCAAAGAAACCTCCACGCAGTATACTGTGGATAGGCTGAATGGCGAGAGCCCGTACATAGCAGTGGAGATGGACCTTTCCGCAAGGTCTCCCGCTGAGAACTCTGGGATGCGGCAAGACGATTTACATATTGGTGGCGAGGGAGGCGACCATGTTTAGGAAGCTGGGCAAGACTCATTGCCGTGCCATTCATGCCTGATCAACCGAACGAGTTGTTGCGCCAGGCATCGTTTTGAGCTGGGGGGAGCGGTGCCTTTTTGGGGTTTGGGACATTGTACCAATACCCATGTAAAAGAAGTGTTTTTCCGCTAATTATGGTTTCTTAGGACCCTCGCATGATGTTGTCATCATTTTTCACACAGGAAACAGCAAAGGAACTCCCAGTATACTGTATTGAGGCAGGCATATAGCCGTACAAAGCAGTGGTGAGTCCACTCCCGTTTAGGACCTTGGTTGTCGGTCACAATGATTTATCCACTGGTGGTGGCGCGGGTACGCGCCAACCCCGATGAGCACGTTATTTTACCCAAGTGACCGAGCCTGCCTAATTCACAATAGGAGAGAATTATGAGCAGGCTAAGCAAACCGAACACTTCATTGGAAGAGGCTCGTCCTTTTCAGGGAATGAGCTTGATTAACCACAATGCTGCTGGTGTAGATATTAGTGCCCATGAAATCATGGTCTGCATCCCAGGACCAGATCAAACGCAACTTGTCCGTAGTTTTGGTAACTACACGGTAGACTTGTATGCCATTGCCAAATGGCTGGAAGAACATCATGTTCATACCGTGGCGATGGAGAGCACTGGAGTTTACTGGATTCCATTATTTGAAGTTCTGGAATCTCAACAATTCCATTGTCTTCTGATCAGCCCGCGTTCACTCCGTCGTGTGCCGGGTCGGAAAAGTGATGTGATTGATTGTCAATGGATCCAAACCTTGCACACCTATGGGTTATTAACTGGATCTTTTCGCCCGGATGCAGATTTAGTTGCCTTGCGTACTTTGCTTCGCCACCGTGCTCGTTTGCTTGAACATCGTGCCCCTCATATTCTTCATATGCAAAAGGCGTTATTGCAAATGAACCTCCAATTGTCGCAGGTATTGACTGACATAACAGGAGAGACCGGTCTTCATATAATTCGGGCCATAGTGCAAGGGGAACGTGACCCTTACAAGTTAGCAGCCATGCGCAATTCTCATTGTAAGAAGGATGAAAACGAGATTGCCAAGGCACTCACGGGGACCTGGCGACAGGAGCATCTCTTTGTGTTAGAACAGTCTTTAGCTCTCTATGATTTTTACACCGAAAAGATCTTCGCCTGTGATTCTCAAATTGAAAAAAACTATAGTGCCATCCGTCCGAATTGGGAAGGCAATGAAATCATGGAGCGATCTGCAACTGGGTATCTTCCACCAAAACGTCTTTCCAAAAATGCACCCCGGGCTGGGAAGGCTGGCTCCGAAAAATGAAATTTCAGGAGGAAAAATATTGGTGAGCCGCACCTTGAAAACGAGAAATCGTGCGGGTCAGGCATTTCGCTTGGCTACTGTTTCTGTAATGCGAGCAGACTGTATCTTTGGGGCTTTCTACCGCCGCGTGAAATCTCGTCTGGGTCCAGCTCAAGCAACTGTGGCCACCGCACATCTCCTCGCGCGGACAGTTTACCGCATGTTAAAGTATCAAGTGGAATATGAGCCTTTGAGCGTATCTGAATACGAAAAACGATATCATGATCAGCAAATTAAATATTTGCAGAAAAGAGCCGCAAAATTCGGTTTTCAGTTACCGCCGGCTCCTGCTTAACGTCTGTTTCTGAGCACGCTGTGTTGGGCAGTTTTTCTTTAGGGACGGAATCTGTTTTCACGATGATACCGTAAATAATCTTTGTGTCTTCGCTCTACTCGCAATAATTTCAAATTTGAATCTATACCTAATTGTAACAATGTAGATTTGTCTAATTCGCTTGATATAACAATTTTGCCCTTATCATCAAAACTAATTAGTCCTGAATCAAAACAGGCGTCCAAATTTGGAAGAAGCAATAAGCCATTGTACATATCAAGTCTTTCGGCATTTGACGAATCGCGCCAGGGCTTGATATGGGACGCCCGAAGTAACTCGACCTGTTGAGAACCAGTGACTGAACAACCCTGCCAATACTCAATTAATGATGTTCTGAATTGACCTTGCCCTATTCGGCTTTGTATAACTGCTTCTCGCGTTGTTTCCTGAAGAGCTTCGTAACTATCTTTAAATTGGTCAATTTCTTGGAGGATATTTAGATATGGCACTTCTTGACCATCAACAACTTTTTCTAACTCGTCCACGAATCTCTTTTCAATTTTCCTAAGTCCCATGCTGAAATTCTGTTGGCGTTTTAGAAAATCTTTAAACCAGGAAAGATTGCTTATGAGTATTGCCGGCTCAAATGATCTCCCTTCCTGACCAGTAACAGAAAACTTAAAATCCGAATCCCTACCTAATGGTTCTATCGTGTCTGCGAAAAAATAATAGCATAAATGATATTTTCTTGGCTTTCCTGTCCCACTAATAAGCCAGATTCGACTTCCTATCAACTTTGAGACAGGTTTGCTGGTTGAAATGCCAAAATCATTACCTCTGCCTTCTAGCAATTTCCCTATTGTATCTGTGTTATGGTATTGAACGTAATTGTCCGTTTCTTGGAACAAAATTGCGTCTTCGACACTATCGGGGAAATATGCAGGCATTGGCAAAGATAATTTGAGCAGAGCATTCAAGTAGAGAATCACGCCAGATGAAAAGCTGTACTTCCAAGTGGTATTTGGTCTTTTGCTTGCTGCTATTTGAATTAACATGCTATGATTTTCATGAATTAATGGATAAAACTCTTCTATTGTTTCTGGGGGAACATAGCATCGCCGCTGGTCGATTGGTATGCTTGAATAATGTATTTCGGATTCCGTTACATAATCGCGATATTTGCTTTTATCGAGGTATTTATTATCAGAATCCGCGATGAGCAAGAATACATAATCTGAGCTTAAAACCAGAACTTCGACAGGACCGACATTCAGTCTTATTTTGTCTGAAAAAAGCGTGACGCTCCAGCACGAGGAACTAACACGATGCGCCATAGAGATGGAATCTGCAAGTAAACGAGCGCACGCCATACGAATGTCTTTCTTGTTGTACAAACTTTCAAAGACATTTTTGGCATACTTCGCTGATGCTCGACTTTCACTTACCACAGTTTTCATATTGTTGTTTTTCATAATTGAATGTCACTATTAGGAGCGAACTGCCCAACGGTGAGCGTTAGCTGCGGTGGGTGGGAGCGTAGACGCGCCGCGAAAACGGAAAAAGCCCAAAGCCAGGAAAATGCCGAAAAAACGCGGCGCGTACCCAACGTTAGCTAACGCTTTGTTAGCCCCGCCATAAAAATTAAGTCCCGAATATATTGAAATTCACCATATTTTAGCAAGTAAAGATTTTATTACATCAGAGTTTACTAATAAACCCAAAACAAAGAAAAAAGTGCCAAATGAAGCTGCTATAACTATATTTATAATGAGTTCTTTTCGCTCTTTATTGCGTTCAAGAATTTTTCCAATTTCACGATCCTCTTCGAGAGCCCAATCTACGTATATTCCCACGCTGCCAGCTTGTTCTGTATTCAATTGTTTTAATATTGCTGATGCTCGCTTTCTTTGATGTAGCACTTCATTTGCTCTATTAACCTTTTTTGTTGTTTCTATCAATTCATCCATCTTGTGCGATAGGTGTTCTTTCAACTCTTGATACTCTTGTTGTTGAGGCTCTGGAGTCGCTGGTGAAATAGGTGGAATCCACCATAATTGCGTGCGTTTCTTGAGAGCTGTGAACACCCCCACAAAGGAAGTTCCTAGAATAGAAAATATGAGCAAAATAAATAGAAACACCAAAAGCAACGTGACAAGGTTACCCATTATGCTTTGAAAAACTTCTCCAAAGAGACCAGCCACAAACATTATGAGACTATTTATTACCCCTAGAATCCATGTTACGACAAAGAAAGGAACAAAGAACAATACCATAGCCCAAAGTAAAGCAAGTGGTAGTCCAAAATCTACATATCGTTTTCCTACTTTTTCACCATGTAACGCTTTGAACTCTTCGGGAAGATGCTCAATTGAAAAAAAATCTTTTTGATCGTGTAATTTTAATTCTGGCTCCAGAACTGAACGCAAAGTCCAGATAAAGAATTTGTTCGTGATTAACTCATTTAAATGAGTAAGGTATTTGAGCACCTCCCAGTATGCGACTGCAATTTTAGTTTGTTTGATATATGCAACTGCGTCGTAAGACCAAAGCCTTAAAGGGATATCAACCTTCTCGCGCTTGATAGCCCGAAATTTTTTTAACAGTTTCCTGCCTGCTATGGTTATTCTGACCCATGCCCATATAAAGGCAATAATTCCACAAACCGCAAGTATGAATTTGTGTCCATCGTCAGGGGTAGGTGCAACAGAATAAACAAATTCACGAAATAGGTAAATTAAGTAATAAATGCAAGAGATGAAAAGAATTTTCAACCCGAAGGCTAAAAATGCTCTTGTCTTTATGCCGCTTTTGCTTCCGTACCACGAAATAAAAAGGCTTATTCGAGTACTGAGATAATCTGCGACATTATCGAGCCATTGATTAATTTTTGTGAGCATATGATGTAATCGCCAATGAATTTGGAATTTGTACTGGTTTTGTAGCGAAGGGGCTAACTAGGTGTTCAGCCGCCGTTTTACCATCTAAGGGGCTATAGATTAACAGCGGCCTAAACGCCTAAAACAAAATAGGCATTAGGTGGTGCTAGGTTAAAATCAGCTGAGTAATTGTATTCATTTTAACATACACAATGGAGGATATATAACGTCAGAAAAAGCTGCACCATCCCTACCCAACATTCAGAACTCTCAACCGGATAAGACGAAACTGGACGGGTCGTCGGCCACAAGGATGTAAAGCCCACTATGATCTACACCCACGTATTACGAAGTGGTGGATTGGTACTTAGATCTCCCATAGATCGGTGATGCTTTGTTAGAGAATAAATCACTGAAACCTTAAAGCGGCCTGGCTACTCTGGATTATGAGGAGCACTCGTTGCGGACCTGCGCAAAGATCTGTCGTGATGCGTCACAAACTTCTGGGGATTCCTTGTTCTTCCGCCCCAAGAGTTACTTTAATGTAACTGCTCTTGTGCGACAGAATTGCTCGATAATTTTTATAAAACCAGGCATACGCCAGAAAAAAGAGGGACACTGTGTAGAGACCGTTTACAATCAAGCTGATGTACATTCATCTCACCGTTCACAGCGCTTTCTCCCTACAGGAAGGGTTGATCACGCCTTCCGATTTGGCGCAAGCAGCCCGAGCCGATGGCATGTCTGCTCTGGGACTCACTGATCACAACCTGCTGACAGGCGCAGTTGAATTTGCCGCGGCTTGTAAAGCAGCCAGCATCCGACCCATTATTGGTTTGGAAATTAATCTCAATGAA
>WNFZ01010377.1_pt1 | contig 12955 bp, 13 predicted proteins | sample 5400081 | NCBI WGS metagenome assembly WNFZ01 (sample SAMN13153365, study PRJNA577476) | soil metagenome | isolation source: 80 cm soil or saprolite under grassland replicate 1 | place: USA:California | collected 2016-06-15
AAGAAGAAGGCGAACACCGGATCCGCCGGCCCTTCGTCGGCCCCGCCGGCGAGCGCACGCTCGACCGTTTCGCGGCTCGCGAAATCGCGGCCCGGAAACCGCTGCGCAAGGTAGTCGCAATATCCGGCGAAGACTTCGCGCGCGGCGTCCCATGCCCCGGCGAGCACGAAGCCTTCGCACGCACGGGGCACGACCATCTCGATGTATTCGGGGCTCGCGCACGCGTAGCCATTCGCGGCTTCGCAGCGCCGGCCGTCGCGCGCGAGCCGCGCGAACGCCGCGGCCGCGGTGGCGACCTCGCCCTGCGCGAGCGCGAGCCCCGCTTCTGCCGCGCGGGCAGGCCAGACGAACTGCGTGGCTTCCAGAAAGAAGATCGCGCCGAGCCGCGCACACTCGTGTCCGATCGCAGCCGCGCCGCGGTACCAGCGCCGCGCCGAGGCAACGTCGCGGTCGTGATACTCGGCGATCCCGCCGAGCGCGTAGTACAGATTGGGCAAGAAGAACGGCGCGCGCGCGCCGAATTCACTCAGCGTGGCTGCCTCGCGCAGCAGCGGCTGCATCGCGTCCGGGTCGACGATCGCCGGCCCGTAGAGCTCGGTGAGCGCAGGCAAAAGCGCGTCGGCCCTCGCCCGCGCTTCCGCGAAGCGGGACGCGCCGACGAGGTCGCGGATCGCGCGATACGCAAGCCCCTGCCAAAGCAGCGAAGACGGCTCGTGATGCCGGAGCCGCTCATCGAGATACGTGAAATAGATCGGACGCGAGCGCTCGGGTGCGAAGTCGAGCCGGCGAGGAACGCGCGACGCCCACAGCATCTGCCGCTCGGCGAACGTGCGCACCTCGACGTGCTCGAAGCCCGCGGCGCGCGCGCAGTCGCCGAACGCCTGAGCGGAGAGCAGGAACCCGTGGAAGCCCGGCGCGAGCGCGGCGAGCAGCGTCGGCGATTGGTTGCTGCGCTTGACGAATTCGACCGCCGGCGTCGTCAACACGAGCACGCCGTCGTCGGCGACGAAGCGCGAGAGCAGCTCGACGAACGCGCGCGGGTCCGGCACGTGCTCGACCACTTCCGACGCGTAGACGATGTCGAAGCGCCGCCCGGCGAGCGCGGCGCAGTCCTGCACCATCTCCCGGTACACGGGGATGTCGAGCATGCGGGCGCCAACGCCGCCGTAGTCCGCCAGTTCCACGCCGATCGCCTCGGCGTCCATCGCCCGCCGCCAGAAGTCGACGGCGAAGCCAAAGCCGCAACCGACGTCGAGCAGTGTGCGCGTGCCTTGCGTCGTGTCGGCGAGAAGCGGCCAGATCGTCTCCCAGACGCCGCCGCCGACTTCGACGTAGAAGCGCCAGAAGTCCTCGCGATCCTGGTTGAGATCGCTGAAGTCCGTGATGCCCGGCGGATCGTAGAAACCGCTGCCGCACCGGTCGCAATGGAGCAGCGTCAGCAATTGATGCGGCGGCGCGAGCGACGGCACCGAAAGCAGCGGCGCGTGAGGACCGGCGTGACCGCAGACGGTGCAGCGCACCGCGAGCTTCGGCTCGGCGTCGGCGTCGGCCCAACGCAGCTCCTCGAGGTTGACCGCGCGCGTGGTCGTCATGCCGTTTCGAACGAGTTTTCGGCGCGTTCGCGCCGTTCCGCGAGCTCGACGAGTCGTCGCAGCATCGGCGCGTCCATCGTTTCCGCAAGTCCGCCTTGCAGCGCGGCGACGGCGAAGTCGGCGCCCCAGGCGTGGATCGATGGCGCGAACGCGTTTGGCGGCGGCGCGGCTGCGGACGCAAGCGCGAGGTAATCGGCCATGACGCCGTGGGCTTCCTCGCGCGGCTTCGTCGCCGACTCGTCGATCGTGTTGGCCGCGTGAAGCCGGTAGCGATAGAGCGCGTCGCGGACGAACACCGGCTCGTCGCGCCACAGCGCACGCAACGCGAAGTCCCAGTCGTGGTTGTATCGAAGATCGCGGAATCCGCCGAGCGATTCCCACAGCGCGCGCGAGCAGAACAGGTTGCCGGTCGACACCACGACGTTTGCCGCGAGCAGCGCGAAACCGGTCGAGCGTCCGGACGGAATCGCCGAGATCGCGCAACACAGCGGGTACGCCCGCGCGTCGTGCAGCACATCGATTTCCGCACCCGCGGCGTCGACGAACGTGATCGCGGAAAAGCCCCAGCTCGCGCCGGTTGCGGCGACTTCGCGCACCATTGTCTCGATGCGGGCCGGCTCGAACAGGTCGTCGGAGTTCAGCACGTTGACGAAAGGCGCCGACGACAACGCGATCCCTTCGTTGATCGTCGCAGCCGCGCCTCGATTGCCGCGCGTCACAAACCGATGCGGGAACGGTGATCGCGCGAGCGCGCGGCGGGCGAGCGCAGCGGTATCGTCGCTCGACCCATCGTCGATCAGCACGATCTCGATGTCGCGATACGTCTGCGCGAAGACGGATTCGAGCGCCGCAGCGACGTAGCGCTCGTGGTTGTAGGCCGGAACGACGACGGCCACGCGCGGAGAGCGGTCCGCGGGCGGCTGTCGACGCGCGCGATGCGCTTCGTACCACTGACGCTGGCGCGCGTGCTGCGCTTCCAGCGCGCCTTTCACATTCGCGCGCGCGACGACGAGACCGAGGTTGTGCCGATAGCTCGCGAAGCGCCAGCCGGTGAGGTCGAGCGCGCGAAGAATGAGCGTCTTCGCCTCGTCGTAGTCGCGCCGCTCGTAGCGAATCACGCCCAGCATGTGCAGCGCATCGGCGGTATCCGGAGCAAGCGCGAGCGCCTCGCGGTAGAGCCGCTCCGCTTCGTCGAGCCGGCGTGCCTGTTGGGCAGCGAGCGCGGCCGCCATCAACCGCTGCGCGCGGGCCGCCCCGGTGCTCGTTGCCGCCGCCGCGGTGCTGCCGCAGCAATGCTTGTAGCGCTTGCCGCTGCCGCACGGGCAGGGGTCGTTGCGCCCGATCGCGCGTTCAGCGGTTGGCATACGTCGTGGCGATGTCGATCCAGCGGCGAACGGACGCGCGCTGGCTGAACCGCGCTTCGATGTCGGCGTGCGCGTTTGCCGCGATCGCATCGCGGAGCTCGGGCGATTCGACCAGCCGCTCGAGCGCGGCGATCCATGCGTCGGCGTGATGGTCGGCGAGGAGGCCCGTTCGCCCGTGCGCGACGTCGTCGGTATAGGGCGGGACGTTGCCGTACACGCCGGCGATGCGGCAGCCGCCGTATTCGCGATACTTGACGCTTGTCTTGCACGCGTCGAACGCGCTGCCCACGAGCGGCGCGAGCCCGATGTCCCAGCGCCGCGAGACTTTGAATTCGAGATAGCGGTCGTAATCGGGCACGTGCGGCAGCAGCGTGACGCCCGGGACATCGGCGAGCGCATCGGGCATCCAGCCGACGAACTCGAACGCGATGCGCCCGGCGTAGCGCTGCGCGAGGTGGCGCACGACCGGGTCGAGCAGCGCCGCCACGCTCGGCCGGCGGCTCGTCGGATAACCGATGCGCACGACGCCGTCATCGCGAGGCGTGTTCGGTATCGCCTGCAGCAGCGCGTTCGCCTTGTCCGTGTCGAACGGGGGATTCAGGTACTCGATCGGCGTGCCGGGCAAGCGATCGCGGATCACCTCGCCGAGCCGCCGCGACATGACGACCGCAGCGCGCGCGCCGCGGATGAACACATCGAGCGTGGCGATGGTTTCAGGATGCGAAAAGAACGTCGACAGATGCGGATCGACGTCGGCCGTCAGTGCCCAGAAATTGTCGTCGAGGAAGTACGTGTAGCCAATGCCCCGCGCAGCGAGGTAGCGCGGCAGCCATCCATGCGTCGGCACGCAGAAGCGCGAGAATGCGACGTGCGCTCGCTCGACGTCGGCGCCGAACAGCGTTTCCGGATAGCGCGTCTCGACGCCGCCGTGCGCCTCGCGCAGTACGCGCGCGATCAACTGCGTGGTCGGGATGTCGCCGTCGGCGATCAGCAGCGGAAACGCGGCGGCCGCGCGCGGCCTCGCTCGCGGTGCGGCGTTCGCGATGCCGGCGTCCTGCGGCATGCGCTCTAATACGAGCCCGGCGACGCGAAGTTCTCGAATCGCGTGTACTCGCCGAGGAAAGTCAGGCGCACGGTACCGATCGGGCCGTTTCGCTGCTTGCCGATGATGATCTCCGCAACGCCCTTGTCCTGCGTATCGGGGTTATAGACCTCGTCGCGGTAGATGAAGAGGATCACGTCTGCATCCTGCTCGATGGCACCCGATTCGCGAAGGTCCGACATCACCGGCCGCTTGTTCGGCCGCTGCTCGAGCGAGCGATTGAGCTGGGAAAGCGCCATTACCGGCACCTTGAGTTCTTTTGCGAGTGCCTTCAACGAGCGCGAAATTTCAGAGATCTCGGTCGCGCGGTTTTCGCCGGTCGCCGTCGCCTGCATCAACTGCAGATAGTCGACGATGACGAGGCCGAGCTTGCCGTACGTCTTCAGCAGTCGCCGGGCGCGCGAGCGCACCTCCATCGCCGTCAACGCAGGCGTTTCGTCGACGAGGATCGGCGCGTCATTGAGCCGTCCGAGCGCGACGGTGAGCTTTTCCCAATCCTCGCTTGTCAGTCGGCCGATGCGCAATTTAGATTGATCGAGTCGCCCCACCGAGCCGATCATGCGCATCGCGAGCTGTGTCGCGCCCATTTCCATCGAGAACACTGCGACGGGCATCTTCGCATGGAGTGCGACGTGCTCGCCGATGTTGAGCGCCATCGCGGTTTTTCCCATCGACGGCCTTCCAGCCACGACGATCAGATCGCCCTCCTGCAATCCTGCCGTCATCCGGTCGAGATCGTTGAAGCCGGTCGGAATGCCCGTCACCTCCGACGGATCGTCGCGGTTGTACAAGAGCTCGATGCGATCGACGACCTCCGCAAGCAGCTTCGGCAGCTCGGCGAATTGCTGATGGCCGCGCGCGCCCTGCTCGGCGATGTGCATCACTTTCGTTTCCGCCTCGTCGAGCACGTCGCGCGCGCTGCGGCCGAGCGGGTTGTACGCGGCGTCGGCGATCTCGCCGGCGGTCGCCGCAAGCTGGCGCAGGATCGAGCGCTCGCGCACGATCGCCGCGTAGTGACGGATGTTCGCCGCGGTCGGCACGTTCTGCACGAGCGCGCCGAGATACGCGAGCCCGCCGATGTAGTCGAGCTTCTGCACCGACGCGAGCGATTCGGACACGGTGACGACGTCGGCCGGCTTGCCGTCGGCGAGTAGCCGGATGACATGCGCGTAAATCAGCCGATGCGCTTCGCTGTAGAAATCAGGCGCGCCGAGCGCGTCGCCGATGCGATCGGCGGCCTCGTTGTCGAGCAGCAGGCCGCCCAGCACCGACTGCTCCGCCTCGAGCGAGTGCGGCGGCAGCTTCAGTGCTTCGATTTCGCGATCGTCGGGCATTGGGGGCGGAAAAAACGCCGACGGCGCGTCGGCGTGGGCACGTGCATTCTACCGCCGCGCCGCGCGCGCGTGCGCGTTCGCAGCTCCGCCGTTCGGACGAATCAGTGACGAAAGGGCCCTTGCGGGCCCCCGTCACCGATTTCGCGGGTGGGCGAGCGTCAGCTGGTGATCGTCTCGCCGACGACCGCGACGCTCACGTGCGCGAGCACGTCGGTGTGCAGCGCAATCGTGATCGGGTATTCGCCGACCTGCTTCAGCGGGCCCGACGGCATCCGCACCGCCGATTTCTCGACGGTGACGCCGTGCGTCTTGAGCGCTTCGACGACGTCAATGTTGGTGACCGAGCCGAAGAGGCGCCCGTCCACGCCGGCTTTCTGCGTGATCGACAACGCGAGCCCCTCGACTTTCGTCGCGAGCTCCTGCGCCTGCGTGAGCTTCTCGCCGGCGATGCGCTCGAGCTCGACGCGCTTCTCCTCGATCTGCTTGATGTTCTCGGGTGTCGCGCGCTTCGCCTTGCCTTGCGGGATCAGGTAATTACGCGCGTAGCCTTGCTTGACTTTGACGACGTCGCCCAGGTTGCCGACGTTCGCGACCTTTTCGAGCAGGATGATCTGCATGTTGTATCCCGCTCAGTGCAAATCGGTGTAGGGCAGCAATGCGAGATAGCGCGCGCGCTTGATCGCGGTCGAGAGCTGCCGCTGATAACGCGCTTTCGTGCCGGTGATGCGCGCCGGCATGATCTTGCCGTTCTCCTGCACGAAGTCCTTCAGCACATCGATGTCCTTGTAGTCGATCTGCTTGACGCCTTCTGCGGTGAAGCGGCAGAACTTGCGCCGCTTGAACAGCGCGTTGCCGCGCTCCCGCCGCTTCGTGTTCTTGCCGTCCTTCCCTTTCCCTTTGCCTCTGCCGATTGGTCTTGGCATGGTCGTGTTCCTTTCAGTCTCGTTGCGTCAATTCGAATTCGTTCACGTGCAGCGCGAGCGTGATGCCGGTGCGATAGCGGCGCGCGAGAAAGCCGTGGCAGCGCAGCGTCGTTCCGGTCGCGATCTTCGCAAGCGCACGCGCCGGATCGCCATAGGCAACCGCCGCGATTTCGCAGTCGATCGCCCGATCGCCGCCCGCCTCCGGCTGCCTCGAAGCGTGCCGCAGCACGCCGTCGAATGCCGGGATCCCTGCCGGTGTGTAGCGCAGCGCGCTCGCCTCGGTCAGCGTGCCGTCGAGCGTCACGCGATTCAGTGCCGCCTGCGTCAAGCCGCCGGCTTCTCGGCCGTTTCGCGTACGGGCTCGCGGACTTCGCGCGCCGGCTCGCGAACCTCGCGCGGCTCGCGCGGTTCGCGGCCCTCACGACCTTCACGTCCCTCGCGGCCTTCGCGCGGCTTCTTCTCCTCGCGCATCATCGGCGACGGCGCGACGACCGCCTCGTTCATCGCGACGATCAGGTGGCGCAGCACGGCGTCGTTGAACTTGAACGCGTGCTCGAGCTCAGTGAGCGTCGCGGCATCGCATTCGATGTTCATCAGCACGTAGTGCGCCTTGTGAATCTTGGCGATCTGATAGGCGAGCTGGCGCCGGCCCCAATCCTCGAGGCGGTGAATCCGCCCGTTCCTGCTCGTGACCATCGCGCGATAGCGCTCGACCATCCCGGGCACCTGCTCGCTCTGGTCGGGATGCACGATGAACACGACTTCGTAGTGACGCATGCAGAATGCTCCTTGTGGTCTGGTTGGGCGATCGCTCAGTTGGGTAACTGTCGCCGGCGGCCTCCCCGTCTGCAAAGCGGGTGAGGCAAGGGAATCGAAAATTATACGGTGATTCCCTTTGGAAAACAAGATGGTATCTGCCCGGACCGGCACCGGCTCGATCTTTCGCCGCGCGAGCGATCTAATGAGGGACCGAAGCCGCACAAAGCCTGCCGTCGCCCGAAGGAACGCCATGACGAACACGCGCATCGAGACCGACAGCCTGGGGGAAGTCGAGGTGCCCGCCGACCGCCTCTGGGGCGCGCAGACGCAACGCTCGCTGCAGTACTTCAACATCGGCGAGGAGCGAATGCCGCGCGAGCTCGTGCGCGCGCTCGCGATCATCAAAAAGGCCGCGGCACGCGTCAACGCGAGGTCCGGCTTGCTTCTCGCCGAGCTCGCCGAGCTGATCGTCGCGGCGTGCGACGACATCCTCGCCGGCCGCCATCCGGACGAGTTCCCGTTGCACGTCTGGATGACGGGCAGCGGCACGCAACTCAACATGAACGTGAACGAGGTGATCGCGAATCTCTGCTCGCGCGCCGCCGACGAGCCGCCCGGCTCGAAGCGCCCGGTCCATCCGAACGACCACGTCAACATGGCGCAGTCGTCGAACGACATGATCCCGGCGGCGATGCACGTTGCGGCGGCGGAAGCGGTTGTCGCACGGCTCGTTCCCGCCGTGATCGGCCTTCGCGACGCGCTCGCCGACAAGGCGCGCGACTGGGCCGATATCGTGAAGGTCGGCCGCACGCATCTGCAGGACGCAACGCCGTTGATGCTCGGCCAGGAGTTCGGCGGTTACGCGTCGATGGTCACCGCCGATCTCGCGCGCATCGACCACGCGCTGCTCGACGTCTACGAGCTCGCGGCCGGCCCGGACAAGTTCGCCGCTCAGGGCGCGCACGACGCGCTCACCGCGCTCTCATCGACGCTCAAGACGCTCGCCGCGTCGCTGCACAAGATCGCGAACGACATCCGGCTGCTCGCGAGCGGTCCGCGTGCAGGGCTCGGCGAGCTCGTGCTGCCCGCAAACGAGCCCGGTTCGTCGATCATGCCGGGCAAGGTCAATCCGACGCAGTGCGAGGCGATGGCGATGCTGACGCTGCAAGTGATCGCGAACGACCTCGCGGTGACGCTCGGCGGCGCCGGCGGCCATCTCGAAATGAACGTCTACAAGCCGCTGATCGCGCACAACGTGCTGCAGTCGATCCGGCTGCTGGCCGACGGCTGCACGAACTTCCATCGCTATGCGGTCGAAGGCATGACGGCCGACCGCGCGCGCATCACGAAGATGGTCGAGCGCTCGCTGATGCTCGTCACCGCGCTCACGCCGGTGATCGGCTACGACAACGCAGCGCGCGTTGCTCACCATGCCGTCGAGCACGATACGACGCCGAAGGAATCGGCGGTCGCGCTCGGCCTGCTGTCGGCGTCCGATTACGACCGGCTCGTCGATCCGGCGAAGCTCACGAAGCCCTACGTCGCCGAAAAGCGATGACAGGCGCCGCGATGAAGATTGCGACCTGGAACGTCAACGGCATTCGCGCGCGGGAGGCACAGGTCTGCGACTGGCTCGAGCGCGACAAGCCGGATGTCGTCTGCCTGCAGGAGATCAAGGCGGAGCCGGCGCAAATTCCCGAGCGCTGCAAGCTCGCCGACTACCACGCGTACTGGCACGGCGGCCGAGGTTATTCCGGCGTGTCCTTGCATGTGCGCCGGCACCTGCTCGACGCCGATCCGCAATGGAGTCACCCCGAGTTCGACATGGAGACGCGCATCGTCCGGATCGAGATCGGCAACTGGGTTGTCGCATCGGTCTACGTGCCGAACGGCGGCAAGGACTACCCCGCCAAGCTCGCATTCCTCGAGCGTCTCGCCGCATGGGCCGGCAAGCTGCACGATGCGGGACGCGAGCTCGTGATCTGCGGCGACTTGAACGTCGCGCGTCTCGAAATCGACGTCCACCCGAAGGAGCGAAAGCCGGGGATCATCGGGCAGCGCCCCGAGGAGCGCGAGCTGTTCGAGAAGCTCCTCGGCGGCCATCTCGTCGACATCGGTCGCGCGCTCGATCCCGCCAACGAGGGCCTTTTCACGTGGTGGCCGCCATGGCGCAACATGCGCCAACGCAATATCGGCTGGCGGATCGACTACATCCTCGCGTCGAAGACGATCGCCGCGCGCGCGACGAGCTGCGTCGTCCAAACCGACGTCGGCACCAGCGATCATGCGCCGGTGATGATGACGATCGCGTGACGTGTGCGACCGTTACGCCGGCGCGTCAGCGAGCCTGCGCGGATTGGACGTCCGCCGTGACGCGCGCGAGCGTCACTTCGCGCTCCGCCTTCGGCAGAGCCGCAAGCTCCTTCACCCGCGCGTAGAACCGAGGCAGGTCGCCATGCTCGGAAGCGAGCAGCGCAGCGAATTGCGGCACGCGGTCGTTGTACAGGCCCGATGCCGCGATGCCGGCGTTGTTCGCCCCGGCGGAGAACCAGCGATCGAACGCCGGAGCGCCGCCCCATGCGCTCTTCATCCGTTCGTACTCGTTGCGCATCGTCGCGAACGCGGCCGCCTTGCCCGCGCGCTTGTCCACCTCGGTCGCGTTGCTCGCGTAAAGCACGCCGAGATGCTCGCGCGTCGCGCGCATCAGCGTGCGGAAGTCCGAGCGCAGCCGCTGCGCGCGTGCGGCGTCCTCGGTGAGCCGCGCCATCTCCGCGGGGTCGCGCACGCGCTGCTGCGCGTCGAGCCAGCGCCGCAACCCCTCCTCCTCGACCGCGACGGCGAACGACTCGTTGAACGACGTATCGTCCTTGACGTACACGATCTGGTGCGACAGCTCATGGAAGAGCAGCCGCGCGAGCTCGATTTCGCGAAAGCGCACGAACGTCGAGAGCACCGGGTCTTCGAAATAGCCGAGCGTCGAATACGCGGGCACGCCGCTCATGTAGACGTCGTCGCCGCTCGCGCGCAGCCGCTCGGCCTCCGCCTTCGCCTCGGCCTCGTTGAAATAGCCGCGGTAGGACACGCAGCCCGCGACCGGGAAGCACCACTCGCGCGGATTGAGCGACAGCTCCGGCGTCGCGAACACGTTCCACACGACGAACGGCCGCCCGAGGTCCGAATAACGCGTGTAGCTGCGGTTCTGCGGCAGTCCGAGCTCGTGGCTTGCGAACGCGCGGATCTGCTGGATGCGCGTCAGCCGGTCCTTGAGCGAGGGATCGTCGGTCGTCGCGACGACCTCCGAAATGGGCTTTGCGCGCGTGAGCAGATCGACCTGGCCGCTCACGCCTTGCCAATAGAACTCCGCATAGCCGCAGCCGGCAAGCGCAACCGCGGCGAAGACACCACTGATCCAGACTTTCATCGAATCCATCATCGTTGCAGGAATTGACCCAGACGGGCGAGACCGTCCTCGATCTTCGCGAGCCCGATCGTATACGAAAAACGCACGTGCGCGTCGGCCCGGTTGCTGCCGAAATCGACACCGGGCGTGATCGCGACGCCGGCGTGCCCGAGCGCGTCGCGGCAGAACGCCTCGCTGTCCGCGGCGAACGCCGAGCAGTCGGCGTAGACGAAGAATCCGCCCGAGGGCGTCACCGGCACGCCGAATCCGAGGTCGCGAAGGCCGGGAACGAGGCGGTCGCGCCGCGCCTGGAACTCGCGGCGGCGCTCCTCGAGCAGCGCAAGTGTGGCCGGCTCGAAGCACGCGAGCGCGGCGCGCTGCGACACCGTCGGCGGCGAGATGTAGAGGTTCTGCGCGAGCTTTTCGATGTCCCGCACGTGCCGTTCGGGCGCGACGATCCACCCGAGCCGCCATCCGGTCATGTTGAAGTACTTGGAGAAGCTCGACACGACGAAGATGTCCTGCGCGTGCGCGCCCGCGAGCTCGAGCGCCGAGCGCGGCCGCCCGTCGTATGTGAGGCCGAGGTAGATCTCGTCGACGATCAGCCGTCCGCCGAGACGATCGACGACGCGAGCGATTCGCGTCATCTCGTCGTGCGCGACCGTCGTGCCCGTTGGATTCGACGGCGATGCGATCAGCGCGGCGCACGTGGCCGGCGTCCAGTTGCGCTCGATCGAATCGGCGGAGAGCTGATAGTTCGCCTGCGGGCCGACCGCAACGCCGACCGGACGCCCTTCGAGCACGCGCACGAAGTGCCGGTTGCACGGGTACCCGGGATCGGCGAGGAGCACTTCGTCATCGCGGTCGAGCAACAGCGCGAGCACGAGCAGCAGCGCCGCCGACGATCCGGCGGTAACGACGATCCGCGATGCGGGCACGTCGACGCCGTAATGATCACCGTAATGGCGCGAGATCGCCTCGCGCAGCTCCGGCAGGCCGAGCGCGGACGTGTAGTAGACACCGCCATGTGCAATGGCACGTTGCGCGGCGGCGACCACCTGCGGCGGCGTCGGGAAATCGGGCTCGCCGATTTCCATGTGCACAACGCTGCGGCCGGCCGCTTCGAGCGCGCGCGCCGCGGTCTGCACTTCCATCACATGGAAAGGCGCGATATCGCGAAGACGCGCGGCAGTGGCGAGGCGAGGGTCCATCGAAAGGCGTAGCGACGTGCGGCTGCGAAAAGCGCTATGGTAATGCCTGTGACCGCATCGGCCTTCGTTGGACAACGGAGTCCTTCATTCATGCGAGCTGTGACACCTGCCCTGCCGCATCGTCTTGCCGCGCGTTCGCTCGTGCTCGCGGTGTTCGCGCTCACGCAGCCGATCGTCGCGCATGCGGTGTACAAATGCGCCGGTGCGAATTCGACGCCGATCTACCAGGACGAGCCGTGCCCACCGGGCAAGGAGCTTCGCAATTTCGACACCGACCCGCCGAGCTTGTCGATCATTCCGGGTCGACCGAACAACGCTGCGCCCCGCGAATCCGCGCCGCCCGCGGCGCGAGCGGCGAAGGAGCCGAAAGGCGCGAAAGCCGACAAGCACGCGAAACTGCGCGGCGATCCGGCGCAGCGCAAGCACGTCCGCGTCGGCATGAGCGAGGCCGAGCTGCTCCTGCATCTCGGCGCGCCGGACGTCACATCGGGCAACAAGCAGAAGCGCAGCCTTCGCTGGACGTGGCTGCCGGCGGAGGGCGATCCCGACACGATCACGACGGTGACGCTCGTCAACGGCGCCGTCAGCGACGTCGACCGCAAGGTCGTCAAGAAGTGAGGGCGCTCATCCAGCGCGTGCGCGAGGCGTCGGTCGCAGTCGACGGACGCGTCAGCGGCGCGATAGGCGAAGGCCTTCTCGTGCTCGCCGCCGTCGCCGGCGACGACACCGACGACGATCGCGACTGGCTCGCGCGCAAGATCATCGCCCTGCGCATTTTCGACGACGACGCGGGCGTGATGAATCGCTCGGTGCTCGATGCGGGCGGCGACGTGCTCGCCGTGAGTCAGTTCACGCTGTACGCGTCGACTCGAAAAGGCAACCGGCCATCGTGGTCGGGGGCGGCGCCCCCGGAGCTCGCGAAGCCGAGATTCGACGCGTTCGTCGCCACGCTCGCGCGCGAGCTCGGCAAGCCCGTTCCGACCGGCGTTTTCGGCGCGGTGATGCGCGTTGCGCTGGTCAATGACGGCCCGGTGACGATCTGGCTCGACTCGCGCAGCCGCGAATAGCGCGGCTTCACTACTCGAGCAGGCTTCGCAGCATCCACGCGTTCTTCTCGTGGATCTGCATCCGCTGCGTCAGCAGGTCGGCGGTCGGCTCGTCGTGCGCTTCGTCGACCAGCGGGAAGAGGCTTCGGGCCGTGCGCACGACCGCTTCGTTGCCTTCGACGAGCAGCCGGATCATGTTGTCCGCGTTCGGCTGCCCCGACGTT
>WNFZ01007381.1_pt1 | contig 12953 bp, 10 predicted proteins | sample 5400081 | NCBI WGS metagenome assembly WNFZ01 (sample SAMN13153365, study PRJNA577476) | soil metagenome | isolation source: 80 cm soil or saprolite under grassland replicate 1 | place: USA:California | collected 2016-06-15
TGACGCCGCCGTCCGAGCCCTGCAGACCCTCTCCGACGGCGAGCGCAAGCTCCTCGTGCGGGCCTACTTCGGGGGCCTTACCGCCAGGGAGATCGCCCAGGCCGACGGGATCCCCCTGGGAACGGTCAAGACCCGCCTGAGGACCGCACTGATCAAGGTTCGCCGGGCCAACCAGGACAAGGGCCGGCTGTGAACTGCATCGCCGTCCGGGATCAGCTGCCCGAGCTCGCGGTGGGCGTTCTGCCCTCGCGGGAGCAGGTCGCGTTGGAGCGGCACCTCCAGTGGTGCGCTGGATGCCGGAAGGAGGCGGCCGAGCTGGGCCAGGCTGCGGCGACCTTCGCGTTCGCCCTGGCCCCCGCACCGCTTCCGCCTGGCCTGGAGGATCGGGTCGTGGCCGGCGTCGGGAGAGCGGCGGCTCGACCGCGGACCGGGCGGCGGACGCGGACGGCGATCGCCGCCGTCATCGCGGCGGCGATCGCCGTGGCGAGCCTGGGGTGGGGGGCGGTGATGGCCGGGCGCGCCCAGCGGTTCGCCGAGCGCGCGGCGCAGGCCGAACAGGACCGGTCGCAGGCGCTCGATCAGTTCCAGAGGGTCCTCGACACATTGCCCTTCCAGGCCAGGGCCGACGAGACCCATCTCGGCCAGCTGGCTCCCACGCCCGTCATCAAGCGGGGCGGGGGAGCGGTCCTGCAGCTCGTCTCGCCGACCAGGCTGGACTTCGTGGTGGTGATCGTGAGCGGGCTCCCCAGGGATCCGTCCCTCGCCCCGTACCGCGTCACGTTGAAGGACGCCGGGGGCCGGGTGCTTCAGGGAGGCACCATCGCGGAGCTGGACGCCGACGGGGGCGGGCAAACGTTCCGCCAGTTCAGGAACACCGACCTTACCGGGTTCACCACCGTGCTGGTTCGTGACGCGTCCGGGCGCCTCGTGCTGAAGGGGACCGTGGACCAAAGCACCGGGGCCTGAGGCCCGGGCTTCGGTCAGGCCTCCACCCCGTCCGGTCAATCCGACGATAGGGCCCTGGCCAGGAAGGCAAGGCTCCTCGGATAGCGGTAGCCGATCGACATGTGGCCCGCGTCGAACAGTTCCAGCGTGTGCTGGACCCCGATCGACTTCAGCTCCTCGGACACGGCCACCGCGCCCACGTCGAGATACCACTCGTCCTTCTTCCCGCCGTCCAGCCAGATGGCCGACATCGAGCGAAGGGCGTCGGCGTGCACCGGCACCATGCGCACGGGATCCTTCTCCAGCCAGCGCTGCCACACCTCGTCGACGAGCTTCCCGGTGCCGGCGTCGAACGGGAGTCGCACTGTCCCGTCGTCGTCGGCCGAGTAGCAGGCCGCCATGCACCAGTCGTTCATCAGCACTCCGTCGGACTCCTTTGTCCCGAAAGGACGCGACCGGACGTCGGCCCAGAACGCCTCGAACGAGCCGTCGTACTCGTCGCGGAGGGCCCGCACGCTCTGCCTGAACTCGGGCAGGTAGCACGCCTCGAACAGGGCGTCGCCGGCGTGGCTGGCGAGGGCCGAGAACAGGTCGGGCCGCAGCATCGGCGTGACCATCGCGCCGTAGCCGCCGCTCGACTTCCCCTGGATCCCGCGCTTCTCCCGCCGGGGCTCGGTCCGGTACCGGGCATCGACGAAGGACACGGCCTCGTCGCACAGGTAGTCGTGGTACCGCCCGGTGGCGGGCGAGTTCAGGAACTGGCTGCCACCGAGCGAGGTCCAGCAGTCGACGAACGCCACGATCAGGGGTGGCGCCTCGCCCGAGGCGAACAGTCGATCGGCGAGCTCGAGATAGTTTGGCCGGAACGCCTCCCGGTTCCGCCACATGTCGAGTTGGCCGGTCAGGCCCTGGATGACGAAAACCGCGGGGTAGCGGCGATCCGGCTCGTCGTCGTAGCCGGGAGGGAGGTAGACCCACAGCGGGCGGATGGCCGGGTCCCCGAGCGGATTGCCCCGCAGCACATCGCTCTCGATCTCGACCTCGTCCACCCGGCCGGCGAACTCAGTTCTCCACGGCGTCGTCGCGGTCCTCATGTCTGCCTCCTCCTCGGTGGCGTCGTCCTGCGCCGAACCCTGGCGCTGAACCTGGATATCATGCAGGCCCATGCCGGAAGTGTCCGAGGTCATCGGCATCGGCCTGGCGGGCGGCCAAGGCGTCCGGGCCCGTCCGCTGACGCTCAAGGCGCCCGGCTATCTGCGGTCGAAGGCCGCCATGTCGTTCCTAGGAAGGCGGCTGATCCGATGGGTGATCGAGATCCTGTCGAGCGAGGGGATCAAGGACTACTACGTGATCGCCCACGGCAAGGAGAACCGGTACCAGATCAAGGTCCTGATCGGGTACGGGGAGGGCTTCGGCGTCGACGTGAAGTACTCGCCGGTGAAGTATGACCCCTTATCGATGGGGAGTGCCGACTCGACCCTTCGGATGCTCGATCACTGGGACATCACGCAGACCGCCCTGGTGTTTCCCACCGACTCCATCATCGACTTCGACCTGGAGCCCATGCTCCGGGCGCATCGGGAGACCGGCGCGGTGGCGACGATCGCCGCCATGGTGCGTGAGCCTGACGAGGTCGCAGAGAAGTACGGCGTGATGCTGGCCGATACGAACGGACGGGTGCAAGAGTTCGTGGAGAAGCCCACGCTCGCGGAGCTCCGGGAACATTTCCAGGTCCCCAACGAAGAGGAGTTCCGCCAGCTGCCGCTCCGCACCAACGCGGGGTTCTACCTGATCGAGTCCAAGGTATTGCGCGAGCTCGCCTCCGAACCGGAGATCGTAAAGCTGAGGCAACGGCGGCTGGACTTCGGCAAGGACCTCCTGCCGTGGCTGGTGGGCAACGGCTACCTCGTGCAGTCGTATCCGGCTCGAAGGATCGGTGACCTCGGCAACGTCGAGGACTACATCGAAACGATGGTCGACGTCCTGAACGGGAACTTCGAGTCGGTTGACCGGTTGCTGGGGCCGCCGTTCGACGCCGAACGCCATGTATGGATCGCGCCCGAGACGCTGGCCATGCGCGACTCGACGAGCGGGATGACCCTGGCCGAGAAGATCGGCGAAGGCATGGTGACGATCGGGCCGGCGGTCCGGATGGGACGGTTCTGCGAGATCCATCCGGGGGTCACCATCACCGAGTCGAACCTCGACGACGACATCGAGGTGCATCGGGACGCCAGGATCGAGCGGACGCAGATCAGGGACGGCGCCATCATCGGCCCGGCCGCGTCGCTGTCCGACGTGGTCGTGGGCTCGATGTCGGAGGTTCGCTCGGAGCCGTACAACCCGACGGCCATCGAGACGTGGCCCTGGGCGACGAAGTCACGGTGTACCCGGGGGTACACCTGACGGGGAACATCTCGGTGTATCCGCGGCTGAAGCTTCCCTCGGGGATCCGGGTGCCGCCCGGGACGGAGATGACCGGCCCGGCCGACGTCCTCCGGTACTTGTAGATGCGGTTCGGCCTCGCGCTCCCTCACTACGATTTCTCGCTGGCCGGAGGCGAGCCGATCTCGTTCGAGTCCACGGCTCGATTCGCCCACATGGCCGAGCGGTTGGAGTTCGATTCAGCCTGGGTGTCCGATCACTTCTTCCTGTCCCTCGCCCGGTACGGGGGCCCGCCGGACCTTCAGGGGTCGTTGGAGGCGCTGACCACGCTGGCGGGCCTGGCCGCCACGACCGAGCGCCTGCGCCTTGGGACCCTGGTGCTCGCCGCGCCGTTCCGCCACCCGGCCGTGCTGGCCAAGGCGGTGACCGCCGTGGACCTCTACTCGGGGGGCCGGCTCGACCTCGGGATCGGCGCGGGGTGGTACGAGGAGGAGTTCCGGGCCTTCGGGTATGGGTTCGGGACGGTTGGGGAACGGTTCGCCGTCCTGGAGGAAACCCTCGAAGTGCTGGGCCAACTGCTGCCAGGTGGCCCGGCGACGTTCCGGGGCAAGCACTTCCAGCTGCACGAGGCGTTCAACCATCCGCCGCCGACGCAGACCCCGCGTCCGCCGATCTGGCTCGGAGCAAAGGGCGGGGACCGTTCCCTGCGCCTGGCGGCGCGGCACGCCGACGGCTGGAACACCGTGTGGCGGTGGACGCCCGAGGCCTACGCCGATCGGGTCCGGCGAGCCAGGGAGGCCTGCGACGAGGAAGGCCGGGACCCTCGGTCGTTGCGACTCTCACTCGGGATGTACATGGTTGTGGGTGAGGACCACGACGACCTGGTGGCCAGGTTCCGGATTCTGCAGAGCTGGATGCCGGGGGGCGCGCTCGATCGAGAGACGCTCGAGTCGTTCATGTCGGACACGCTGACCGGGACGCCCGACCAAGTGCTGGAGCGGGTGGCCCGGTTCGCCGAGCTCGGGGTGGAGGAGGTCATCGTGGCGCCCGCGCCCATCCCCTTCGCCCTGCCCGACCCATCCATCGTGGAGGTCTTCGCCGAAACCGTGATGCCGAAGGCACGCGAGCTCTAGTTGTGGAGTTCCTCGACGCCGCCGTGTCGGTTCTTCGGGAGGAGGGGAAGCCGCTTCACTGGACGGTGGTCCAGGATCTGGCGTTGAAGCGCGGCTACCTGGATCCGTTCACCCAGCGGGACATCCGAAAGAACCTGCTGGCGGCGCTGGCCACCGCCGCGAGGACCGGGGTCGTGGTGAAGGAGGATCGGGGGATCTACCGTCTGCCGTGAGCCCGGTCAGGCCGCCATGAGCCGGTTCAGGGCCGGTAGACCACGCCGGCGAAGCGCTCGAGCTTCTCGAACCGGTGCTCGGCGTCGATGTACCGGACGGTGCCCGACCGCGACCGCATCACCAGGGAATGGGTGATCGCGCCGTCCTCGGCGTAGCGGACCCCCCGGAGCAGCGAGCCGTCGGTGATCCCGGTGGCGGCGAAGAACACGTCCTCCCCGGCCACCAGGTCGTTCGTGGTGAGCACTTTGTCGAGGTCGAAGTCGTCGTCCAGGAGCTGGCGGCGTTCCTCGTCGTCCCGTGGATACAGGCGGCTCTGGATCGCCCCCCCCAGGCATTTCAGCGCCGCAGCGGCGATGACACCCTCCGGGGTTCCCCCGATGCCGAGAAGGAGGTCGATGCCCGACGATGGCCGGGCAGTGGCGATGGCTCCGGCAACGTCGCCATCGGTGATGAGGAAGGCCCGTGCGCCGGCCTCCCGGACCCGGGCGATGATCTCCTTGTGACGGTCCCGGTCCAGGATGACTACGCCGATCTCCTCGGGGCGGACCCCCTTGGCCTTGGCCACCAGGCGCACGTTCTCCTCGGGTGACGCCGTGACGTCGATGACGTCGGCCGCCTCCTGCCCGGCGGCGACCTTCTCCATGTAGACGGCGGCGCCGGGGAAGAACATGCTGCCTCGTTCGGCCAGCGCGATGACCGCCAGCGCGTTGGGCTGGCCGGTGGCGGTGAGCCGGGTCCCGTCGATGGGATCCACCGCGACGTCGACGGCGGGGCCGCCCCCGTCGCCCACCACTTCGCCGTTGTAGAGCATCGGCGCCCGGTCCTTCTCGCCCTCGCCGATCACGACCGTGCCGTGCATCGACACCGTGTCGATCATGCCCCGCATCGCGTCCACGGCGGCCTGATCGGCCGCCTCCTTGTCGCCCCGTCCCACCCACCGTCCGGCGGCGAGCGCGGCCGCCTCTGTCACGCGGACCAATTCCAGCGCCAGGTTGCGGTCCGGCCTCATCTTGGTCATGACCTACGCCACCTCCGGGTGCGTGTGTCGAGCCTCGTCGGTTCGGCCCCGAGGTCCCCATGGTACGCCGACCCCTTCGCCTGGTGTCCCGGGATGCCGTCCCGCAGGAGGCCCTGAGCCACGAACCAGTCGACGGTTCGGCGGAGGGTCTCCCCGAGCGGCATGTAGACCAGCCCGAGCTCCCGCGTGGCCCTGGACCCGTCGTACCGATGACCGTGCAGTCCGGCCATCACGACCTCCCGGCAGACCGGTGGGGTCCGCCCCACCGCCCGGGCCGCCGCCTCCACGACGGCCGCGGCGGGCAGGACCAAGCGAGGGGGGACGAACCAGGTCCTCGGGGGCCGTCCGGTGAGGCCCCGGAGGACATCCAGCGCTTCGCGGAGCCTGACGGACACTCCCGACAGGATGTAGCGCTCCCCGGGACGCCCGCGCTCGGCTGCCCGCACGTGCCCCAGGGCGCAATCGTCGACGTCGACGAACGAGAGCCAGGCGTCGAAGGCCAGGGGCAGCCGGCCCCTGGCCGCGGCGAGCAGGAGCCGGGCCGTGCCCTCGGAACGGCCCGGTCCCTGCACCGACGACGGGTCGACGCACACCACCTCGAGCCCGAGTTCGGGCCCCCGATCCAGGACGAGCCGTTCCGCCTGGAACTTGGATCGCTCGTAGGCCGTGAGGAACCACCCACGATGTGCGGTGTCCTCCCGCCCGACGTCCCCGGCCGGCTCCCCGATGGCCGCCGCAGAGGACGTGTGGACGAACCGCCGAACGCCCGCTCGAGCCGCCGCCTCCAGGACGTTCCGCGTCCCCTCCACGTTGATCCGAACGAGCGGCGACGGGTCGTGCAGGCAGGAGGCGTTCAGCCCGGCCGCGTGGAAGACCACCTCGCACCCGGCAGCCGCTCGGAAGATGGCATCGGGTTGGGCCATGTCACCGAGCACGGGGCGCGCGCCCGCGCGCGCGAGCGCGGCGGCGCCCGCCTCGGTGCGGGAGAGCGCCACGACCTCCCAGCCTCGGTCGACCAGCGCGTGCACCACGCCGCCGCCGACGAAGCCGGTTCCGCCCGTCACGAGCGCGGCCCCGCGCACGGCGCTCAGCCGCGGCCGAACGGGGAGACGTTCCCGGCGAACCGGGCCAGGTACTCAAGCGCCGACACGACCGTGATGGCCGCCGCGGCTAGCATGGCCCACTGGTCCAGGTACAGCGGCCCGATCGTCGATCCGGTTCGAAGGATGGCCAAGAAGATCGCCACGAACTGGACGTTCGCCTTCAGTTTGCCCCAGATCGATGTCCGCATGACCGCACCGTCGGCGGCGACCACCCCCCGCAGCCCCAGGATCAGTAGCTCGCGTCCGACGATGATGGCGGCGATCCACGCGGAAGCCCGCCCCACCGATACGAGCGCGATCAGAACCCCCGAGACGAGCAGCTTGTCGGCCGTCGTGTCCAGGAAGCCGCCGAGCGTCGTGGTCGCGGCCCATCGGCGGGCCAGGTAGCCGTCGAAGAAGTCCGTCACAGCGGCGAAGGTGAACAACGCGGCGGCCACCCCGTACGCGTGATCGAACGGGTCGGACAGGAGGAGCCACATCACGACCGGGACCAGGATCACCCGCAGGTACGTGAGCAGTCGAAGGATCGATGCCGCCCGGGCTTCGCGTTCATCCACTCCAGGTGACCCCCTGGCCACCCTAGCAGCGGCCTCAGCCCGCCGCAGTCCGTACCGCCTCGGCGGAATCGAGCGCGAGGACCAGGTCGGCCAGGGTGCGCGCCGATCCTATGTCCGTCTCCCGGACCGCCCGCTTCACTCGGGGCACCGCGGGCGGTGTCGCCGACAGCTCCCGGACGCCCAACCCGAGCAGGATGGGCACCGCGACCGGGTCGCCCGCGATCTCCCCGCACACGCCGACCATCCGTCCATACGACCGGGCGCCCTGGACCGTCATCTGGATGAGCCGAAGCACAGCCGGGTGCAGTGCGTCGGCGAAGCCTGCGACGCGCTCGTTGCCGCGTTCGGCGGCGAGCGTGTATTGCGTGAGGTCGTTCGTCCCGATCGAGAAGAAGTCAACGTCCGGCGCGAATACCTCGGCGGAGAGCGCCGCCGCCGGGACCTCCACCATGATCCCCACCTCGAGCTGCGACGGGACCCGGCCGCCGGTGCTTTCGACCTCGTGTCGGGCTTCCTCCACCAGGGCCTTCGCCGCTCTGAGCTCTGCGAGCGATGTCACCATGGGGAACATCACCTTCACGGGATGATCCGCCGCGACCCGAAGGATCGCCCGCAGCTGCGTCCGAAGGACGTCCGGCCGCGCTAGGCCGAGCCGGAGGCCGCGCAGGCCGAGGAAGGGGTTCGCCTCGGCGGGCACCGGGAGGTACGGGAGCGGCTTGTCGCCCCCCACGTCCAGGGTTCGAAGGATCAACGGACGGCCCGCGAGCGGCTCGGCGATGCCGCGATAGGCGGCTTCCTGCTCCTGCTCGCTCGGCATCGTGTCCCGTCCGATGAACAGGAACTCGGTTCGAAGCAGGCCGACCCCTTCGGCACCGGCATCCAGCGCGGCCTCGACGTCGGAGGGCTGGCCCACATTGGCCAGCACCTCGATCGACGTTCCATCTCGGGTGATTGCGGGGCGCGTCGCCTCGGCCCGGGCGGCGGCCTCCGATGCGCGGAACGATTCGGCCCGGCGCTCCGCCTCGGCGATCTGCGCCTGCTCCGGGTCGGAGCGGACCGTGCCCCCCTCGCCGTCGACGATCACGGTCGCCCCCTCCGCGATCTCCAGGACCGCCCGGCCCAAGCCGACAACGGCGGGGATCCCGAGCGAGCGCGCCAGGATCGCCGAGTGCGATGTGGGGCCTCCCAGCGCGGTGGCGATCCCCACCACGATCGCGGGATCCAAGCCCGCGGTGTCGGCCGGGGTGAGGTCCGCGGCGATCAGCACACCCCCGCCGGCGAGTGACGGCCGGGCGCTCGCGCCCCCCAGCAGGTGGGCGAGTACCTGCGCCCCGACCGCCTCGACGTCGGCGGCCCGCTCGCGAAGGTAAAGATCGTCTAGGGCCCGCCAGGTCTCCGCCACCCGATCGACGGCTTCCTTCCACGCCTCCCCCGCCCCGCGAGCTCCGTCGAGGATCGCCGACCGGACCGGCGCGATGAGCTCCTCGTCCTCCAGGAACAACAGGTGCGCATCGAAGATCGCGGCGCTCTGCTCGTCGGCCCGGGTGGCGACCGTCGCACGAGTGGCCGAGATCTCCACCCGCGTGGCATCGATCGCTGCCTCCAGCGCCGCCCACTCCTCCTTTGGCTCGCCGGCCGGCCCGGACGGGACCTCGATGTCTGGAGCGCGGACGTGGCGGGCCGGGCCCACGGCGACGCCCGGCGAGGCGGGCAAGCCGGACAGTGTGCCGTCGACCGCGACGAACGCCGGCGCCTCCGCGGCCCCGCCGTCGCTCCGAGCCGTCGCGGAGGGCTGGCTCTCGACGTCATCGCCGAACCGCTGGGCCGCGAGGGCCCCGATGGCGTCGATGGCCGCCTGGGCTTCCGGTCCCCGCGCCACCACCTCGATCTGATGGCCCTGGCGGACCCCCAGCGTGGCCACCGCGTTCAGGCTCCTGGCATTGGCCGGCCCCGCCCCGGTGGTGCGGTTGGTCACGCGGACGTCCGCGTTGAACCGTCCGGCCGTCTGGACGAACCGAGCGGCCGGCCTGGCGTGGAGCCCGAGGGGGTTCTCCACCGAGAGCCGAACGCTCGCCTGCGGTCCGGCCGCCTCTCCGGCGGCCGAAGCCGAGAGCGGGGCGGCCGGCGACGGTGCCGGCGTCCCGAGGTGCGCGGCCTTGGGTCCCAGTCCCCCTCGGGCCTCCTCGGCGACCTCGGCGAGCGACCTCCCCAGCTTGGCCGCCACCGCGGCGGCGACGGCACCCTCGACGAACGGCGCCTCGCACAGCAGGACCCGCCCCCGTCGATCGGTCGGCAGCATGTCCAGGGCCATCTCCGCCGAGAGCACGGCGCTCCCCAGGTCCATCAGGACGAGCACGCCATCCTCGGACCAGGCGCGCTCGATGGCCTGCATAACGAGGACCGCGTCGGTCCCCATGGGCCGGTCGGGCATGTCGAGGCCGCCCACCGGTTCCAGGCGGATGTCCGCGCCGCCCATCTCGCGCGCCAGCTCGGCCACGCCCTCGGCGACCTTCGGGCTGTGCGAGACCAGGACGATGCCGATCACGTGATCACCGGATCCTCGCCCGAAGCCTACCGGCCGGGGGTGGCCGGCCGCCCTCAGGACAATCCGTAGGCCCGGTACAGGAGCTCGACCGGATGGACGGAGGGGATCCCTGTCGCCCGGGTGATCTGCCACCGGCAGGTCTCGCTGTCGCACGCGGCGACCTCCGTCGCCACCTCCGTGACCTGACGGAACAGCGGCGCACCCACCTCCATGGCGATGTCGTACTTCTCGGTCTTCAGTCCGTAGGTCCCGGCCACGCCGCAGCACTCGACATCGCTGTCCACCACCTCGAGCCCGGGGATCAGGCGGAACAGCTCGAGCGCCGGCTTGCCGATACCGTGGCCCCGCTGCTGGCACGGCGCGTGGTAGGGGACTCGCATGTCGAGCGGCCGGAAGTCGGTTCGTAGCGCTCCCCGCTCGTGCAGGTTCAGCAGGAACTCGCAGATGTCGAACATGTGGGCCGACACCGTTCGCAGGTCCTGGTCGTCCTCCAGCTCGAGGATCTCCCGGGCCTCTCGTTTCAGCATCAGCCCGCAGCTGGTCGAGGTGGCCACGATGTCATAGCCGCGCCGGGCGTACGGCTCGAGGTGCCGGGCGAGCTTGCGGACGTATCGCTGCGCGTCGTCGAACAGCCCGTTCGACTGCAGCGGCAGCCCGCAACAGTCCTGCCGGGGGACGATCACCCGGTAGCCGTTGTGTTCCAGCACGGCCACGGCCATCTGGGCCACATGGGGTTCGAAGTGGTTCGCGCTGCACCCGTGGAAGTACACGATGGCTTTCGTGGCCGGGGCGAGCGGGGCGTGGTGGCGGGCCCACGACTGAAACGTCCGGCTGGCGAAGAGCGGCATGGGCGCTTGCCGGTGGACCCGAAGCGTTCGCTCCACGAGCCAGCGGAACGCGCGGTTCTCGAGGAAGAAGTTGGCGATGGGGGCGAGCGGCGTCCCCACCTTCCCCATGGCGCTCGGCCGGGCGATGATCCGGTCCCGGAGAGGGATCCCTCGCTGGGCCTTCATCTTCGCCCGGGCCTGGGAGTTGATCTCGGCGATCTTCACGCCCTGGGGGCAGACCGTGGTGCAGATCCCGCATCCGGAGCAGTAGTCGAGGGATGCATCGGGCGAGCCGTCGTCGGTCCGGAACCGCTCGAGCTGTGGCCCGACGTACTTCGGCCCGGGGAAGAGCGGCGTGACGTTCGACACGGGGCAGAACGTCTCGCAGATCGTGCACTTCACGCAGTGGTCCAGCGACCCCCGGACCCACTCCATCGTATCCATCAGGTGGCCCCCTCCACGATCGCGGACGCCACAGCGAAACCCGATGCCAGGGCCAGGCCGTTGCCCGACAGCTCCCGCCACGGTTCGGCCCCCCCGAGTGCGGCGCCGGCGGCGAAGAGATTGCGGAACGCCACGTTCCCCTCGAGGTCGAGCGGCCGCAGGCGTTCGTCCACGGAGATCCCCGCTCGGGCCATGGGTTGGTCGTCGAAATACCGCGGCACGAACCGAGGCTCGCCGACGGGGGGGACCCCCGTCACCGCCAACCCGAACACCGACTCGTGGACCTCGCCGTAGGAGTCGAGGAAGAGGGCGCCCTCGGCGAACCCCCCGGTCGCCAACACGAACCACCTGGCGTCGATGGGCGTTGCGCGGGCCGCCGCGGTCTGCATGACCACGTGGGTCACCACGTCATCGTTCGTCTCCGCGCCTGCGGCCGTCGATCCGATCAGGAGCCGGCCTCCCGCGCGGACGAACGCGTCGCGCAGCGCGTGGAAGAGCCGGATGCCGGCCACCGAGGGCGGCAGCGTGGGCACCTCGAAGACCGGCCGCCCCAGGCGATCCTGGAGATCGAGCCAGGTCGTTCGGTGCTCGCCGAGGCCGAGCACGGACGGGAACCCCACCGACTCGCCCGGCTCCAGCCTGGGAAGCAGCTCCGCCGCCACCACCGACCGGAACTCCTGATCCTCGAACATCCGCGCGTAGCCGAGCGGGCTCACGTCGGCTTCTGCGCCGGGATCGGTGAGGTGCACGGGCCGCGCGTCCACGGTCACGCCGGTCGGGAGCTTGGCCTGGGACAGGTTATCGACCAGCAACCGGGGATAAAAGTCCTTCAGGGCCCGGAGGCCGGCGAACGCGAACCGGCCCCCCGATCGGAGGTCCCCGGCGGCCATGGCCTCCGGGACGAGCGCCGATGGCTTGGGCACCCCCACGGCGGTGGGGAGCAGGAGGTTCTCCTCGATGGTCCCGACGTAGGCGAGCGACGGCACGAGTGCTCGGAGCCACTCGGCGCTGGCCGCCACCGTGTCCGCCGGCAGCCGTGCGTAGGGATGCTCCGGTCGCTCGGAAACGAAGGAGGCAAGCGCGTCGGCCGGGCGCTCCACCAGGTCGGGGGCATAGCCCAGCACGTCGATCGTGGGGGGGGCGAGATGCGTGGCACCCGGTCCCTTCGCCACCAACGTGGTTCGAAGGCCAGCCTGGGCCAGGCGCACGCCCGCGGTCAGCCCGGCCAGGCCCGCCCCGACCACCACGGCGTCGGGGCTCATGCGGCGCCCACCCAGGCACCCGGCAGGTGGGCGACGTCGAGGATCCCCTGGAAGATCCAGTCGTCCAGCCTGGCCTGACGGAGCTGGTCGCCGTACAGGATCGGCTGGACCCCCTTCCACCGTTCCTGGACGAAGTCGAGCAGCGAGCGGTTGGCGGCCTCGCCGGCGATCTTCTCCACCTGGTGCAGGATCCCGGTGGCCCGGTAGATGCAAAAACCGCCCTGGCAGGGCCCCATCCCCAGCCGTACCGTCCGGCGAATGTCGTCGAGGTCGATTGTCTCGCGGCGACGCATGGCCGCCTCGAGGCGACGGCGGGGAACGAGCTCGCACTCGCAGATGAGCTGGTCTTCATGGAGCGTGGCCTCCCGACGCTCCACGCGCGAGCCGAGCCAGTAGTACCGGCCCTGCTCGGAATCGGGCAAGGGTTCGTCCGCGGTACGGCACGGCTGGTCCACGCCGAGCTCCGCGCACAGGGCGTCGACGGTATCCTCGGCCATCAGCCGGAACGTGCAGAACTTCCC
>WNFZ01008958.1_pt1 | contig 12949 bp, 13 predicted proteins | sample 5400081 | NCBI WGS metagenome assembly WNFZ01 (sample SAMN13153365, study PRJNA577476) | soil metagenome | isolation source: 80 cm soil or saprolite under grassland replicate 1 | place: USA:California | collected 2016-06-15
TCAGAACGTCGTGAGACAGTTCGGTCCCTATCCACCATGGGCGCTGGAAGCTTGAGAGGAGTCGTCCTCAGTACGAGAGGACCGGGACGAACAGACCTCTGGTGTATCAGTCGTCGTGCCAACGGCGCTGCTGATTAGCTACGTCTGGATGGGATAACCGCTGAAAGCATCTAAGCGGGAAGCCCACCTCGAGATGAGGCTTCCCATCCCCTAGAGGGAGTAAGGGCCGTGGGAGATCACCACGTCGATAGGCGGGACGTGCAAGCGCAGCAATGCGTTTAGCGGACCCGTACTAATTGCCCGAGGTCTTGATTTTGAACACGTTGTTGTTGCTATGGAGTTTTGAGGGTGCTGCTACGCGTCCCAGTAACACCTCACAAAGATTGCTTTGAAAATTTCGGCGGTGATAGCGGTGGGGTTACACCTCTTCCCATTCCGAACAGAGAAGTTAAGCCCGCCCGCGCCGATGGTACTCGGAGGGCAACCTCCCGGGAGAGTAGGTCGCCGCCGATTATTTCTACGAAGGGCCGCGGCAGCGGCCCTTCGTCTTTCTCGGAGGGTTTGGTGGAACCCCGACGGCACAGACCAGGTTTCGTCAAGCCCTCCTTAGGCTGCGCGCAGCTTCTCGCGCCAGGTGGGATCGAGCTCCCGCAGCCGGCGCACGCGCTCGCCAACCGGTGGATGCGTGACGAAGAGCGCCGCCAGGCCCTCTTCCGCAAACGGGTTGAACGTGTAGAGCGGCTCCGTCGCCGGGTTCGCGCGGAACTCGACGAGCTCGGCGGCCTGCTCGAGCCGGATCAGCGCGTCGGCCAGCCCGTGCGGCGAGCCGCAGAGCGCGGCTGCGGCGCGGTCGGCCGAAAACTCGCGCTTCGGCGAGAGGAGCAGGTGCACGAGAGCCGCCGCCACGGGGCCGAGCACGAAGAGGAGCGCGCGCGAGAGCCAGCCGCCGATCCGGCTCGTCTCCAGCAGCGCCGCCGCAACCACGACCACGGACGTTTGCACCAGGATGTCGCGGTTGCGGATGTGCGCGAGCTCGTGGGCGAGGACGCCTTCGAGCTCGGCCGGTGTCGCCGCGCCGAGGAAGCCCCGGCTGACGGCCACCGCGGCGCCACGCGGGCCGCGTCCCGCGGCGAGCGCGCGTGGGTGACCATCGGCCACCAGGAACAGCCGAGGCTTGGGGATTCCCGCGACGGCGGCCAGCCGCTGCACCGTGGCGTGCAGCGGCGGGTACTGGCCGAGCGGCAGCTCCCGCGCTCCGACAATTCCAAGCGCGACCCGGTCGCCGTACCAGTACGCGGCGCCCGCGACGAGCAAACCGAAGAAGACAGACAGCGAGACCAGCCGGTACCCGCCGATCGGCCAGGCGATCGCGGCGAGCAGCGCGCAGCCGCCCAAGACCAGGAGCCAGGCCTTGAGCACGTTCCAGCCGACGAGGAGCCGACCGCGCACGTCAGCCCTCTTCGGGCTGCTCGTCCTCGTCCAGGCCGCGCGGGGGCCAGTCGGGCTCGGGCGCGTCACAGCGGCTGGAGCAATGGAGCGAGGCGATGTTCTGGAGCGGGATCAGGATGTGCCCGTTCAGCTCGAGGTGCGCGACCTCGTCGAGGAGGCAGTAGGCGGTGAGGACGCCGTCCTGGTAGTCGCCCCCGAAGAGCGCCACCTCGACCTGTTCTCCTTTGTACTTGTTGGTGTAGTCCTCGATGGCTCTGAGCGTAGCCGAACCCGGCTTTTCTCCAATGCCGTCCCCGCTTTAGTTGTCGCTAGATGCGCGCCCGGTGTGGTCTCACGCGAAGGTCACGCAGGCGTCGGATCGCATTCTTCAGCGGCTCTTTCTCGACCGCCAACCGGTCAGGGCCACCACAAGGGCAACTCCCAGCAGAGCGCCGAGCGTGCCGCCGAGGATGCCGTTGCGAAGCGCGTGCGGGCGGAACGAGGATGCACGATCGGCTGTTTGCAGCACGCGCGCGTTATCCGCCAGCAATCTTCCCATCGTCTTCAGGTCAACGAGCTTCTGAACCAGCGCGCCATACATAGGAGAGCTGCCTCTGCCCTGAGCGCGGAGTGAGTTGATCGTCGCCTGGAGCGTGCGGAGTGTGTCGTTGATCCGGGCGAGGTCGACTTCCGTCTTGTAGCGAGCGAACTCGGTCGCGTAGGCGTTCGCAAGACGGACGGCAACAGCAGGCTTCGGATAGACGACGGCAAGATTGAGAATGCTTGCGTCGGATTGCGGCTTGGCGCTTGAGTGGCGCAGGAACTGATGAGGCGTGATGGCCGGAACTCCAGCGGCGGCTACCCGAGCGGCAAGCTCCGCCGAGCGCGCGATGCTCGCCTGGGACGTCATGAAGCGCCTGCTGTCCTAGCTCGCCAGGAGCCGTGGGTCTTGAGACCCCAGGACGGCGGGCTGGCTGATTGATAAAAGAACCTCGGCCTGCGCGCGGAACGTCCGCTCCTGAACCTGCGTAGCGAGTAGCGCAGCGAGCAGCGCAAGGATGAGCGGAGGTCCGATCATCCAGGCGTGCGGGCAGACGCTCGGCACTGAGGGAAGCGGAATCACCAACGCGACTTGCCGCCGCCCCGATCTGACCCGTGCTGCGTGCTGCTCAGTCATGCCAGACCACCCTCTCCCCGCCACGCTGGTCGAACAGAGCTTACTGCGCTAAGGGCCGGGCGACGAGCCGAACGCCTAGGACGCCTACGACCCGGCCCGTGTCCACGCTTAGGCGAGTTTGCTTACGCGCTGCCGTATGCGGGGGAACTCTCGTCGAGTGGGCTGCGGCGGGAGTAGGGCTGCGGCGGGAGTAGGATTCGCCCGCGAACGATCTAAGGGGGAGCAAATATGCGATTGATCCGAAGCGCCGCGATCCTTGCGGCGGCGGCGGCAGCATCGGTAGGTCTCTTGCTTGTCGTCGGCCCGGCCGGCGCGGTGATCGGCGGGACAAGCGACACTGCCAATCGGTACGCGAACGTGGGCGTGCTCCAGTTGCACGTCGGGAGCGACTGGTTCGACTTTTGCTCGGGGACACTTGTCCGCGCTGACGTCGTTCTCACCGCCGCGCACTGCACCGACTTTCTCGTCGAGGAGGGGCCTGACGGCTTCGGACCCGACGATCTGCGGATCTCATTCGATCCGGAGGGAGAAGCCCCATACGCAACGGTGGATCACATCGTCGTGAATCCGGACTGGTTCACGGCCGGCCCATGCTTTGCCAATTCAAAGCACGGTTGCCTCGCGCCTCCGGCCGAGGACATCGCGCTCGTGTTCCTCGACGCCCCCGTCACCGGCGTCACACCGGCGCCGATCGCGGACGCCGGTTACCTCGACGGACTTGACCTGAAGAGTGAAACGTTCACCGTCGTCGGCTACGGCACCGATGCCTTCATCACGGGCAGCGCCGCCTCACCGAAGGCGATCACCGTCTTCGACGGTGTGCGGAGCTACCGCGAAGTGACCGCCATCCCCGCGCAGGATGCCTTCCCCGACCGGTTCCTGAAGATCACGCAGGGCGTCTGTTTCGGCGATTCGGGGGGTCCGCTGCTCCACGATGGGACCGTCGTCGCGCTGAACACGTGGACGTTCAGTTACCGATGTGATGGCCCGAACCTGGAGTACCGGGTTGACTCGGCGCCCGCTCAGGCGTTCCTCGAAGCGAATCTCTAGTCGACGAGAGTTGCACCGGCCGGGCCGCTTGCGGCCCGGCCGGAGTCCTCTGGGCCTAGGACGCTACGGTCCCGCAGACTGCTTGAGCTGAGAAGCCGGAGCACTCCAGGCCGTGGCGATCCGATTGCCTCGACGGTGTGAATTCTTGCCCCTGCGGGAGGAACAGGGCGCCGGTGCGACCACTTGGCTACGCGGACCTGCAGTTCGGCTCACGTACTCGCCTGAAATTGCCGTCCTGAACCGTGAATTCGGCGACGAAGGCGTTCGCCACGACGGGCCCGCGGCGACGCGCCTCGGCGTGAGTGATCTCGTCCGCGACGGCGTACACGGCTCTCACGGGACCTCCGTGCGTGACCGCCAGGATGCGCTCACCGGCGTGCCCGGCGGCGAGCTCCAGGAGCCCGGCGATCACGCGGCGGCCCATCTCCTCGTAGCTCTCGCCGTCGTCCCAGCCGTCCTTGTAGTCGAGCCAGCGCGCGAACTGCTCCGGGAAGCGCGCTTCGATCTCGGTGCGCGTCAGCCCCTGCCAGGAACCGACGTCCACCTCGCGGAGCGCGTCCAAAGGCACCGGCTCGAGCCCGTGTCGTGCGGCGACGATCTGCGCGGTCTCGAACGCGCGGCGCAACGGGCTCGAGTAGACCGCCGCGAGGGCCTCGCCCGCCAGCGTCTTCGAGAGCTCGGCTGCCTGGGCTCGCCCGGTCTCGTTCAGCAGTGGGTCAGCGTGCCCCTGGAAACGGTTGTCGCGATTCCAGTCGGTCTCGCCGTGGCGGGCCAGAAGGATCGTCGTCACGGCACGAATTAGACTAACCGCCCTTGGACCTCGGCCTGCGTGACCGTATCTGCGTCGTCACCGGCTCGACCGGGGGCATCGGTCTCGCGACCGCGAAACAGCTCGCGGACGAGGGAGCGCGCGTCGTCGTCTGCGGCCGCGAGACCGAGCGGGTCGAGCGCGCGCGGGAACAGAGCGGCGCAGCTCTGGGGGTGATCTGCGACCTCGCCGAGCCGGCCGCTCCGGGGCAGCTCGTCGACGAGGCCACGCAGGCTCTCGGCCCGGTGGAATGCCTCGTCAATAACGTCGGCATCGCGTACCAGCTCGGCTTCGAGGAACTCTCGGACCGCCACTGGGAAGAGATGTGGGAGCTGAATGTGATGAGCTACGTGCGCGCGATCCGTGCCGTGCTGCCAGGGATGCAGGAGCGGGGCGGCGGCGTGATCGTGAACGTCTCCTCGACTGCTGGCAAGCGGCCGTCGACGGGGATGCCGAACTACTCCGTCACGAAGGCCGCGGTGCTCTCGCTCTCCCGGCTCGTCGCGGACCTCTACGCCGGCCTGGGGATCCGTTGCAACGCGGTCGCTCCGGGGCCGACGGCGACCGAGGCCTGGCTCGGCGAAGGCGGACTGGCCGACCAGCAGGCCGAGCGGACCGGCAAGTCCCGCGAGGAGGTGCTCGAAGCGGTCGGGAAGGGACGACCGCTGGGTCGGCTCGCGGAGCGGGACGAGATCGCCTCCGTGATCGCGTTTCTCTGCTCGGATCGGGCGGCCTACGTGACCGGCGCCGCCTGGAGCGCGGACGGCGGAACCGTCCCGATCATCATCTAGTCTCACCGTATGCCGGAACTGGTCGGGCGGACTGCCGATGCCTTCGAGGCCGGCGTCCGCGAGCACGAGGAGCGGTGGCTCTCTCCGCTCGCCGTGCGCTCGTTCGAGACGCGGGGGCGCCAGCCGGAGGAGCCGTGCCTGCTGCGCACGCCGTTCCAGCGCGACCGCGACCGGATCGTGCACACGAAGGCCTTCCGGCGGCTGATGCACAAGACGCAGGTCTTCGTCGACCCGGCGGGCGACCACTACCGCACCCGGCTCACGCACACGCTCGAGACGACCGGCATCTCCCGCGGTGTTGCCCGCGCCCTGCGCCTGAACGAGGACCTCGTCGAGGCGATCGGCCTCGGGCACGACCTCGGGCACCCGCCGTTCGGTCACGCCGGCGAGGAGGCGCTCGACACGTTGCTGCAGGCCCGCTTCGACCGGCGCTTCCGGCACAACGAGCACTCCCTGCGGGTGGTGGACGTGCTCGAGCGGGAGGGCCGCGGGCTCAACTTGACCGCCGAGGTGCGCGACGGGATTCTCAACCACACCGGGCCGAACGAGCCGGAGACGCTCGAAGGCAAGATCGTCCGCCTCGTCGACCGCGTCGCGTACATCAACCACGACATCGATGACGCCGTCCGCGCCGGCGTGCTCGACCCGGCCGAGCTGCCGCAGGAGGAAATCGGGCTGCTCGGGCCGACGGGCTCGCGGCGCATCGACGCGCTCGTGCACGATCTCGTAGAAACCTCCGAGCGCGCGGGCGACATCCGTCAGAGCGACGACGTGGGCGCGGCGATGCTCGCGCTGCGGAGTTTCATGTTCGACCGCGTCTACCTCGGCGAGGCGGCGCGAGCCGAGCACGCCCGGGCGCATGCGACGGTCAGGCGGATCTTCGACCACCTGATCGAGCGCGGCGACGCCGTGGACGAGGTGGTGGACTACGTAGCGGGCATGACCGACCGCTTCGCCCTCACCTACGCCGAGTCGCTCTAGTTGGCGCGGATCAAGGACGCATCGGTGCGCGAGGCCGTCGAGGCGGGGGACATGGTCGAGGTCGTGCAGGCGCGCACGCAGCTGCGCAAGGCGGGCGCCCGCTTCACGGGCCTTTGCCCTTTTCACGACGAGCGGACGCCGAGCTTCTCGGTCAACCCGCAGGACAAGCTCTACTACTGCTTCGGCTGTGGCGCCGGGGGCGACATCATCAGTTTCGTCCGCGAGACCGAGCAGCTCGACTTCGCTCAGGCGGTGGAGTGGCTGGCCGAGCGCTTCCGCGTGTCGCTGGAGTACGAGGAGTCCTCACCCGCGCGCGAGGCGGAGCGCGGGCGCCGCGAGCGGTTGCTCTCGCTGCTCGAACAGGCGGCGAGCTTCTACGAGCGGCACCTCTGGGACTCGGCGGCCGGCGCGCCGGCGCGCGAGTACCTGGGCGGGCGCGGCCTCGGCGAGGAGGTGTGCCGGGAGTACCGGCTCGGGCTTGCGCCCGGCGGTGCGACCCTGGCGAAGAAAGCCCGCGAGAAGGGCTTCACCGGCGCCGAGCTCGCAGCCGCGGGCCTTGTCAACCGGCGTGGGAACGACTACTTCGGGGGCCGGTTGCTCTTCCCGCTGGCCGACCCGCGCGGCCGCGTGCGCGGGTTCCAGGCCCGCAGGCTGCGTGAGGACGACCCGCTCCGCGCCAAGTACGTCAACTCGCCCGAGGGCGAGCTCTTCCGCAAAGGCGACCTGCTCTACGGGCTCGACCGCGCGCGCAGCGCGATGGCGAAGCAGGAACGGGCGATCGTGGTCGAGGGCAACACCGACGTGCTGGCGCTACGGCAGGCGGGCCTGGAGCCGGTTGCGGCCTCGATGGGCACTGCGCTGACGGAGCGGCAGCTGAAGGAGCTCTCGCGCCTGACGCACAAGGTCTACCTCTGCTTCGACGGCGACGCGGCCGGCGAGGCGGCAACGCTGCGCGGCATGGAGCTCGCCGCCGCGCAGGGCTTCGACGTGCGCGTAGTCGCGCTGCCGCCGGGCGTCGACCCGGCCGACGCGGCCGAGGCCTTCGAGGAGCGGCTCACCGGCGCCGAGAGCTACCTCGGTTACCGTGTCCGGCTCGAGGTCGAGCGCGCACCCGACCGCCAGGAGGCGTTCGTGCGCGTCCGGGAGGTGCTCTCGCGCTTCGAGGACTCGCCGGAGCGACAGGACGCGGTCCGGCTAGCCGCCGACAGGCTCGACCTGCCGAAGGAGACCCAGGCCGGGTTCGCGGCCAGCGGCCGGCGCGGAGGGGCGGGGGAGATCTCGCCGCGGCTTCTGGAGAAGGGCTCCCGCCTCGAGCGGGACGCGCTCGCCGGGGTGGCGGCGCATCCCGAACTGCGTGAGCTCCTGGCCGAGCTCGCGCCGGAGCATTTCGACGCCGATCTCCACCGCCGGGCGCGAGAGCACCTACTTCGGCCCGGCGAGCCGGATGAGGAGCTGGTTCCGCTGCTGGCAGAGCTCGACGCGCGCGCGGGCACGGAGGGAATCGACGACGAAACCGCCAAGGAGCTGCTTCTGCGCCTGCGGGAGCGCCAGCTTCGCCGCGAGCTCGCCGGCGCCGACCCCGAGCGCACGAAGGAGCTCCAGGAGCAGCTGGAGAAGATCCGCGCCACGGCCGCGAATTGGGCTTAGAGCCTATTCCGATAGGCGTCCCCAGTCGGCGGCGCGCCAGGTGATGAGGCCGCAGGCGAGGTGGAGCATGGCGAGGTAGGTGTCCGCGCGTTTCTCCCAGCGGGTGAGGATGCGGCGGAAGCGGTTGAGCCAGGAGTGGGTGCGCTCGACCACCCAGCGGCGAGCACGGAAGCCGGCCTCGCGCTTGAGCGCCTGCGCCTCTTCGCCGCGTCCGCGGATGTGGGCGGTGAAGGCGAACTCGGCGGCGAGCTCGTAGACCTCAGGGTAGTCGTAGCCCTTGTCCAGGCAGAGCCCCTGCGGCTGCGCCGGGGTCGGCACGGGCCGCGTGATCGGGATGCTCTCGAGCGTCGAGCGGGCGAGCTTGAAGTCGTTCAGGTTCGCGCCAGCAGCCGCGATCCCGAGCGGGACGCCCTTGCCCTCCGTGAGGAGGCTCCGTTTCGCCCCTTTTTAGCTCTGTCGGTCGGATTCGGGCCGGTCAGCTCACCGCCCAGGGGCGCCTTGCCGAGCGCCCCGTCCAGCGCCAGCCACTCCCACTTGATCCCGTGCTTGGCGTCGTAGGCGAGCAGCCCTTGCCGCCAGAACTCCAAGAACACACCCGCCTCGGCCCACTCACGGAAGCGCCGATACGCCGACGAGCAACTACAGATCCCGGTCGCGCCGAGCGCGTTCCACTGCATCCCCGTCCGCAGCACGAGCAGAATCGCGTTCATCGCGTCCCGGTCCGGAACGCGCGCCCGATGACAGCCCAACGGGTGCGAGGGCGGCTCCGGCAGGAGCGGCTCCATCTGCGCCCACACCCGGTCTGGGATCCGCCAACCGTCGTCTGCAACCACGAGACCCATCACGCCCTCCCTCGTCGATTTCAGCAACGAGGTCGGACTTCGCTATACGCCCTCCCTCGTCGATTTCAGCAACGAGGTCGGACTTCGCTATCCCGCTCCCGGTCCCTGCCTATCGGAATGGCGTCTTAGTCGCGGCTACAATTCGGCCCGCTGAGCACCCATTCCCCGGTAGCTCAATTGGCAGAGCATCCGGCTGTTAACCGGAGGGTTGTTGGTTCGAGTCCAACCCGGGGAGCTTCGAAAGAGCCGAGCAAATCAAGCCGCTGATGAGTTACCAAATCGGGCACCAGGCGACCAGAGGCGGCTCAGCTGACGTCAGTCGACCCTCAGGTGAAATGACCGGAGAGTCGCTCTTCAGGCGCTAGCCTGATTTGTTCGGCCCGAGGTCGTGCGCTACGAGGCCGCGGCCTGGACTTATTTACTGCGCTTCGACGCTACCACGCTTTCGCGTCGGCGGACCGAGCCTCGATCTCTCGTCACCGGCCTCGAGGCGTAGAATCGCCTCTTCTACGGATCCCGTGAGGGAGGTTTTCGATGGCCGAAGGTACTGACCCCACGTTCTATCGCTCGCCTGCCGCCGCCATCGCCGCTCCGCCCGAGAGGCTGGCCTACGTCGCAGCACTCGATCCGGCCGGCAGCGAGCGCGATGCCATGACCGTGGTCGACTGCGACGCCGAGTCGCCCACCTACGGCGAGATAGTCGGTTGGACGGATCTACCGACGGCAGGGAACGAATTGCATCACTTCGGGTGGAACGCGTGCTCCAGCGCGCTCTGCCACAAGGGCCATGCCCATGACGGCACGCTCGAGCGCCGTTACCTGATCGTGCCGGGCCTTCGCTCATCGCGCACGTACGTACTCGATACCAAGCCCGACCCGCAGCAACCGCAGGTCGTCCACACAATCGAGGCCGACGAGCTCGCCGCAAAGGCGGGCTACTCCCGTCCGCACACCGTGCATTGCGGCCCCGGCGGCATCTTCATGTCCAGCCTGGGCGGCGCCGACGGCGCCGACGGCCCAGGAGGGGTGGCGCTTGTCGATCATGACACCTTCGAGGTCACCGGCGCGTGGGAGACCGACCGGGGCGAGCAGCACTTCGCGTACGACGTGTGGTGGCATCTCAACGACGACGTCGCCATCACGTCGGAGTGGGCGACCCCGTCGATGATCGAGGACGGCCTGAACCCCGAAGACCTGCTTGGACGCCGGTTCGGCCATCACCTCGACTTCTGGAGCCTGTCGGAAGGCAAGCTGGTCCAGCGGGTCGACCTGGGCGACGAGCATCAGATGGTGCTCGAGCTGAGACCGGCTCACGATCCGCGGAAGGTCTGGGGTTTCGCTTGCGTGGTGATCAGCGTCGCCGATCTCTCCGCCTCGGTGTGGTTGTGGTACCGGGATGACGAGCGGTGGGAGGCAAAGAAGGTGATCACCATCCCCGCTGAGCCCGCCGACGAGTCGCAGCTCCCACCCGCGCTTCAGCCCTTCGGCGCGGTTCCGCCTCTGGTGACCGATATCGACCTGTCCGTCGACGACCGCTGGCTGTACGTATCGTGCTGGGGGACGGGGGAGCTCAAGCAGTACGACGTGAGTGACCCGCACAACCCGAGAGAGGTGGGCTCGGTGCACCTGGGCGGCATCGTCCGCCGCACCGCCCACCCGGCCGATCCCGGGCTGCGCTTGGCGGGCGGGCCCCAGATGGTGGAGGTGAGCCGGGACGGTCGGCGCGTGTACTTCACCAACTCGCTCTATACGACGTGGGACGACATCTTCTATCCGGACGACGTGGGCGCTTGGATGGCCCGACTGGACGCGAACACCGAGACGGGCGGAATGACCGTCGACCCGCGGTTCTTCCCGCATGGCGACGACTTCCGCGGGCTCCGGGTGCATCAGACGCGCTTACAGGGCGGGGACGCGTCGAGCGACTCGTACTGCTTCGTCGAGTAGCTCTGTATCTACACGTCTTCCGCCACGGCCAGCCGGCCCGGGCGGGCGGGGTCGGTCAGGCCCGAGTCGTTGCCCCTACGGCGTCAACCGCTGCACGTGATGGGCGCAACTGGGGTCGAACTTTTGCCGCAACAACGGCGTCCGCCGCCTCATCGTCAACAAGGCAGGCGACTTCTGGGCGTGATCTGATTTGCCTGAGATAAGCGCTGGTCAGGTTGTCTGACCTAGCAACAAGCGACTGTTAACCGGAGGGTCGTTGGTTCGAGTCCAACCCGGGGAGTTTGCTATGGCTCTTCCTCGCTTTGGTTAGTCCTGGAGGAGCCTGAGGCCAGCAGGCTCGACATCCGGGTTGCCCGCCTCGATCGCCTGGGCGATGCGGTGCTCGAGCTTTCCGCGCGCGAAACGGTTCGCCTTCCACACGACCTCCTCAGGAGGGGGGCCATTCGTGCGCGCGTAGAGGCGTGGTCGAAGAAGATTGGAGATCCGCTCGGCCAGCCAGACGAACAGCAGGATGCCGGCGATGATGGCAATGGTCGTGCTCAGCATCGCGAAGACGATGACGACCACGATCAAGATCACCGTAGTGATAACGCTGGCCCAGAAGAACGGCTCGCTACTGCTCTTCTGGAACGAGATCCGCTCGCGGACCGCCCCGACCTCCCAGCTTCGCCCATCAGGAGAGGTTGCCTGGAGCGTCGCCACTGCTTCCACCCTATCGCGAAGGGCCGCTCAGTCTGCGCCGGTCAGCGAGCGCAGGAGCAAATCGTCTCGCCTAGCTCGCGACGCTCGAACCACAGCCCACAGCGGGTGCAGGTCGGCGGCAAGAGCTTGGCCCGGACGAAGAGGGCGCGCATCAGAGTGACCCAGAAGGCCAGATACGGAAGGACGAGGGTAGGTGAGTTCATGCTCCCGCTTATCGGCCGGCTCGGCCCGGCGGTTTAGCACCGCTAGAATGCCGGTGTGAGCTGGCTTTCGGTCGCGCTCCTCGCCTGTGCCGTCGTGGCGGTGATCGGTGCGGAGTGGCCGAGGTTGAGCCGGAGGCTGGGGCTCGAGGCGCGGCGGAAGCGCGACCGAGCGCGCCGCAAGTCGCATCTGCGACTACTCCGCAGTGACACCCGTAGTGACACCGACGACTTCGCGGCCAGCGTCGAGCGCGACCTCGAGCAGCTGCCGACGCTCGAGGACTTCGACCGCCGAAACTAACGAACGACGAATGTGGTCGCCAGTCGGCGCGTATTCGGCAGCGTCGTCTGCGCGTCTTCGTTGTTCTTCGTCTCTTGGAAATCCGCCACGGAGAAGACCAGGCGATGCCTGCCCGGGGACAGGTGGCCCAGCCCGACCTGGACGAGGTCGCCCGAGGGCCTGTAGCGAACCGGCCGGTAGCGCCCATCCACGAGGGCGAGCATCGAGCCCGCGTCCACGCCGGAGCCACGGTCGGCCACGACGAGCCGGAGCCGCTCCCCGCGCGAGACCACCCGCGTCGCCAAGCGCGCGGTGGGCGGCGCCGTGTCGTCGACCCAGAAGCGGAAGGTGAAGGGGCCGGCGCGCCTGCGGCTCGGCGTGTCGAAGACCAGGTCGTAACGGCCGGGAGTGGGGCGGAAGACACCCACCGCCGGCTCGAGGCTGTAGTAGCCGGCCTGGTACGGGTTGATCCGGATCGGAAGCGCTGCGAAGCCGGCGAGGCGATCCTCGCTTCCGCCGCGGACGAGGCGCGGCGAGATCTGCGACCCGCGGGCATGCCAGATGATCACCGCGCCCGCGTTGGCGACGGGTCGTCGGAGCACGAAGCGGAACACCTGCTCTGGCCCGCGGAGTCGCGTGATCACGCCGAGTGCTCCCGGGCTCGCGGGGTAGCGGTACCGGGAGACGAGGGCGCGTCCCCTGCGCGTGTCACCGCCGTAGACGCCGGGCCGCCGGAGCACCCGCCGTGGCTCGCGCCCGAGCAGCGGGGCCGTCACGCGGAGCCAGTACGGGATCCGTCGGGTCTGGCCCGCGCGCGTGAGGACGACGAAGCCGCTCCGGTCGCCCGCCCGGGCGCGGCCCGAGACCGCGGCGCGCAGGGTCAGCGTACCGGGCACCGTCACCGGTGCTGCTGTCAGCGACACGCCGGGCGAGCGGCTCACCTGGCGGACCGCGACCGCCCAGCCGCCCGCGCCGCCGCCCGCGTCCGAGAGCGCCACGCGCAGTGCGGCCGCGCGGCCACGGCGCAGCAGGCCGAACGAGAGGCTCGTCGGGCTCGCGAACACGAGGGGCCGGTCCGCGCGCGGAAGCCAGATCA
>WNFZ01004494.1_pt1 | contig 12948 bp, 15 predicted proteins | sample 5400081 | NCBI WGS metagenome assembly WNFZ01 (sample SAMN13153365, study PRJNA577476) | soil metagenome | isolation source: 80 cm soil or saprolite under grassland replicate 1 | place: USA:California | collected 2016-06-15
CTCCAACGGATTTCTCTCTACTAAACCACTATTATTAGTACCTTTCTTTCATGAGCAGTGTTATATAAACGATCTTTTGCTTCGGCAAGATGATAGCTAGGCGAGACTGTCTACATAACTTTAGATCCTAGAAAAGGAGATTTAGATACATGAAAGCCGTTCATATTCATGACTATGGAGGATTAGACGTTCTGCGTTATGAAGACGCGCCCCGCCCTACTCCCGGGATAGGTGAAGTTCTTATCCGTGTTCATGCAACCACCATTAATCCTTTTGATTGCGCAGTGCGTGCGGGCTACATGGGGCAATATTTTAATTATACGTTCCCCTTAATTCTGGGGACTGATGTCTCCGGCGTTGTCGAAGAGGTGGGAGAGGGAGTCACAGATGTTTCACTGGGTGATGTTGTATATACCCGGGCTGGAGTCTATCGTGATGGAGCACACGCTGAATACGTCTTGGCAATTGCGGCGGACGTCGTGCCAAAACCTGAATCCCTGGATCATATTCAGGCAGCCGCGCTACCTCATGTCACATTGACAGCTTGGCAAGGGCTTATTGAGTTTGCCGATCTTTCAGAGGGACAAACCGTTCTTATTCATGCAGCAGCGGGAGGAGTGGGTCATGTGGCTGTGCAGCTCGCCAAGTGGCGCGGTGCCAAGGTGATCGGCACTGCCTCGCTTAATCTTCCTTTTCTGGAAGAATTAGGCGTGGATGAGGCGATTGATTATTCCACAACTGCTTTTGAAGATGTTGTCAAAGACGTGGATGTTGTGCTCGATTTGCTGGGAGGCGAAACGCAACAACGCTCCTGGAAAGTACTGAAACCGGGGGGCATATTACTCTCGACCGTTCAGCCGCCTTCCCAAGAAATCGCGTTGGCTCATGGTGTCCGTCAGAAGATGATCGGTACCGCACCGCCAGTTCGAAAGGTGTTGACTGAAGCAGCAAAAATGGTCGAGGCTGGGCAGCTCAAGCCCCATGTTTCTGCGGTTCTCCCGCTTCAAGACATCCAAAAGGCCCATGAAATGATCGAAGCCCGGCATACGCGTGGCAAAATCGTCTTGCAAGTAGTGCAATGATCATAGCGTAATCTCCTTCCGTTGCTAAGCTAGCGATAATAGAGCTCCGAATAGAAATTGATCCACGTTAGTTTTACCGGGATCTAACTGCCGATATTTAGTTCACTGAAAGAGTCAGGATTGCGAACTTACTCTTGCCCACCGATCAAGAGTAAGTTCAATGTATTCTGTCTCTCGTTCAATGCCTATAAAACGCCGACCAAGTTTTATACAGGCAACACCCGTTGTGCCGGAGCCGCTAAAAGGATCAAGAACCGTATCACCTACGTTTGTCGAAAATAATACACACCGAGCTGCAAGGTTTACAGGCATTTGAGTTGGATGTACTTTTTTATTTGTACCAGGTCTTATAACTGCTTCGGGATGTCTTACCGAGCCCGCATACACAAAAGGAATATCGTCCCAATAATCCAAAAGTTGTCCTTGGGGTTTTGTAGAATACCCTCCCCATCTACGCCATTTAATTTCTCGTCTTTGTGCATAGGTATTGAATTTAAAATCATTTGTTTTTCCAAATACAACGATAGGTTGGGTCGATGACCAAAAGCCACGTTTGTTATGAAAGGCAGATACATTTCGCCATTCAACTTTATTGACGAAAACGCCATGCTTTTCCATCTCACAACCCATTCGGAACACATGGCGGGGGATTGTCATCAAATAAAATGTCCCTGTTGATTTTAAAACTCTGAAACCCTCTGCAATCCAAGAGGAACACCACTCATAATAATCTGAGCGATTATCAGTATTGGATTTACCACCGTATTTCTTGCCGATATTGAAAGGTGGATCCGCAAAAATCATATCCACACTGCCAGGAGGGAATCGCTTCATAATTTTCAGGCAATCTCCTACATATAAGTTTTCCATATTTATAAAAGCATTAGTTGTTGCTTTGCCCTTTCCCACCTTTGACGGCTCAGGTCGCAATACTTTCTTTCTTTTTCAATGCCGATGTAGTTGCGATTGAGTTTTATACATGCCTCTCCCGTCGTGCCCGAACCACTGAACGGATCAAGAACTGTTTCACCTTTGAAGGTGTAAAGAACTATCAAACGCGTAGGAATTTGAATAGGGAAGGGTGCGACATGCCCGATACCGGAAGCTTTTGCGGGTGGAATGTTCCACATTGAATTGCGCCAGGATTTGAAATCTTTGAGGTCTATCTTTTCAAAATTCTCCGGTTTTTGTCGTTTGCCAAATTTGCGAAAGGCCACAATATATTCATGTTGGTCTGCAAGCGCGGGGTCGGAAGGCATGCGAAATGATCCCCAAGCTGTTCCTAGCTGACCATATCCTTTATTCCAGATGATTTCGCCTGTCGGCTCAATCTTTTCTCTAGCCCACCAATATAAATGAGCTACGTTTGGTAGATACGGACGGCGTTTTGTATTGGCAACATTGATGATCAGCTTGCATCCAGGACGCAGTAGCCGCAGGCATTCATCCCAAACTTGGTCAAGGAAGTTATGAGCTTTATCGAAGTTCTCAGCCTCATATAATTCTCCCCATAGATTATTGACGCCTGGATAGGGTGGAGAAGTGATAATGCAATCGACGCTTTCCGCTTTCAGCGTTTTCATCACAGCAAGACAATCACCTTCATATAGAATTTCCCCCATAATTTATATCAACTGAAGATTTTTTTAATTTATTGGTTTTCCGATTTGAAATGCCGATCCCTTGTTTCCATCAGGAGGAAACCGATCATCATTGCGTTGACTTGCGTATCAAAAAATGTTCCTGTTCTAAAGGGGTCATTCTGCTGGACATTCTTTAGCCGCTCCAGAGTCTCGGAAAATTCGGCGTCGGTTTTTACCCATTCGTAGAGAATGTTTTTGCTAACCCCAATTCCTTCTGCAATTCCTTCAATCGTAAAATTTTTCATCTCCTCATCTTCAGAAGGTATTGCTCGCAAATATTCGTTTATCTCATCAATGATTTGTGGTGTTGGTTTTGGTTCTTTCTCTTTCATTTTGCTTGGTATATCATTCGTGACTTTTTGAACCGACGATTTTCTCTCTGTCTAGCGTTTTTGGCATCTCGTTTGACATTATGGGCATCTATTATGGCATTATAAGTAGTTCGATCTTGTCCAATCCTATGAATGGTTTCTACGGCAGCCTCCACAACCTCATCTTTATATGTCTCAGAAAGGTCGGGGTTTAAAATAACCTCCTGTGCCTGCCAAGATACAGAATTCCTAGTCAATTCGCCTTCCGCTATTTGCTCTATTAAATTTTGGATATTTTCTTTCATATGTAATAAATTCAAGAACTTTAGTAGTGCGGGTAACTTTGAAACTGACGTACGAAGTCGCCGTAGTTACCGCTTCGTTCAGGTGGTTGCCTCGGTCTATAGCCCTCAGAAACTCTACTTCGTGGTTATGCTTGTCGCACCCTAAAATCCTTCAACCTACTTATTCCCATCGTAGATGGTATGCCTCAATCCATCGTGGCGTATTAGAAACACTTTCTCTCCCTTAATTTCGCTGCAAACATCATGAACCAAATACGGATCGCTATTGATGCCGATGCGAACAGACAACCCGCAATCTGGACACACCCATTTATGGAGTGTCGATTTGCCCTTTTCCGGCTTTGGCCTGAACCAGTCCCGTTTTTCCTCCTTCACTCTTGGAACATCATCAGGGCGGGGAATACCAAGCTCATTCATTAGGCTGGCAAAAACCCCATCGGCAACTTCTGTATGGCATCCAACAACAGGCATTGGATGAAGTCCAAGGGATTCACATTTATCTACAAATTCCTTATCATGAGCAACACGACCGGGTTTATGTTTATGCTCTCCAAAATTCTCCTGCCAGAGATGCACTTGCTCATGCAATAGCGTTTCGGCTTGAGCCCACCTTCCCCACACCCAGACCTTTTTCCCTTCATCCTCCTGGTAATGAGCCGTATTGAAAGTTATCTCATCCAAAAGTCCTTGCGGGTTTCTGTGGAGTGTATAAGCCGCCAGAGTCTTTTTATTCCGTAGATCATCAAACGAAATGACAGGGTCGGGGAGCCGCCCTCTATCCGTATGTAAAATGGGATCTAAAAACCTGTCTTTAAAAACGTTTGCCATTCCATACAAGTATTCGGCTTCTTCATGGAATTCCCAGTCACGGGCATTTTCCGCGTTTTTCCTGACCTCCGGTTTTGGGTCATATTCATTTAGTATGCTTCTGTCTTTCATATTGGTTTAGAAACTTTTTTAGTTCAAGGCTATCCTCCCAAGTCATATCTCCAATTCGTCTGTCGGCAAGAATAAGTTCCGCATCGCGTAGCGTCTTGTGGTCGTTTTCGCAGAGAAATAGATGCTCCTCATCAGTCAAAACCACTTCCCATAAAGCAAGCGTTCCGGGACCGCAGAAGCCGCAGACAATTTCGTTCTCCTTAAATGGTTCTTGCTCGACCATGTTCAAGACTTATTAGCTTTTAATTTTTCCAATTCATCCAAACACCTTTGATATTCCAACCCATCTAGAAATTTTCTGTATTCGCGAATTTCATCCCAAGTTTCTTGCTCTACTTTTTCAAGTACTGGCTCTTCCTGAAACTGATATATGACGCCATAGTTTGCCGCTAAATCGCGGATCGCTTGATCAAGTAGGACAGTCATCGGCTTACCAGTTGCTTGTTTCAGGCTATATAAAGTCTTTACTCTGTCGCTATGAATTTTCGGCTGGTATAAAGACTCATCGTGCTTTCTGTCTATTCGGTTTTCCATATTTATCGGGTTTGAAAACTGCAATCGCACTTGGGAACGGGGCAGGATTTTTTTGATCGTCGAATTTCAACCTGCCCCGTATAAACCTGATTTCGGTGGCCTTCATAACGAAGTCGTGCCACCAGCGGGTATCGGTTCTGCTGGGTAAAAGAAACACAACAGTCTTTCCTTTTAAAAATTCCTGATAACCCTTTTGGATCCACTCATTGATTTCTCTTCCATACGGCGGATTCACAAAATTTATATTCCCCCAATCGCTTTTCAGACCATCTACCCGTGGGTCAATTGGGCACGGATCGTAGTCAAAATGAAATTCGGCATTAAGAGCTTGAAATAAAAGTTTTGGCGTTTTCCAATCTGTTCTTAGGCTTGTAAATAACCCCCTGTTTATTCTTGCCATCTATCATAGTATTACGGGTATTCTTCGGGAGAATATATGTTTACATTAGCAGTGTAAGAAATGGTTTTCAAGAAGCAATTTAGGATTGCTTTTGGCAATTCGTATTTGAATTTTGAATCAGAAAATTGATTGCATTTATGGGAGGTATAATTTGCTTGGGTGGTTCAGAGCGGTGTTCACGAGTAGCATTAGAGGTTGTGATCGCATGAAAACTTCGCCTTTTTCTTTGTTTCGTGGTAACTACGTTCTGATACTCGTGAACGCTTTGCTGACAATTGGTCTCACGGTTACATCATTTCGATATATCCAGCCCAAGAATTGCTATCGTTTGTGCGGAACCGAAGATAATAAATCTCCTTGCCCTAGTGGGAGTTGTAACTTTGGCGAGCAAAAAGCTGGTTGGCCTATGCCAGCTTTTGTCGATGATCCGGGTGGAGGTTCTCCAACAGGTGGATGGGGGTTACTGGGACCGGAAGATCCTCCACTTCTCATGCCGATAATTATTGATGTTCTGTTTTACAGCCTTCTTCTTTGGTCTGTAGTGTATATGTTTCGGTTGATCCGAAGCCAGACGTTGTCCCTAAAATCTATCTTGGCAACCTTGCCGCTGAACTTCCTTCTTGCGATTTGTCTGTGGATCTTTTACCTTTTTTTCGCATACTACGTACCCATTGGACGTGGTCATAGTGAACAAGTGTATGTGAATACACCAACATCAACCGCTACATCATTAACATTTTCTCCGATCGTTTCAATTCCTCTGGATGAATTGATTGAAACGTATGGAGAGCCAGATTACGTAAGGTTTTTTCGTGATGGCACAACAGAAACGCCCATCATGCGGATGGTTCTAGGCTGGGATTCGGACGGTGTATTCGTTGAGCTGCCTCAGATCGCAAATAAAACGTATGCCCTTAAGAAAGGGACAAATATTAAGAGGATTATTTTTTTCAATGAAGGACAAGCTATTGCTATCGAAGGGAAGCCATTGGAAGAGGAAAAAATCTTCTGGAAAGGATATCGGAACTATATGCCTTGAGGGCGTTCCCAAAAATGAGGAGTGACAATAATGAATAATTCTCTCTCACGTTTTTCTGGCTTGTTGGCAATTACATTGGGAATTGATATCCCAATTGGGATTGTTTTTTATGAACTGAGCTTCCGCGTCTACAACAGGACCCCGTTATTAATTATCAGTGGTTTCCTTATTCTCATTGCAGCGTTTCTAAATCCAACGCTTGTATGGATACTTCAGCGTAGCATTGACACTCAATCGTTTGGGTTGAAACAATTCATATTCCTTACTGGCATCTTCGGATCATTGATTGTATTAATTGGTTCAGGATTTGACTTGTTAAATACTACCGTTGGATACAATCTTATTATTTGGTTTCCTTTATCTCAGACGCAGTCAATTATTGCAGTTGGTTATGCCTTCATCGGACTTTGGCTTCTGTTGCTGAATGTCCAGGCTCGACTTCACGATGTATGGTCACCCCAATTGGCGTGGTTGGGTATTATCGCGGGGACAATTATGGCGATAGCTTTGTTGGCAATTCCCAAGGTATTTATTCCGTATGTTTCCTTATATCACGAGCTTGTACCGGAGCTTGGAGAATTAGTTGGCGATTTAGGTTGGAGGCTTATTTTTCCGGCTTGGAATATATGGCTTGGCTTTGTTTATTTGAAGGGTATCTACGGCGATAAAAATCTCCAAAGAGCAATACCACCTATTCGGTAGATAACCTAAGAGACTGCGAGCAAAACCAAGATGAACTTGACTGGCGTGCCATTTTAAAATTTTGGCACGACCAGTCAAGTGCTATTTGTGTGTCGAAGCTTTACATTCTTCGTCTCATTATGATACGCTAATTGTAATGAATGAGACGAAACTTACACCAAGACAGAAATTCATCATCAATGTCGTAAACGAAAAAGAAGGTGTTGGAAGGGCGGAAATCGAACAGAAAGTCGCTTCTTTTTACCCGGCGTCAAAGCCGACAATAGCAAGAGACTTGTCGAGTTTGGTAGGGGGTGGGGTAATAAAAATAAAAGGTAGCGGAAGAAGCACAACTTATTTACCCCTAACCGATAATCCAGTTTTAAAGCGTTTCGAGCTTGAGCAATATTTTGCGCTAGAGCCTGATAAGAGGACAGGAGCAAAAAGGACATTCGATTTTTCGGTTTTTTCTCATTTGACGAGCTTATTGACCAGTGAAGAAATTGAAACTGTTGAAAGACAAAACAGGAAATTTACGGAAGCAACTACCAGACTGGATCGGACGATCTATCTTAGGGAGCTTGAGAGATTTGTCATCGAGCTATCGTGGAAGTCCTCGAAAATTGAAGGCAATACATACTCTCTTCTTGAAACCGAAACGCTAATTAAAGAGAGTGTTGAAGCGTCGGGACGGTCCAAAGCAGAAGCCACTATGATCCTAAACCACAAAAGAGCGTTTGAAAGTATTCTCGCGGGCAGATCTGATTACGAAAAAATCAGCATATCAAAAATCCTTGAGCTGCATGGGTTTATGGTCAAGGGTTTATCAATTTCGCGTGGGATCAGGGAGCAGGCGGTTGGTATTACGGGAACAGCATATAAGCCGCTTGATAATAAATGGCAAATTGAGGAAGCACTCGAAAAACTTTCCGCAGCAATTAATAACTCCCAATATCCGCTTGAAAAAGCGCTTATAGCCAGCACAATGATTTCCTATATCCAGCCCTTTGCGGACGGAAATAAAAGGACAGGAAGAATGCTTGCAAATGCGATTTTGCTGGCTCACGACTTCTTTCCGCTCTCGTACCGGAGCGTTGATGAGGATACATACAAAAAATCCCTAATTCTTTTTTATGAGCAGGGAAGTATTTATCACCTCAAGAATATTTTTGCGGGCCAGTATAAATTTGCTCTTGATACTTATTTTCGAATGAGGCAGGAGGGTAATATTGACTACAAAGCGTTGGTAAATGAAGGGCGTAAATATTAATTAATACACCTTTTCATTTTCGGGGAAACAGGGCCATTTCTACTGATTTGCGTCAAGCAGATGACGCAAATAGCCAAATTTCCGTCAGTCTATTCAAAGTCACAGGGATTTTGGTCTGGCACAAATCTTACGATTTCTAGTTCAGAAGAAGCTCGAAGGAAAGCTTAAGAGAAAAGGAACATGACTTATCGCGCCTTTATGATTTCGGTAAATTCGCTAAAAAATATTGAGCAGTTGTTGACAAGTGTAGAGCAATGCTCTACGCTTTATGGCATATGGGGATTGGCTACAACCGGATCGAGGCTAAATTAGCACAATTAAAAGCTCTCAGGAATTTAAAACCTAAATCGCAAGACAGCCTCGAAAGCTGGTTTGATATCGAGCTTACATATTCCAGTAATGCTATTGAAGGAAACACTCTCACAAGAATCGAAACTGCACAAGTAATCGAAAAGGGAATAAATGTAAATATTCCAGGGAAACCACTCAAGGATTTACTGGAAGCAAGAAATCATCAGGAAGCTCTTCTTTATGCACGGCAGTTAGCTGGAAAACTAAAAAGCCATCAATTTATCACCGAATCAGAAATCCTTAAAATCCACCAAACAATATTAAAAGGAATTGATGATAGCTGGGCTGGAAGGTATAGGCAAAGCGAGGTTTTTGTAAAAGGTTCCAGAACAGCCTTTCCCTTTCCAGAAAAAGTACCTTTCCTAATGAGCGAACTTTACGAGTGGCTAAATGTGACACAAGGAGAGAATCCCGTAAAAATAGCCGCAGATGCTCATTATAAATTTGTGACGATTCATCCTTTTGTAGATGGAAACGGCAGAGTGGCCAGGCTCCTAATGAATCTCATCCTTGCTATTCATGGGTATCCTATGGCAGTTATTAAAAACGAGGAAAGAAGTAAGTATCTATCTTCCCTTGAAAAAGCCCAAACCACGAACGATATGAATGATTTTTATCATATAGTAAACTTTGCAGTCGAGAAATCGCTTGACTCATACATAAAATTCTATCAGCATGAAAACCCCCTCCCCAAAGACACAACAGAAGAGAGCTTCCTTAGAATAGGAGAACTGTCAAAGCAGACCGGGGAAACTATTCATACCCTTCATTTTTGGATAAAGGAAGGATTAATTGAAGCCGCAAAAAGAACCGAAGGCGGGTATCAGCTTTTTGATAAAAAAGTTGTTGAGATAGTAAAAGAAATTAGAAGCCTGCAAAAAAACCAAAGACTAACTCTCACTGAAATAAAGCAAAAAATGACAAGATCCTAAAGCCCATTTCGTGTTTAGCAGACCGACAACAGCCCTCTAGTGAAAGCACTTGACTGTCGTGCCGTTTTTTATTTTGGCACACTCAATCAAGTGCTATTTATATGCTTGCAACCTGCAATCGGGGAGTCAATAAAGCGTTGGAGGAAATGCCGGACTAATTTGAAGATATGCCCAGGTGAGACTCGATTTTTTCAATTCTGTCGTCATGGCCAGAAAGATGCTGGCTCTGTACGCTCTGTTCCTCTCTGATAGTTTTCAACTCTCCCACGACTTGATCCATCTTTGTATAAAACTCGTCTTTTGTAGGGAGGTGACTTAATTTCTCGTCCAAGTTCTCATCAAGTTTTTCATCAAACGTTATTTCTATCAGCCCTTTTATTGCTTTCAAGTCGTCGTTCTCTAGGGTTGCCATGCGACTATTTAAGCATAAGCAGAAGCTCTAATCAACCTGCACCTATTCGATCACTGCGCCCTAAGGTCTATCCAATATGAACTTGACTGGCGTGCCATTTTTTATTTTGGCACGCCTATCAAGTGTTATTTGTAGCTAGGCTTTAAAACGGGGAGTTGATAATGGCCTCGTCATTCACAAACACACTTTGGCAATACCTCCTGAGGATCAACTGGCACACCTCCAAAGCTATTCAGTCAAGAGCTGCGTGAACGATGCTAATGCATCGTCCTTAACGGCCTAAATCTTGTGAGTTGTCTTGTAGCAGAAAAACTACGAGACCACTGATATTGTTGTGACCAAGTGCGAATTATGATAGTTTTTCAATTTAGACAAAATATGTCTTGAAACTTGATCTGAAAGGTTGTATAGTGTTTTTAGTCGCACACTGCAAAAATTACACCTTCCCTCATAGAGGGCTATCGATCCAAAATCTCTGTAAAGTACCAGAACAAATTTCTAAGCAATATAAGTGCTGAATTAGCGCGGGTGTATCTTCATCGGCTTTGAGAGCAAATTTATTCAACTTACTTGAATAGGATATGGTCACTTTTTCTGAGTTCATGGCGCGTAAAATGTAAATCCTTGAAAAGTATTGCTTTTGCTTGGAGACCAGTCTTGCATCTAGATTGGAGTATTGTAATGTCCGAAACTTCAACAATTCACTAGAAAGAGGCCCATCATGAACACTACTCTCTTGTTTTTGTTGCAACTCTTGATTATCACGACAATCTTCTTCATGATCGCATTGATCGTCTATCTCTTCTATTGCAAATGTCGTGTGCGCAGAAAAGATGAGGACGAACCATTGAGTCGTCCGCTTAACAACGCGAGTGCTGAACCACACAGCGTCTCCGGTGGGAACTTTCCTCCCATTGAGCCATCTGGGGAAGAAGACGAGCGAAATGATGACCGCGCTCGTAGGGTACCTACTGGACCACTGCGTGGCTCTTTAGCCCCTTCGCGGGGCCTTTCGCAATTTCTTCAGATTCAAAGGAGAGCAGAAGACACACCCGGCGGAGCCGCGGGAGATCCTGTTGTATTTTCGGATTACGATCCACTAGGTAGAACATCAAATATCGGATCCCCACCTGACATGAACGCTGCGCGCGGTGGCAATGTAGTGATGCTGTCATACAACACAAGAGTACAGCTTTCCATTGATGGAGCGAATACGTGGAGGGAACTTGATCCCACGACGATTTTTCCGAGTGGACCTGCAACGGATAGCAATGGCAATCAGCTTGACCGGGGTCTCTGCTGTGATCAGATTCTTCAATACGTTCCACAGATTGACCGATTTATCTGGCTAATGCAGTTCTGTGGTACGGGCCCCGGTAGTTGTTTGAACGGCATCAATAAAGTCCGAATTGCTTCTGCAAGTCCTCAACAAATTATCAACAGCAATGGGACCGCGTGGACATACTGGGATTTGTTCTCATCAACCTTCAATTTGGGAACAACCACGATGGATTATCCGGACCTTTCGGTCGGAGACAATTTCCTATACTTCAGTGCCGATGCGGTTGGGACGGGACTGCTCGTTGTGCGGATTCCACTCAATGAGATACGTGATAGCCTGACGATCAATATGAACTACACGACTCCTTCAGACAGTGGGGTTGCATACGGTGGTCACATTTCACAAAATACGGGAGATGAGGTCTTCTGGGCAGGGCATAACAACAGCAGCCAAATGCGCATTTTTTCTATGAAGGAAGGATCTGGTCAGTATTTCTGGAGAGACATCAACATTAGCAGTTGGCCCAACGGTACAATCTCCTCGATTGCTTCAGACGGAACGACCGACTGGCTACAATTTTTGGGACAGACTTTCCCGGGGAATGCCGTGCTTGGTATTACTAGGCGCAATAACAATGAAGTATGGTTTGCATGGACTGCCTCTCAAGGTGGAGGCTTTCCTCGCGCCCATATACAAGTTGTCGAAATCAACATTACAAATTACAGCGTTATTTCCCAATGGCAGATTTGGAATAATGACTATGCTTTTGCATTTCCTAGTCTAGCTACGAATGCTAATAATGAGGTAGGTATCTCCTTGGCTTGGGGAGGAAACCAAAATTGGGGGAATAATGCTGTTGGGATTCTAGGCGACTTTATTGTCTGGTACCCGGAGTTAAGCGATACAGCGATCACGCGCTGGGGCGACTATGTCAGTGTACGGAGGAATACTCCATACACACTTATGTTTGATGCTAGCGGATACGCGGTATTCAATCAGACTCCACCCGCAACTGGGATCCGCTTCGATCCGTATTACATTCAGTTCGGAAGGAACTCTGTGGTAAATGGCGGATCAGAACCCGGCCCTGGGTAATCCAAGAATAGGAATGTTTCGCCTTATGCACTTGGCTGGCATGCCAATTTGAATTTGGCCACTACCAGTCAATTGCTATTTATGTGTTGGGGCCTCAAAAAGGTAAGTTCTGGAGTAGGAGTTGGAGTGGGGTAGAGATTGGTTGGGTTCCGGTTGGGGATGTAGTAAAGACATTCGGATAAAGAAAATAGCCCAGGGTATTTCATAGTTCCTCGCTAATTTATGCAACCTTTGCGAAAGATCTGCGTCATGTTTTAGAACGCTTGATTGCTAGGATCGTGAGAACTTTTACTGTTAATCGCAGGGAAAGACGAAAATTTTAGAGATGAAGATAACAAAACAGTCTTTCCATCCAGCTTTTTATGTCGGGATGGTTTTGTATCTTTTTTTGGCCCATAGCACCCTAGGATGGGGCGAAAAATGGGCTGCCATCTTATACCCTGAAGATCACTACTTTGAAAATGTAGGTGCCATTTCGTTGTTTGTTGCGTCTGCGATCTCACTCTATGTATTTATGCGTGCCCTGAACATGCGTGACGTCATCAGAATCCATTGGATAAAGTTATTAGTCTACTCGGCTCTGGCAATGCTGTACTTCTTCGGCGCGGGAGAAGAGCTCAGTTGGGGACAAAGGATATTTCATATTCAAGCGTCATCTGGTTTAGCTCAGGA
>WNFZ01004495.1_pt1 | contig 12945 bp, 14 predicted proteins | sample 5400081 | NCBI WGS metagenome assembly WNFZ01 (sample SAMN13153365, study PRJNA577476) | soil metagenome | isolation source: 80 cm soil or saprolite under grassland replicate 1 | place: USA:California | collected 2016-06-15
TATGGCCGCACCGTCGCCATCTGCTTTATGGGCGTGATCGATCTCGGCGCGGCCCTGGTCACGGCCGGGCAGGCGGTCGCCTATGGTGCCTATCAGGCCGAGGAGCGCGAGGCCCGCGTGGCGCGCCGCGGCGTGTGGGCATCCTCGTTCGATCATCCGGCGACCTGGCGCGCGCGGCATCCGCGGTGAGTCCGCAGGTTCAGGGGGCCGTCTTGACCCCGGCGCGGCCCGCATGATCGATTGCACCGGGCCGTCGACTGGCGAGCCGTCGGTTTGCAGCAAACGAAAACGGCGAAACTCCATGAAATTTTACGACGGCGGCCGCGCGCCGAATCCGCGGCGGGTTCGCATCTTTCTCGCCGAGAAGGGCATGAGCGTTCCGATGGAGCCGGTCGATCTCGGCGCGCTCGAGCACAAGACGCCGGTCTACACCGCGATCAATCCGCTGCAGCGCGTGCCGGCGCTCATGCTCGACGACGGCACCGTGATCACGGAATCGATGGCGATCTGCCGGTATTTCGAGGCGCTGCGCCCGGAACCGCCGCTGTTCGGGCGCGGCGGCCGCGAGGCCGCGTTGGTCGAAATGTGGAACCGCCGCCTCGAGCTCAACCTCTATGACGCCGTCTCCGCGGTGTTCCGGCATCTGCACCCGGCGATGCGCGAGATGGAGAATCAGATTCCGCAATGGGGCGAAGCCAACAAGCCGCGGGTGATCGATTTCCTTGCGCTGCTCGATCGCGAGCTCGAGGACCGCCTCTATGTGGTGGGCGACCATTACAGCGTGGCGGACATCACCGGGCTCGTCGCGGTCGATTTCATGAAGCCGGCGAAACTCGAAGTTCCGGACGAACTCGCCAACGTGCGGCGCTGGCACGCGCAGGTCGCCGCGCGCCCGAGCGCCAGGGCATGAAACTGACCATCATCGGGTCGGGGGACGCGTTCGGTTCCGGCGGGCGCTACAACACCTGCTTCCGTATCCAGACGCTGGGGCGCGACGTGCTGCTCGATTGCGGCGCCTCCTCGCTGCCGGCGCTGAAGGCGCAGGGTGTGGATCCCAATGCGATCGACGGGGTCCTGCTCAGCCATCTGCACGGCGATCACTTCGGCGGCATCGTGTTCCTGGTGATGGACGGCCATTTCCTCAGCCGCCGCGCGCGTCCGCTCCTCATCGCCGGTCCGCCGGGGACGCGCGAGCGTCTCAGCGCCGCGCTCGAAGTCTTCTTTCCGCGATCGACCACGATCGCGTGGCGATTTCCGTGGCAGGTCGTCGAGATCGCTCCGGGCACGCCGGCCGAGTTTCTGGGGCTATCGGTGCAGACCGTCGAAGTGGTGCATCAATCGGGCGCACCCTCGACCGCCGTGCGGATCTCGGACGGCACGCGCGTGTTCGCCTATTCCGGCGACACGGAGTGGACGGATGCGCTGATTTCGGTGGCGACCGGCGCCGATCTGTTCATCGTCGAATGCTACGAGCACGCGCGCCATCGCCGGGCACATGAATTGGTCGAAGCTCCGCGAAAAACTCTCCGCCCTCGGCGCGCGACGGACCATGGTCACGCACATGAATCCGTCGATGCTGGCGAAGCTCGAGGAAGTGCGCGCCGGCGGCGCGCTGATCGCGAGCGACGGGCTGATGCTGGACGTGTGAGGGCATAGGAGAGAACAGTCTAGCATTTGCAAATATGATTTGTTGTATTCGTAAGATGTATTTTGGCGAATTGAATCGCATCAAGCCTTTGATTGGGCCCCAAAGATTTTCAAAAATACCTCCGCGAAATCCCTGTTTTCGGACGGAAAAGAGCCTGCTGGGTAGGGCACGAGCCCGATAGGCGTTATCGGTCCAACAGCGCGATCAGGCTCGATGTGTCCCAGCGTCCGCCGCCCATCTTCTGCACTTGCGAATAGAACTGGTCGACCAGCGCGGCGACCGGCAGATGCGCGCCGTTGCGGCGCGCCTCGCTGAGACAAATGGCGAGATCCTTGCGCATCCAATTCACCGCGAAGCCGAAATCGAATTTTCCCGCCGCCATGGTCTTGTAGCGGTTCTCCATCTGCCAGGATTGCGCCGCGCCCTTGGAGATGGTGTCGTTCAGCGCCTCGACGTCGAGGCCGGCGCGCTTGGCGAAATGGATGGCTTCGGACAGGCCCTGCACCAGCCCGGCGATGCAGATCTGGTTCACCATTTTGGCGAGTTGACCGGAACCCGGGGTGCCCAGCAGCTTGCAGGCGCGCGCATAGGCCGCGATCACCGGCTCGGCCCGCGCGAACGGCTCCTTCTCTCCGCCGCACATCACGGTGAGCACGCCGTTCACCGCGCCGGCCTCGCCGCCCGAGACCGGCGCGTCGATGAAGGCAAAGCCGCGCTTCTTCGCCTCGGCATGGAGCTCACGGGCAATCTCGGCCGAGGCCGTGGTGTGATCGACGAACACCGCGCCGCGCTTCACGCCCTCGAAGGCGCCGTTCGCGCCCAGCGTCACCTCGCGCACATCATGGTCGTTGCCCACGCACATTATGACGACGTCCTGGCCTTCGGCCGCCGCGCGGGGCGTCGGCGCATGCCGGCCGCCGTGCTGCTTGACCCAGGCTTCGGCCTTGGCGGCGGTCCGGTTGTAAACCGTCACCTCGTGCCCGCCTTTTTTCCTGAGGTGCCCGGCCATGGGGTAGCCCATCACGCCGAGACCAAGAAAGCTTACCTTCGCCATCATCTCCTCCTTGCGAGCCGCGCGTGAGATCGCGTCGCTGCCGTGCTTGGGGTGCCACTCGCTAGCATGGTCCGGCCCGCTCCGGGAGACCCGGCCGCCACGAAGCCCGGATGCGGTTCGTTGCGACATTGACCGGCCGGGCGGCGGTCCTATGTTGGCCCCTCGCGCTCGGTGCGGGGCCGGCGGGAGAGGAGAAGCCGATGCCGGCAACCAAGGAGGCGGTTCTGGAGCGGCTTGCCGCCGTGAAGTCGCCCGACGGCACGCCGCTTCCTGCGACCGGGACGCTGTCGGACATCGTGGTCAGCGACGGAAAAGTATTCTTCTCGATCAGCGTCGACGCCGCGGTCGTCCAGCGCTGGGAGGGTGTGCGCAAGGCGGCGGAGGATGCGGTGCGCGCCCTGCCGGGCGTGACCTCGGCGATGGTGGCGCTCACCGCCGAACGCGCCGCCGGCACCGGGCCGACCGCGGCCGCCGCCGCTCCCCCGGGCCGCGGGCGCGCGGGCGCGCAGCCCCGCTCCGCACAGGCGCCGGAAGGCGTCAATGCCATCATCGCGGTCGCGTCCGGCAAGGGCGGCGTCGGCAAGTCGACGACTGCGGTCAATTTGGCGCTGGGCTTGAGCGGCATCGGACTGAAAGTCGGCATGCTGGACGCCGACATCTATGGCCCGTCCGTCCCCAAGCTGTTGGCCATCCGGGGGCGTCCGCAGGTGATCGAAGGCACAAGACTAAGGCCGATGACCGGCTATGGGTTGCAAGTGATGTCGATCGGATTTCTGGTCGAGGAAGAAACGCCGATGATCTGGCGCGGCCCGATGGTGATGTCGGCGCTCACCCAGATGCTGCGCGAGGTCGAGTGGGGCACGCTCGACGTGATGGTGGTCGATATGCCTCCGGGCACCGGCGATGCGCAGCTCACCATGGCCCAGCAGGTGCCGTTGGCGGGCGCCATCATCGTCTCCACCCCGCAGGACCTGGCGCTCATCGACGCGCGCCGGGGCATCGCCATGTTCCGGCGGGTCAACGTGCCGGTGCTCGGCATCGTCGAGAACATGAGCTATTTCCTGTGCCCGCACTGCGGCGGGCGCTCCGACGTGTTCGGCCACGGGGGAGCGCGGCGGGAGGCGGAGCGGCTCGGGGTGCCGTTTCTGGGCGAGGTGCCGCTCGATGTGGAGATCCGAGAGACCTCCGACGCCGGCCGGCCGCTGGTGGTGAGCGAGCCCAACGGGCCGCAAGCCGCGGTCTACCGGGACATCGCGAAAAACGTCTGGACCGAGCTCGGCAAGACGCGCGGCTCGGATCGGACCGCCCCACGCATCGTCATCGAGGCATAGGAGCTAGCTAGCCTCCCGTGACGCTCATGTGCCGGGCGAGCGCCGGGCGACGGTGCCGGCGATCGATGACGAAATCGTGCCCCTTGGGCTTGCGCGAAATGGCTTCGTCGATCGCCGCATGCAGCGCCTCGTTGCTCTCCGAAGCGCGCAGCGGCGTGCGCAGATCCGCGGCATCTTCCTGGCCGAGGCACATGAACAGGGTGCCGGTGCAGGTGACCCGGACGCGGTTGCAGGACTCGCAGAAATTATGGGTGAGCGGCGTGATGAAGCCGAGCCTGCCGCCGGTCTCCTTCACGCGCACGTAGCGCGCCGGACCGCCGGTGCGGTAGTCGATTTCCTCGAGCGTGTAGCGCTCCGCGAGCCTCGCCCGCACCATCGAGAGCGGCAGATATTGCTCGAGCCGCCCCTCGCCGATATCGCCGAGCGGCATCACCTCGATCAGGGTGAGATCCATGCCGCGGCCGTGCGCCCACGCGAGGAGGTCGCCGAGCTCGTCCTCGTTGACGCCTTTGAGCGCCACGGCGTTGATCTTGACGGCCATTCCGGCAGCACGGGCGGCGGCGATGCCGTCGAGCACCTGCTGGAGCTCGCCCCAGCGGGTGATCGCCCGGAATCTTTCCGGATCGAGCGTGTCGAGCGACACATTGATGCGCTTGACGCCGTGACCGGCGAGCTCGCCGGCAAATTTCGGCAATTGCGAGCCGTTGGTGGTCAAGGTGAGCTCGCCGAGCGCGCCGGAGGCGAGATGGCGCGAGAGCGAGGCGAACAGCGTCATGATCCCGCGCCGCACCAAAGGCTCGCCGCCGGTGAGCCGGATCTTCCTTACGCCCTTGGCGATGAAGGCGCCGCACAGCCGGTCGAGCTCTTCGAGCGTGAGCAGATCGCGCTTGGGCAGGAACGTCATGTTCTCGGCCATGCAATAGACGCAGCGGAAGTCGCACCGGTCCGTGACCGAGACGCGCAAATAGGTGATGCTGCGTCCGAACGGATCGATCAACGGCGCTTGCACCGGCGCGAAACTGCCAAGATCTCTTCCGATCTCCTCGGCCCGCGGGCAGCCGGCCGGCGGCCGCCGCCCCTTGAGCCTTTCAGGATCCGCATTGAATATGCCATGCGGCCCCTTGGAAAGCGACCGGGCGTCGCAACCGCCGAGGCCCCTGCATGACCTGGCCGACCGAAATCAGGCTCCCGAAGGACCGCACGGCTCTCGCGGTCAGCTTCGACACCGGCGAGCGCTTCCTCCTGCCGGCCGAATACCTCCGCGTGAAGAGCCCGAGCGCCGAGGTCCAGGGCCATTCGCCGCACGAGCGCAAGACCGTTCCGGGCAAGAGATATGTGGAGATTCTCGAGGTGCAACCGGTCGGCAATTATGCCGTACGGCTCACCTTCGACGATATGCATTCGACCGGGATCTACAGCTGGGATTACCTGCACGAGCTCGGCCGCAATCAGCAGCGCTATTGGCAGGAATATCTCGACGAGCTCGCCGCTCAGCGAATGTCGCGCGACCCTCCGGCGCGGCAAGGTTGAGGATCGGGATCACACCCGCGCCGGAACCCGGGGACTCCGCCCAGGCGAGCCCGATAGGGCGGGGGCCGTCGGTTGCGCGCTACGCGGCGGCACTCGGCAAACCACGTCGAATGCCGGCGAGCAGGATCCGAACCAGCTGATATCCGCCGAACAACAGGAACGTCCAGAACAGGTCGCCGCTCAAAGTATTCTGGAAGAACGGCAGCGCGGCGACATAGCATGTGGCGAGGCCGGCGAAATCGTGCGGGTAGATCGTGCCGAACGCCCAGACGGCGAAATTCGTCGAGATAAAGAAAACAACCGACGACGAGGCGGCAATCGCAAGCAGCGCAACGGGAGACGGTACCCGGCGCAAAGAAAGAATCATGAGTGCGGGCAGCGCGGTTGCCGCATAAACGACGCTCATCACCCGCCACTCATCGAATCCCAGAATGGAATCGCTCAGCGTCAGGGCAAGCAGCGGCACCGCCAGCGACAGCATGCGGGTGCGGAACACCGCAGCCGCAAACAGCGCGCTCGCCGCGAACGGCGTGAAATTGGGCGCATGCGGCATCAGGCGCGCAACGACATCGAGACCGATCAGGCCCGTCCCGAGCAGGACATCAGGCACGATGGTGGAAGCGCGCCACATCTGCATCCGCGAGATCGATCGCATTTTTTGCCTCCTGCGGGCCCGAAGCGCCGTGGCCAGAGCTCGAGACTCGGGAGCCGCGATGCTCCTGCCAGCATATATCCTATTCGCCCAACATTGCCAGTTTCATTAGCGAACGGCGCAAAGGCGGGTCCGATACTATCCCGTAGGATAAAAGTCTGGCGTGAGCTCAGGTAGGATCCCCAACACAGTGCTTTTCAGCTGTTCTTGCGTGAACGGCTTTCGAATCGTCGCGGTGGCTTTTCTGTAGATCTTGTCATCACCGATGAACTTCATCGGGTCATGGGCACTACAAATGATGACCTTGATGCTTTTGTCTTCCGGCACGGCTTCCAGAACATGCCCGCCTTGGGGTCCCTCCGGCAGCTTCAGATCCAGCGTCATGAGATCGATCTTTGTCGCATTTTTCTGTCCAAGATGCTCAAGCGCCTGCTGTCCATTGCTCGCTACCAGCACGGGCGCGAAGCCCAGCGCTTCCAAACACTCTTGGATTTCGCCAGCGACCCACACTTCATCTTCAACCACTAGCGCGGTTGGCATGCTGCACCTCCACCTTTTTCTACGGCCAGTCTTCCGGCTGCGTTGCAGCCGCGAAGACTGGTGGGCGCTGTAGGGATTGAACCTACGACCTCTCCCGTGTGAAGGGAACGCTCTCCCGCTGAGCTAAGCGCCCTGCGCGCCCCCTTGGCGGGCGCGCGACCAAGTTTCTTCCGACAGTACGACGGGAAGCAGGCAGGATTTAAGAGAGCGCGCGAAGGAGTGTCAACCGGTCGCGGACGAGCCCGTGCCGCCTCACTTCGCTGCCGCCTCCCGAGCGCGTCCGCCGCCCAGCCGCCTACGATCCCGTCGCTTCGTCGAGGAACGCCTGAACCGCCTCGAAAAGCTTGAGCCGGTTCCGCTCCATGACGATCGTGTGGGTTCCTTCTGCGAGCAGCACGTAGCGCTTGCCGGGCGAGTTCACGAGCAGGGGGAACAGCGTCTGCGCCATATAGGGCGGCGTGTCGCGGTCCCATTCCGCTTGGACCAGAAGCGTCGGAACCGCGATTTTCGCCGGATCGTAATACGCCTTTCCGGCCGACCAGTACTCGGCGCCGTCCTGGACGCCGCCGTTCGGCGCGCGGACTAGGGGTGGATTCATCTTGGCACCCACGGGATCGGTCGCCCAAGTCGCGTCGGCCCAGGCATCGAACCATCCCGCCGGGATCAGCGTCGCCTTCTTTTCCTCCGGGACGCCGGTGAGCCACCGCTCACGCACATTTGGTAAGGGACGAGCTTTCGGCAGACCGACCGATTCCCTCATCAGTTTCCCGTTTCCTTGGAGCAAGAGGGCAGCCGGATCTGGCGAGCCGCCGACGATAACAAACGCTGGATACAGGTAGCGATCCGGCGATCCTGGGGGCCACCTAGCGGGCGCTCGTGCTCGGAGCCGTTGCGGCGGGCTTTGCGGCCGGCTTCTTCTTGGCGCCTGCCGCCGGCCCGAGCTGGGCGAAGACCGGGTTCGGCGTGAACTTGACGGACGCCGCCTCTTGGCCCGGCTGGATCTGCACCGGAACGGTCTGCGCGACATAACCCTCGCGCGTGAAGGTCACCGAGAATGCGCCGGTGGCCGGAACCTCGAGCGCGCACGGCGTCTGGCAGCTCGGCCCCAGCGACGTTTTCGCCTCCACCCCTTGGGGCTCGGAATCGAGCTCGATGGTGGCGATGGCGGGCATCGCCGGCGTGCTGTCGAACAATCCGAATCCCGCGCCCCTCGGCCAGCCGCTGCATGCACCGAGCAGCAGCGCCAATCCCGCAAACACGAGTGCTTGCGCTTTGCTCATTTGTCCTCCTGGAAGCGGGCCCGAGCGGCGTGGGCGATCCCAAGCGCGGAACCAGCAACGAGAGAGGGTTCCGTGCGTTTCATGCAGCCCTCGCCACGGTACGAGTCAAATGTGTCGGACGGACGGCCGCAACAGCTCGCTTACGGCGGTCGGCAGATCGTCGAAACAGCTGATGATCCGGTCCGGCGCGAGCAGCGAAACCGGCGTCTCGGTATAGCCGAAATCGACGGCGACCACCGGAACTGCCGCCTCGCGCGCCATGTGGATGTCGGTATCGGAGTCGCCGACCATCAGCGCGCATTTCATTCTTCCGCCGGCCCGCGCCACGGTCCGCCGCAGCACTTCCGGATCGGGCTTTTGCATCCCGAAGGTGTCCTGACCGCAGATGGCCGCGAAACGTCCGGCGAGCCCGAGCGCGTCGAGCAAGCGGACGGCGAGAAACTCCAGCTTGTTCGTGCACACCGCAAGCCGGCATCCGGCCGCGGCGAGCGCATCTAGCGCCGGCTCCAGTCCCGGAAACGGTCGCGAGCAATCGGCGATGTGTGCGGCATAATGCTCGATATAGCCGGCGTACAAACGCTCCAATTCACGATCGGAAATTTTGATGCTCTCCTGCGCGAGCGCACGCTCGATCAACCGTCTTGCCCCGCCCCCGATCATGTTGCGCAGCCCGCCGCCGGGCGAAGGCAAGCCTTCGCGCGCGAACAAAGCATTGAGCGTCGCGATCAGATCCGGCGCGGTATCGACGAGCGTTCCGTCGAGATCGAAGACGATGGTGGGCGCGGCCATGGGTTGGGATCGCAGGAAATCGGGGCGATCACGAGGCACGAAACGGCCGGGAATTCAAGGCCGCTTCTGTTATGCCTGACCGTCGAGCCGCGGCGCGCGGTGTTTTGGACTAGGCGCGGCCTGCGAACCGGGCTAGAAAAGCGCGCTCCACGATCGGCCCGGATACGCGTTCGCGCCCGCATGAGCTCGGAAGACTACAAGCGCCAGGCCGCCGCCGCGGCGCTGGAATTCATCGAGCCCGGCATGCGGGTCGGGTTGGGCACCGGCTCGACAGCCAAATATTTCGTCGAGCTGCTGGCGGATCGCGTGCGGGCGGGGCTCGACGTTGTCGGGGTGGCGACTTCCGAGGCCACGCGCACCGACGCAGAGCGGCTCGGGGTGCCGCTGGCGACGCTCGACGAGACGCCCGAACTCGACATCACGATCGACGGCGCCGACGAGATCGCACCGGACCTGGCGCTGATCAAGGGGGGAGGCGGCGCCCTGCTGCATGAAAAGATCGTCGCGGCGGCCTCGGCGCGAATGATCGTGATCGCGGATGAGTCGAAATGGGTGGCTCTGCTGGGTCGATTTCCGCTGCCGGTCGAAGTGGTGTCGTTCGGGCTTTCTGCGACCCGGCGCGCCATCGAGAACGCCGCGGCGGGCGCCGGGGCGCCCGGGCCCCTCACGTTGCGGCGGACCCGGGACGGCCATGCTTTCGTCACGGAGGGCGGTCACCTCATTCTCGATGCGGCGCTGACGCGTATCATCGAGCCGCAATTGCTGGCCGACCGCCTTGCGCAGATTCCGGGTGTCGTCGAGCACGGTTTGTTCATTGGGCTGGCCAAGACCGCGATCATCGCCGGTCCGGACGGCGTACGGGTGGTCGAGCGGCCGTAAGCTCGATACGCAGGAGGGGAGGGAGCTCACATGGCGCATAAGCTTGCCCGCGGCGCGCGTGCCGCGGCCGTCGTTTTCACGATTGCGATGTTCGGCGGGCCTGCGTCGGCACAAGAGCCTGCGCCGCCGTCGCTCGCGCTTGCCAAGGAGCTCATGGTGCTCAAGGGATCGACGCAGCTCTGGGACCCGGTCATTCCCGGCGTCATCGAGCAGGCCAAAGCCGTATTCCTGCAGGCCAATCCCGCGCTGGGCAAGGAGCTGAACGACGTTGCGGCGCTGCTGCGGACCGAATATGCCCCGCGCGCATCGCAGCTGGTCGACCAGGTTGCGCGGCTGTACGCCCAGACGTTCACCGAACAGGAGCTCAAGGACACGCTCGCCTTCTACAAATCGCCGCTGGGCAAAAAAATCGTCAGCGAGGAGCCGAAGATTCTCAACGACGGTTTCAATCGGATCCAGCAATGGACCAACAAGTTTTCCGAAGAAGTGATCGGCAGGATGCGCGCGGAGATGAAGAAAAAGGGCTACGATCTCTAGCCCTGCGGCGGACCGACGCAGCACGGAGATTGCATGAGCGACGACGTCGATCTGTTCGTGATCGGAGCCGGCTCCGGGGGCGTGCGCGCGGCTCGCGTTGCCGCCGAGCATGGCGCCAGAGTGATGATCGCCGAGGAATATCGCGTCGGCGGCACCTGCGTCATTCGTGGTTGCGTGCCGAAGAAGCTCCTCGTCTACGCCTCGCGATTCTCTCACGAATTCGCCGACGCCGCCGGTTACGGTTGGACCGTGTCGCCGCCGAGCTTCGACTGGCCGAGCTTGATCGCCAACAAGGATCGCGAGATTGCCCGGCTCGAGGCGGCCTACATCGCCGGCCTGCAAAATGCCGGCGTGACGATCGTCAAGAGCCGCGCCGTGATGGAGGGTGCGCACGAGCTGCGCCTGGTTGCCACGGGCGCCGCGGTTCGCGCCGATCACGTGCTGGTTGCGACCGGAGCCCGGCCGAGCAACGGCATGATCCCGGGAATCGAGCACGTCATTTCCTCGAACGAGGCGTTCCATCTGCCGGAATTCCCGGCCCGCATTCTCATCCAGGGCGGCGGCTACATTGCGGTGGAGTTCGCCTGCATCTTCGCCGGGCTCGGCGCGCAGGTGACGCTCGTCTATCGCGGCGAGAACATCCTGCGCGGCTTCGACGACGATGTACGCTCGCATCTGCGCGCCGAGATGGAGAAGGGCGGCATCCGCATCGTGACGGGCCGCATCGTCGCCGCGGTGGAACAGACGGCGACCGGCATGCGCTCGAAGCTCAGCGACGGGCAAGCGATCGAGACCGATCGGGTCATGTTCGCGATCGGACGGCGGCCCAATGTGGCGGGCTTCGGCCTGGAAGCTGCGGGCGTGGCGCTGTCGGAGAACGGCGGCATCGCGGTCGATCCCTATTCCCGGAGCTCGGCCTCGAACGTCTACGCGGTCGGCGACGTCACCAACCGCGTGAACCTGACCCCCGTCGCCATCCGCGAGGGGCAGGCGTTTGCCGACACCGTGTTCGGCAATCGGCCGACGGCGGTAGACCATGCCCATGTGCCCACTGCGGTGTTTTCCGAGCCGGAAGTCGGCGCGATCGGCATGACCGAAGCCATGGCGCGGGCGCGGCTGGCGGCCGTCGACGTCTACCGCGCGAGCTTCCGGCCCCTGAAGGCGATGCTGTCCGGGCGCGACACCCGCATGCTGATGAAGCTCGTGGTCGACGGCTCGACCGACTGCGTGGTCGGCTGCCACGTCGTGGGTCCGGACGCGGCCGAGATCATTCAGCTGGTCGGGGTCGCGGTGACCATGAAGGCGCGCAAGTCCGATTTCGACGCCGCCATGGCGGTGCATCCGACCGCGGCCGAGGAGCTCGTCACGCTTCGCACGCCCGTGGCGCGCTATAGCCGGGAGGCGGCCGAGTAGGTGGGCGTGGCGCGAGCCGCCTGCGAGCATCGTTAGACGCGCGCCGCGTCGGGCGGTATAACCCCGGCCGCGCGTGGGCGGATGCCTGCGGATGCTCGTGCGTGGAATGGCGGAGGAAAACATGGCGCAGCGCTGGGCGCCCGACGGCTGGCGGAAACGGCCGGCCAAGCAGCTTCCGGAGTACCCCGACCTCGCGGCGCTGGCCCAGGTCGAACGCCAGCTCGCGAGCTTTCCGCCGCTGGTGTTCGCCGGCGAGGCGCGCAGCCTCAAGCAGGCGCTGGGCCGGGTCGCGACCGGAAACGCTTTCCTGCTGCAGGGCGGCGATTGCGCCGAGAGCTTCGCGGAGCACGGCGCCGACAACATTCGCGATTTTTTCCGGGTGTTTCTGCAGATGGCGGTGGTGCTCACCTATGCGGCGGCTTCGCCGGTGGTGAAGGTCGGCCGCATAGCCGGCCAATTTGCAAAGCCGCGCTCCGCGCCGACGGAAAAGCGGGACGGCGAGGAACTGCCGAGCTATCGCGGCGACATCATCAACGACATCGAGTTCACGGCGGCCGCCCGCACGCCCGATCCGCATCGGCAGATCGAGGCCTACCGCCAGTCCGCCGCAACCCTCAATCTGCTGCGCGCCTTCGCCCAGGGCGGTTACGCCAATCTGGGCAGCGTGCATCAATGGATGCTGGGCTCGATCAAGGACAGCCCGCAGTCGCGGCGCTATCTCGAGCTCGCCAACCGCATCTCCGAGGCGCTCGGCTTCATGCGGGCCTGCGGGCTCGATCTGGAGAGCCATCCGGAGCTCAAGACCACGGATTTCTACACCAGCCACGAAGCGCTGCTGCTTCCCTACGAGCAGGCGCTCACCCGGGTCGATTCGACTTCGGGCGACTGGTATTGCACTTCGGGCCATCTGCTCTGGATCGGCGACCGCACGCATCAGCCCGACGGCGCGCATGTCGAGTTCTGTCGCGGCATCAAGAATCCGCTCGGCATCAAATGCGGGCCCTCGCTCAAGCCCGACGAGCTCATCCGGCTGATCGATATTCTCAATCCCGAGAACGAGCCGGGACGGCTGACGCTGATCTGCCGGTTCGGCGCCGAGCGGATCGGCGAGCATCTTCCGGTGTTGCTGCGCGCGGTGAAGCGCGAAGGCAGGATCGTGGTGTGGTCGTGCGATCCCATGCACGGCAACACCGTCAGTTCCGCCTCGGGTTACAAGACCCGTCCATTCGATCTCATTCTCCAGGAAGTGAAGAGCTTCTTTGCGGTGCACGCGGCCGAGGGCACTTATGCGG
>WNFZ01004498.1_pt1 | contig 12940 bp, 10 predicted proteins | sample 5400081 | NCBI WGS metagenome assembly WNFZ01 (sample SAMN13153365, study PRJNA577476) | soil metagenome | isolation source: 80 cm soil or saprolite under grassland replicate 1 | place: USA:California | collected 2016-06-15
GTTGCTCCGCCGGCCTCCGACGCTCCTGCTCTGGCTTGGCCAGTTCGTCTCGACCGCCGGCGACTGGCTCTACCTGATGGCTGCAGCCTGGATGACCTACAAGGTCACCGGCTCGCCCGCGGCCATGTCCGCAGTGGCGATCGCCGCGATCGTCCCCAGCCTCATCGTCGGCTTCGTCGGCGGCACGCTCCTCGACCGCTGGCCGCGTCTCCGCACGCTCGCCCTCATCGACCTCGTCCGTGGCTTGCTGGTCGCCCTGCTGCCGGCCCTGTACTACCTCCACATGCTCAGGCCCTGGGTGCTCGCCGTCTTCGGCCTTGCCCTCGGCACGTCCTACTCGTTCTTCTGGCCCGCGCTCCAGGCCACGCTGCCGGGGCTGGTCCGAGGGCCCGATGAGCTGCGCGCAATCAACGGACTCGTCGACTTCACCAACCGGCTCGGACGCATCGCCGGACCGGGGCTCACCGCCCTGACCGCGTTCATACCGCTCGTTCACTTCTTCTCGCTTGACGCCGGCTCCTTCCTGCTGTCGGCCGGCGCCTTCGTCCTCATCCTGCGCCGCTGGCCGCCCGCGACCGCGGCGCCCGCCAACGAACGCCAGCCGATCGCATTCCGCGACCTCCTGCTCGGCTGGCGCTTCGCCGTCAGCGACCGCGTCCTGCGGACGGTGTTGGCCGTGCGCGGACTGGACAACTTCTTCTGGGCCTTCTACATCATCGCCGCCCCGGTGCTGGTCGACCGCCGCTACCGGACGAGCGTCGGCGGTTGGGGGCTGATCATCGTCGCCTACAGCCTCGGCCAGCTCGTGAGCAACATCGTCGCCGGCAACCGCCGCAGCAGCGGCCAGCCGATACGTGCGCTGGTCCTCGGCTGGGTCGTCCAGGGCCTCGGCTTCATCGGGCTCGGGCTGGCACCCAGGCTTGAGCTGGGACTCCTCGCGATCTTCGTCAGCGGCCTCGGCGGCCCTATCGCCCATGTCACCACCGACACCTACGTCGCAGCAACGACCGCGCCCGATCGCCTCGCCCGCGTCTTCGCCCTGCAGCGAACGGCGATTGACATCGCCACCGCCGCCGGCATGGCCACCTGCGGCGCGATCCTCGCCCTCATCCCCCCACAAGCGGCGCTGCTGCTGGCCGGCGCGGGGATCGTCACGCTCACCCTTGCGGCAGCGACGGCCACTGGTACGGGGAAACGCGCAGGTTCTGTCGCCATGCTCCGAACTCGCGGCCGCGCTTGAGGTCCTCTGCTCTACTCGAGCGCCAGCGCCAATTCCACGAACTCAGGCTGGTTCGCGCAATGCTCGGTTCGGCCCAGGTCGAAGGGTCCAAGACCAGCTCCACGGTCGCGCCGACCAGGGCGGGGGGCGACCTGGTAGCGGTGCCGAGCAGGCTGACCATCGCCTGCTCGGTGACCTCTCTCAGAGCTCGATGACGGTGCCGTCGTCCGCCAGGTCGAGGCCGAGCTCGGACCGATGCGCCAGCAGGTCGGGGCTGGGGTGGGTGAGGAGCAGGCGGGCACACCGCAAGCGGGACAGGTTGGCGCGCAAGGTCGACAGGTCCATGTGATACCGCACGCGCCGGGAGCTGGTGTATGCCTCGCAGACGAACAGATCGGCCCTGTCGGCCAGCTCGATCAGGGTGTCGGTCCAGGCAGTGTCGCCGCTGTAGGCGATCACCCGGCCGGCCACACGCAGGCGAAGGCCCAGGCCGGTCAGGGCGCTCGCGCCACAGTCCAGCAGCACCGCCTCCTCCCGGCCCAGCGGCTGGACGTGCACGCACGCCCGCAGCCGGCCCCCGCTTCCGAAGGCATCCTCCGACCCGGCCACCGTCGCCCGGACCCGGCCACGCCGGCCCAGCGGCGCCGCCTCTTCAACCACAGCGAGCATCACTCCCAGGATGGAGCTCTACCCGTCCAGGGCCAAGCCGTAGGCCAGCCACCGGTGCGGGCTTTCCGCCCGCGGCCTGAAGTCGTGGCTGGGAAGGCGCGTAAAGCCCATGCGCTGGTACAGCCCGACCGCGACCGTCATCGGCGGGATCGAGTGAAGGACCAGGTGCGTCGCCCGGCCGCGGCGGGCCAGGGCGACCAAGTGCTGGACCAGCGCGCGGCCCACGCCCGCGCCACGCCGCTCGGGGTCGACGGCAAGACACCGGAAAGCGGCCCAGTCCGCCGGGAAGGTGACGGCAGGGTGGTATCGGGCGTTCCCAGGTGGATAGTAGTCGACCGATCCGACGATGCTCCCGTCCAGCACAGCCACCCACAGATGTGCCTGGTCCTGCCGGCCCTCGACGTCGGCGACGCTGCGGAGGTAGTGGTCCCAGCCCTTGGGCCAGTAGAACCCCCATTCGAGCTCCGCGAACGCACGGACCAGCAGCTTGGCGACCGCATCGGTCTCCGTGGGACGCGCTCGGCGGATCGTCGGCTTGCCTTCTGGCATGTTCAGACAATAGGAGGTCTGTCAAGTTAACGGTGTAATTGGTGGGGATGGGGCTACACCAGGGGATGACCAGATCGTACCGTATCAGCCGCCAGCCCAGCTCAGCGGTTCAGTGCGGCCAGCAGTTTGCGCAGCACGCGGTGCAGGTCGACCCGTTCGGCTTCGGTCAGGCAGTCGAGCAGCTGCCGTTCCACCCCCTCGCCGGCGCGGCGCAGGTCCTCGATCGCGGTGCGCCCGGCGGGGGTGAGCGTGATGGCGTGCCGGCTGGTGACCGGCGCGTCGGGCGGGATCGGCGCGGCCATCGCCCGGGGCTTCGCCGCCGAAGGCGGACGCGTCGCGCTCGGGTATCACACGGCCAAGGACCAGGCGCAGCGCCTCGCCGCCGAGATCGACCAGACGGGCGCCCAGGCGCTGGTCGTCCAGCACGAGCTCGCCGAGCCGCACAGCATCCGCGCCGGCGTCGAGCTGGTCGTCGGCGCCTGGGGCCGGCTGGACGCGCTGGTCGCCAGCGCCTGGGCGACGCCCGGCTGGCTGCCGCCGGACACGCCGGCCGAGTCGGTTCCCGACCAGGCGTGGCAGCAGCAGCTTCGCGTCAACGTGGAGGGCACCGCGTCCGCCATCCGGGCGGTCCTGCCGCAGATGCGCGCCCAGCAGTGGGGCCGCATCGTGCTGCTGTCCTCGGGCGCCGCCGACGGCGCGCCAGGCCTGGAGCACTACGCGACCGCCAAGGCTGCCCTGCGCGGGATCAGCCGCAGCCTCGCCGGCAGCGCCGGGCCGGCCGGCATCCTCATCAACGTGGTCATGCCGGGCCTGGTCGCGACCGCGCGGCAGCGTCGGACCATCCCGACCCAAGCGCTGGAGCACCTGGCGGCGCAGACGCCGACGCGGCGGCTGGCCACCGAGGACGACGTGGCCCGCGTCGTGGTGTTCCTCGCCTCGGCGGCCAACGCCAGCATCACCGCCACCGAGATCCGCGTCGACGGCGGCCGGCGGGGATAGCGCTTTACGATCGACTTAGTGACAGCAGGGTGATTGGCAATGCCTCGCGCCGCGCAACTGTGACCTCATGCAGAGGAGCAGGTGCTGGCGCGCGGACCGGCCCGAGGAATGGGACGGGATCCCTATGATTTGGAACCATGTACAGCGCTTGCGCCTCGGTCTTCGAGCCGTCCCTGCTACTGGCCTTGCGGCACGACTGCCTCCGCGTATCGTGCTGGGTAGGAGGCGCGGGTGCAGACGCTCAGGCAGGTACTGTGGATCGGTGGGCCACCGGGCGCGGGCAAGTCAAGCGTTGCCACACGGATCGCCCGCCGATACGGGCTGCGCTGGTACAGCGCCGACACGCGGACATGGCAACACCGCGACCGCGCTCTCCGCACCGGGAACGCGGCAGCGCGTCGCTGGGAGGCGATGACCCCGCAAGAGCGCTGGGTGGGCTCGACGCCACGCGAGATGCTCCGGATGTCGCTGCACCGTGAACGTGGCCCCATGGTGATCGACGATCTTCGAGCCCTGCCCGACTCGCCGCTGGTGGTCGCAGAGGGATCGACGCTCCCGGCCCACGCGCTGTCGTGTGGGATCGCGGAGCGGTCGCGGGCCGTTTGGTTGCTGCCCACACGCGAGTTCCAGCGAGCGACACTGACCGATCGAGGCATGGCGCCCGGCCCGACGGCGCTGTACCTCCTGCTCGGCGAGACGATCGAGCAAGAGGCGAGGGAGCACGGCGTTCCGACATTGACGGTCGATGGATCCCGTGGCATCCAGGAGACGGTTGCCGCAGTCGAGGAACTGTTCGCACCGGCACTGGCGGAGGGGCCACGTGCTGAGACGCTTGCCGAGCGTCGGGCGCTGCTGCGCGAAGCCAATGAGGCGATCGCATCCCAGGTTCGCGGCTTCTACGGCCGCCCGTGGGTGAACGGAGATGCCGAGGCGGTTGTGCGTGAGCTCATCTGCGAATGCGGGGACCCCGCCTGCGCCGCGAGCGTCCTCATCCAACTGGGCGCGCTGTCTTCGGGGGCGGTCCTCGCGCCGGGGCACCGTTGAGGGTGGACAGTCTGCTCGCCACGACCACGAACCTGAGATCCTCGAGACGCCCCTCCCACTCAGGATGAACCTGCTCGCGCGCAATTGGGAAGAGCGAGTGCAACGCATCGGCGAGCGCGTCGGATGCCGGGCCCGGTGCCATCTCGTCCGCCTGCCTCGCAACGGGCGAGTGCCACGTCTATACGCGATCCTGCGACCCAGGACTGTCGCTCCTGGCGGTTATGCTCGAAGCACGCACATTCCCCGTCACATCGGAGAACTGGTGGCCATCCGTGGTGCAGACTCGTCACGTGCGCCGGCTACAAACTCGTGGACGCCAGGCAACGTGGCCTGCTCGGCCTCGTGGACCTCGCCGGCGGCGAGCGCGGCCAAGGCGTGGTCGAAGCGGCCGTCGGCCTCGTCGGGCTGGAGACCGGCGCGCAGCCGTGCCAGCGCCAGGATCCGGTGCGGGTCGGTCTGGGGGTCGAGGACCTCAATGGGAAGGGGAGCCGGCGGAGATGGGGCGCGGCGGGATCGACTGGCGCGATGGGCTTGGGGTGTGAACGTCCCCCTCCCCTTCGAGGACGCGATGCCGAAGGCTCGGATCACCGGCGGCAGCTTCGGTCTGGAGCGCCGCTTCGACGCTGCGTTTGTGGCGCGACTTGCACTCCGCGAGAAGCAGGTTCAGCAGAGCTACCGGCCGATCATCGGCATCCACAAGTGGTTCGCCCGGCGGCCAGGGAGCCTTTTTCGCAGTCTGCTGCTGGCCGAGTTCGGCTCCAAGCCCCTGAGCGAGGACTACTGGGCCACCCATGACCTGTCGCGCGTCATCGCTGACCCGTTCATGGGTGGCGGTACGACGGTGTTCGAGGCGTTGCGCCTGGGGATCAGTGTCGTCGGCAGCGATGTCAACCCGATGGCGTTCTGGCTTGTGCGGCAGGCGGTCGAGGACATCGACCTTGCAGCGTTCACCGCAGCAGGAAAGCGCGTCTGGCAGGCACTGCAGAAGGATGTCGGCGAACTCTACCAGACCAAGTGCCTGTGCTGCGGCGAAGCCGCGGAGGTCAAGTACTTCCTGTGGGTGAAGACGTGCCGCTGCCCCAACTGCGGAAAGGACGTGGAGCTCTTCCCTGGTTATCGGGTGGCTGAGGCTGTCCGCCATCCCCGCGAGGTCTACCACTGCCCGCGTTGCGATCGGCTCTGCGAGATCGAGCCCACCAGCGAGCCCGAGTGCCCCGGCTGCGGGCTGTCGCTTCGCAGCGGCAACGTGCGCCGCGGTAAGGCAACGTGCAGCGCGTGCTCGCACCAATTTGCCTTCGCGCGTGTCCTGGCTGCCCCGCCGCCTCACCGGCTGTTCGGGATCGAGTACCAGTGCCGTCGGTGCTACCACGACCTTCCCGGGCGGCAGTTCAAGACTCCCGACGCTGATGACCACGGCCGTGTCGCACTTGCTGACAGCCGACTTGCGCTCATGGCGGACGAGTTGCTCATCCCGTCCGACGAAGTCCCGGCGGGTGACGAGACGACGCGGCTGCTGCGCTGGGGCTACCGCAGATACCGAGACCTCTTCAACGACCGCCAGTTGCTGGGGCTTGGTTACCTGCTGCGGGAGATCCGGACGATACCGGAGCCACGCCTGCGGCACGCCCTGGCGACCGTCTTCAGCGACTTCCTCCGCTACCAGAACCTGCTCTGCCGCTACGACACGTATGCGCTGAAGTGCCAGGACATCTTCAGCGTCCACGGCTACCCTGTGGGGCTCATTGCCTGCGAAAACAACCTGCCGGGCATCCCACGTGTCGGGTCGGGTTCGTTCGTCCACTTCGTGGAGAAATACGCGAAGGCGAAAGCCTACGCCAAGGAGCCCTACGAGACCCGCTATGCACGGCAGCGCAAGACCTTCGTGGCCATGCCAGGCGAGACGATCGAGGCAAGGCTTGTGGAGCGAGAGCCGCAGGGATCGCCCCGGAGCGCCTGGTTGGCCTGTGGGCCATCGCAAGACCTCGATCTGGCACCTGGGTCGCTTGACGCAGTCTTCACCGACCCGCCGTACTTCGACAACGTCCAGTACGCGGAGCTGATGGACTTCTGCTTCGTCTGGCTTAGAACGTTCTTGGCAGACGAGATCGTCGCATTCACCCCGACCTCGACGCGGACGCATCTCGAATTGACTGGTAACGACACGCTCAAGCGGGGGCTCGCCGAGTTCACCGTCGGGCTCAGTCAGGTGTTTTGCCGCATGGCAACGGCGTTGAAGCCTGGCGCGCCGCTGGTATTCACCTACCATCACAACGATCCCCTGGCGTACGTGCCCTTGACGGTGGGGCTCCTCGACGCCGGGCTGACCTGCACGGCGGTTCTCCCGGCTCCGGGTGAAATGGCGGCATCGCTGCACATCGCGGGCACCAAGTCTTCCATCCTGGACTCGGTCTTCGTCTGCCGCGACCAAGCCTTCGTCAGCCAGCACGCCGACCAGCTACCGATCCAGGAGGAGTCGGTTGACCGCCTGGTGGAGCGGGACGCGGCGGCGATGGCCGAGGCTGACTACCGGTGCACGCGTGGCGACCTTCTGTGCCTGCGCGCGGGACACATCGCCGCAGCAGTCGTGCGGCAGCTTGGGCCGTCCTGGGACGCCGCGGCCCCATTACCTGAGCGAACTGAGCGGGTCGAAGCCCGCATGCTCGTGCTGGAGGCGCGCGTGCGACGACCAGCGACGAGCAGCTCATGAGCGAGGCTCCTCGTCATGGGACGCGGCCTTTGGATAGAGCGACTGACCCGTGAGCGCAACACGGCACCAGCCCGTCCAGGAGCGGATCGACCAGCGCCGCCCCTCCTCCCGAGGGGATGAACACCAGTCAAGGGTCAGCCCACAACTCGGCTTGCGGGGTCAGCAGCAGGTTGCGTCGTTCCTCGTCGGTGAGCTCTCGGAACACCCGCGTGCTCGCCTCGGCCACGGAGGTCTCGGCGGCGTCCCAGACCCGGGCGGTGTGGTCCTCCGATGCGGTGGCCAGGCGGTGGCCGTCGGATGACCACGCCACCGACCACACGGGGCCCTTGTGCCCATAGAGCACGGTCAGCTGCGCGACGTGCCGGTCATCCCAGATCCGCACGGTCCAGCCGACCGAACCCTTCGACATCGACCGCGAGGATGCTCCGATGCTCTGGCTGGATCGGCATTGCGCTCCTCACAGGATCATGCCTTCTAGGCGCATCGGTTCCCAGCGCACCCAGCCGATGGTAGGTTTCCGCCCACGCAGCCCTCAGCGAGGAGAGTGCGATGAGCTTCATCCAGATCATCGAGTACGAAACGGACCGTGCCGACGAGATGAAGGCGCTCGGTAATGCCCGTATGACGGAGATGCCCGAACCTGCGGCCGGGTTCCGGCTCGTCGTGACGCAGGATCGCGACCGGCCCAATCATTACTTCACGATTGTCGAGTTCCCCTCCTACGAGGCGGCGATGGAGGCCAGCGCGCGGCCGGAAACGGACGCGTTCGCCAAGGAGATGGCGGCGCTGTGCACGAGCGGTCCGCGCTACTACAACCTCGACGTCCGGGCGACCGTCCCGTAGCGGCGGCGGCGCGCGGCCCGGTTCCAACCGGCAGCGCCGCCTGTCCACGCGGGCTTGGAGGTCATGGGACCGGCAGACCGGCGAGCACGAAACCCGGGAGCGCGCACTGAACGGACCTCCAGGACGCCTGCTTCCCCAATCCATGGAGTGCCTGTGGCCCCTGATCGTCCGGTCCGACCCGCCGTCTTCGGCGGCGCTCCCTTGCCGCCCGCGGCCGGAGACGAGGCCCGGGTCAAGCCCCGCCTGCGCGGGGTGTTCCACCAGTACGCCTTCTTCGTCTCGCTCGGCAGCGGCATGCTGCTGGTGCTGCTCGCCGCCACCACCAGGGCGGTCGTCGCGGCCGCCGTCTACGCCGTCTCGGTGTCGGCGCTGTTCGGGGTGAGCGCCCTGTACCACCGGGTCACCTGGACCGGGTCGGCCCGGCGCCGCATGCGCCGGCTGGACCACGCGATGATCTTCCTGCTGATCGCCGGCACCTACACCCCGGTCGGCCTGCTGGTCCTGAAGGGGACGCTGGCCACCGTCGTGCTCGCGGTCGTGTGGGGCGGGGCCGTGGCCGGGATCGTGCTCGAGCTGGCCTGGGCCGGGGCGCCCAGATGGCTCGGCGGGGCCGTGTACCTGGCGCTTGGCTGGGTGGCGGTGGTGGCGATGCCGCAGCTGTTTTCCCGGCTCGGGGTGGCCGGCGGGCTGCTGCTCGTCGCCGGCGGGCTGGTCTACTCGGCCGGGGCGCTGGTGTACGCGCGGCGCCGGCCCGACCCGGTGCCGGCCGTGTTCGGCTACCACGAGGTCTTCCACCTGCTGGTGATCGCCGGGGTTGCCGCCCACTTCCTGGCCATCAGCCTGTTCGCCGTGCCCATCGGCTGAATCCCGGTCCCATGGCACACAAGGCTACGGAGGACCCGCCAACGGCGTTACCGCCGCGCGACGCGGCGACGAGCCCCGCGTGTGGCACCGGTATGGCGCAACAGCCGCTGACTATTACCGGCTTACAGGGCTCTCCTCGACCACGAGTCTTACGAGCTCGGTTATCCGAACGTACCTCGACTTCCTGAGGGATTGATCTCCGTCGGTCTGAATCAACCCACGATCCCGGAGCGGCCGTAGCCTGTCTTCGTAGTAATCACAGAACACCGCCTTGCCGCAGAATCCTGCTGCCCTGTTGACCACCTCGACGGCATCCACGTCACCGCGCTTGTAATGGTCCGCGATCTCGTTGCTCCCCAGATTCCTCTCAAGCCACCTGGCGTTCTCTATCCCTCGGCTCAACTTTCTCCTGTGCAGCGCTCTCGCCATGGCCTGCCTGCTGGCGAGCGCCTCGAAGCAACCGCGTTGCCCGCTTCCAGGCTTCACCCAGGACCCCAAGATTCACATCGTTATCCACGAAGGTCGGGATGTCGTGGCAGGATTCCCTCACCTTGTCGGCGAGAGAAAAGTCCTTGATATGGAAATTCGGAGCATCGAGGATCAGGCCCTTCTCGTGATCTGTCGGGCCGGGAAACGCGATACCGATGGCTCTCACCCGGGTCCACACTTGCTGTGGATCAATGGCGTAGCGCTTGTCGATCTCGTCGATCGTGTCCTTGATGCATTCCTCGATGAAGCCGAGCAGTCGATCCGGGTCCTCGTGGCTCCTGGTCAGGAACCGCTGGTCGAAGAGCCTGTCGGCTTCACCGTCCATCAAGGACACATACGCCTTCGTTCCACCAAGGTCCATCGCCACATAGAGGTCGCGGTCACTGTCGACGGCGTCCAGGAGCTGGGACTTGCCCTGCTGGGGGGACAGCTCAGCTGCGGGTCGGCCTGGAATCACCAGTGACGGACCACCTGGGGGCTGCTCTGTGCTCGTGGGCGGCGGCGCGATCGTTTGTGACGGCTTGGCGGGAGCAAGAGCGCGCAGGAACCCGGCGAGACTCTCGTGATCCGTCTGCATGCCCTGCGCGTGTTCGTCTCCGAGCACGCGCTCGTAGGAGCGAATGCCCAGGACCACCGAGGCCGGGTCCCGCCAGTGACCATGAAGGTGGAGCACGCCCGGCCCGTCGCGGCGCATCACCCGCTCGGCTTCAGCTTCCTGCTGCCACGTCACCCTCGGCAGGCCGGTCACGTCCTCGATCAGGTTGTCGTAGTTCGTGGTGGCGATCGGCGCACCCAGCGCAGCGATCGCCTGAATGACCTCCGAGCTCGTGGCTCGCAGCGACCCGACCGACTGCTCCAGCCAGCGCCCGTACTCCCCGCCCGCTGGACCGTCCAGCCGGGTCACGTTCTCGGCCGCCAACAGCATCTCTTCAATGTCACCGGAGTCGATCTGGGCGCGCAGCCGATCTCCCCAGCCGCCGGGCAAGCCGAGTCCCATGACCGCCTCGCAGTACCGCACCCCATTCAGGAGCAACCCACGCCACGACGCGTCGGGCATGCCACCCGTGGCGGCCACCGACACCCCGGTACCCACAACCACCACCAACTGCCCGCGGGTGAGCTGTTCCCGAAGATCCTCGACAAGTACGTCGCTCACTTGCGCCCCCGACCAGATCGGCATGACCACCATCGGTAGCCTAGGCTGTTACGAGCGGCTCGCGTCGCGGTCTCAGCGCACGACCGAGGCCGCGTCGACCGCAACCCGGGTGCCGCCACCCTCGTGCCCCGGCGTGCCGAGCGAGCGCACCTCCAGCACGTGCGTCGTCGAAAGGCTCAGCCCGTTGCGGACGTAGAGGGTCTCGCGCGCCGCGGCGACCGACGACCACTGGTTGACGGTCGCGACGCGGACGCCGTCGAGGTAGATCGCTGACAGCCCGAGCGACGACGCCCGCGGGCCGTACAGGCCGACCGAGCGGCCGCGGAACGTCAGCCGTCCGGCGGCGCCGCGCGTGCCGGTCAGCTCGACGTAGCCGGCGGAGGCGCCGCCGGACGCCACCCGGGTCCATCCCGCCGACCAGCGCCAGGCGGTCGACGTCTCCTGCGCAAGGCTGACCGCGAACGACGGCCCGTACGCCCACGCCGAGACGTTGCCGGCCCAGTCCCAGGCGCGCACACGGAAGCGGTAGGTGTGTCCGGATGCGAGCTGGTAGATCTGGGCGGTGAGCGAGCCGTAGCTCGGCATCGCGGTCCACGCTCCGCCGTCCGTGCTGGCCTGGACGTCGTGGCGCTGCACGCCGGTGCCGGACCCGTCGCTGCTGGTCCAGCGCATCCGCACCGCCGCGGTCGTGTTCCCGATCGGGTGGCCGCCGTAGATATCGGGCACCGGCCCGGTGACCGTCGGCGCGGTGCTGTCGTCCGGCAGCAGGACCCCAAGGCCCTTGGTGTCGATGATCCACTGGTAGGCGTCCGCGTCGACGGCCGTCTTGCCGGCCGTGTCGGTGGTCACGACGCGGAACACGTGCACGCCGTCGGCGAGGCCGGCGAGCTCCCGGCTGGCCTCCCGCGCGCCCGCGGGGCCGCTGCAGTCGGCGTACGGCGCGCCGTCCAGGCTGCAGACCGACCGCGACATCGGCTCCGCCTCCCACTCCAGGTGCGCGCTCGTCTCCAAGGTGAGCCGCTCTGGCGGGTTCCACCACGTGCGCACCGACGGCGGGCGGTTCTCGATGATGACCGTGTGCGGCGCACTGGTCGCGAGGTTGCCGCGGACGTCCCAGGCATTGGCGGTCAGCTCCAACGGCCCGTCAGCGTACCGCTCGGTATCGAGGCCGAAGCCGTACGGCGCCGACTCCGGCTGCGGCCCGTCGTGCCGGCTCGCCGCGAGGTCGTGGCTGAAGCCGACCGCCCACACCCCTGAGTCGTCCGACGCGGTGGCGTCGAGCAGGGCCACGCCGGAGACGCGGGCGCCGTCCGCCGGCGAGGTGAGGGCGACCGTCGGATCGGTCCACTCCCTTGTGCCGAAGTACCAGTTGAGCCGGTGCCGCTGCCCATAGGCGAACGGGTCGTCCTCGTCGAGCGCGATGCGGTAGGTCACTCCGGCGGTCACGGCGAACGAGAAGGTGTTCCACTCCCCGGGCATGAACTCGTGCGTCACCGCGACGGGGCTCAGCGCGTCGACCCGGTCGCCGGTGTAGGCGGCGATGACCGGCTGCGCGGCGAACCCGTCGCCCTCCTCGTAGTCGTCGAAGGTCACCGTCCCTGACTGGGGCGCGGCCCAACGGAACCACAGCGAGCGGCGCGGCTGGTAGCGGCCGTGCGCCGGCTCACCCGGCTCCGCGGTGGCGTCAGTGGTGTCGACGACGACACCGCCGGTCGGCGGCAGCACCAGCGGCTCGGCGAACCCGTCATTGCTCTGCGGCAGCAGCCGCCACTCCAGCGTGTAGTGCGCGACCTGCTCGTCGACCCCGGTGACCTGGATCCAGTACGTCGTGCCGCGCACGACGCCCAGGTTGGCGCCGAGCGTTTGCGTTTGCGGGATGGGCGGGACGGGGCTCTCCGCCTGCAGGGTCAGCCCGCCCGGCGGGGTGCCGGTGAAGACCGCGATCCGCTTGTCGTCCTCCACCTCCGAGCTCGGCTCGTACAGCGGAGGCCTGCTCACCCAGAAGCCCGCGGCCCCGTCGCCGGGTGCGGTCCACCGGTACCACACCGACGACCCGGCCCGGGTGGCCGCGTGGCGTGGCTCGGCCGGCTCGTCGGTCGCGCCGCGGTTGGTGTCGTCGAGCAGGCCGGAGAACCCGGTGATCGTGCGGGCGGCCGCGGCGTCGTCGTTCTGCGGTCGCGGCCCCGAGTTCCACGTGAACAGGAACCTCGACTCGGCGCCGGCCTCCCCATCGACGGCGATCCGATACGTCTGCCCCGCCGTCGCGGTGAACCGCGCGGTGCAGCTGCCACCGGCCCAGGTCCCGGTGTCCGCGGCGACCGGTGTCAGGGCGTCGACCGCCGTGCCGGTGTAAACCGCGACGAGGCAGTCGAACCCACCGGCGTGGAACATCGCCGGGCCC
>WNFZ01010312.1_pt1 | contig 12937 bp, 10 predicted proteins | sample 5400081 | NCBI WGS metagenome assembly WNFZ01 (sample SAMN13153365, study PRJNA577476) | soil metagenome | isolation source: 80 cm soil or saprolite under grassland replicate 1 | place: USA:California | collected 2016-06-15
TGGGCTCGCTAGGGGAGTGAGATGATCGTGATCGAGACCGTGGCCGTGTTGGAAAGTAAGCCATTGCTCTCGATGTCGTATAGGTGAACGAGTCCTGGCCCCCGATTGCGGAAGGCGCCACACGGGCAGTAGGTGAAGGCGCCGTTCGCGGGTACCGTGACCAGCGCCCCAGAGGCCAGGGTGATCTGGGTTCCCACGTTGGCGGTAGAGCCGTTCACGCTGTATACCGCCAGGGTGTCGCCAGCGGTGCCAGCGGTGTCGTTGAGGAGAAGACGGCCGTAGCCGGGGGGTGACGATGAAGCAGCTCAGGGTCTCTGCCGGGCCCATCACGAAGTCGGAGCCCCGTGGGGTTCAGAAACTCTGTCAGCCTGTCCGATTCGGCAGGTTTGCAGCGGGATCGAATAAATGAACCCCACGCGTCCCCGCAATCGCCTCACGGCTGGTTCGAGACGTGCGACCGGGAGTCGGGCCCCCAGTGAGCGCGCCCACGTCGCCGCACTTCTCCGCGCTTTCGCTCGCGACGGCCTTCAATGTGCGGCGGGACGATCTGCCGGACGCTTTGCGGGCACCGCGCGGCGACGACTTCTTTGGGGCGCGCGTCATCGGCGGGATTCCGTTCGCCTTCGGGGCCGCAGGGGAGAAGGACGTCGTCTACCTCAACACGGCCCCGGTCGAGATCGGCCTCGGCGCGGCCCGCGCGACCTACGTCCTCTTCGTGCACGCCGTCGCGGACGTCGCCACGAGCTACCTGCAGGGGTTCGCGGACGCGGAGCTGGACGGCAACACGCTCGGCGCCGCTGTCTCCGACTACACGCTGCGCTACGAGGGAGGAGCGACCGCCGCGACGCCGATCCTGCGACGGTTCGCCATCCAGCAGAGCCGCATCGGCTGGGGCGCGAGCGCCTTTGCCGCGCTGCCGGCGCGCGAGGAACAAGTCGTCCGCTCGAGCTCCGAGCAGCTGGCCGCGGACGGCGCTGTGAGGCAGCCCTTCGGCCTGGGCGAGTGCCGCGTCCTCGGGGCGCGCGACTCGCGCGACAACGACCTCCTCTGGATCTACGCGCTCCCCAATCCGCATCCCGAGCAGCCCATCGAGTCGGTGGTCCTGACTCCGCGCGACGAACGATCCGCCGTCTACGCGATCACGCTGACCGACGTTGCCGAGCACCCCCTGCGGCCCGGCGTCCGCCGCCGGGTGCGGCTCGACATGCCCGCCGGAGCGGCCCTGAACGCGATCGGCGAGCTTGACGACGTCGCCGTCGACCTGGGCACGGTGATCTCCGCCCGTGCGGTGCTCGAGTACGACGACGAGCGCTGGCTGGGCGGCGAGCCAAGCGTGCAGCCCACGCAGTCCGAACTCGCGGTCGTCGTCGACTACGTGGCGCACCCGGCCGCCCGGCTCTACGTCGGGGTCGGCGACGAGCCGACGATCTACGAGCTCGCAGCGCGGGTCGAGGGCATCGCGGTTGTGTCGGCGCCGGACCGGCCGGTCCGCGTGCGGATCGTCGAGGCGGGGTTAGGGATGCCGGTGGCAGTGCGCCTCCACATGCACGGCGAGGCGGGCGAGTACCTCCCCCCGAGAGGGCACCACCGCCAGGTGAACGGCGCCTGGTTCGAGGACTCCTACGGCGAATTCGTCGCCGGCCGGCACCAATTCGCGTATGTCGACGGCGACTGCATCGTCGACCTTCCGCTGGGAACGGTCCACGTCGAGATCACGCGCGGGTACGAGGTGGCTCCGCTGCGGCGCTCGATCATCGTCGACTCCGAGACGGACGAGCTCACGTTCGAGCTGGAGAAGGTCCTCCGCTGGCGGGAGCGCGGCTGGGTCGCGGCGGACACGCACGTCCACTTCCTCAGCCCACAGACGGCGCTGCTCGAGGGCCGGGCAGAGAGCGTCAACGTCGTCAACCTGCTGGCGAGCCAGTGGGGCGAAATGTTCTCGAACGTCGCCGACTTCGACGGTAAGACCACCCTCGGCGCAAGTGAGTTCGGCGGCGACGGCGAGTTCCTCGTGCGCGTCGGCTCCGAGAACCGGATGCAGGTCCTTGGACACATCTCGCTGCTCGGCTATTCGGGTGCCATGATCCACCCGCTCTGCACCGGGGGCCCCTCGGAGTCGGCGCTCGGCGATCCGCTCGAGGTGACGATGGCCGAGTGGGCGAAGCGGTGCGTGGAGCAGCGGGGGCTGGTCGTCATGCCGCACGCGCCGAACCCGCAGCTGGAGCGCGCCGCCGACATCGTGCTCGAGCTGGTGGACGCGGTCGAGCTCATGATCTTCAACCCGCTCGTTCCGGGCTCCGCGCTCAGCGCCTACGGGCTCGCGGACTGGTACCGCTACCTGAACCTCGGTTACCAGATCCCGCTCGTCGGCGGCTCGGACAAAATGGCCGCATCGATGCTCCTCGGTGGGATTCGCACGTACGCCCACCTCGGGGATCCCGAGCTGACGTACGAGGGCTGGATGGACGCCGTTCGCGCCGGGAACACCTTCGCCACGATCGGGCCCCTGGCGACGATGCGCGTCGAGGAAACGAGCCCGGGCGGGACGGTCCAGCTGCCCGCCGGCGGAGGCACGGTCGCCGTCGAGTGGGAGGTCGAGTCGGTCGCGTTGCCGATCGAGCAGGTCGAGGTCGTCGCAGGCGGTCTCGTGGCCGAGCAGGTCCGCTGTGGGGGAGCCACCGAGAGCCGCGGGAGCGCGTCTGTCGAGGTCGGCTCGTCGTCGTGGATCGCCCTCCGCGTCCGCGGCAGCTATCACGGCCGGCCGGACGATGTCGCCGCGCACACGAGTGCCGTGCAGGTGCTCGTCGAGGGATCGCCGCTGTTCTCCCAGCCCGACGCGACGGCCGTGCTCGACCAGATCCAGGGCGCGATCGCCTACGTCGACACGCTTGCCCCGCGACCCGAGGTGCGCCGCTACCGCGAGCTACGGGCGACGCTCGAGGCCGCGTACAACCGCCTGCACCAGCGGATGCACCAGGCCGGCGTCTACCACACGCATCCGCTCCACGATCCCGCCGAGCCCCACGAGCACTGAGCGCGCGGGTGTCAACGCTCCCCGACCTCTGCCCCCGAGACGTACGTCTACAAGACGGTCGACGGCTGCCCCGTCGGCGGCGGAGCGCTCATCTAGGGCAGCCGCCGGGACCTGGTCTCGGACGCGTGGGGTGCACAAACTTGGTCCGCCCGACTGAATCCGCCCGTAGGGTTCGTAAATTCGGTCGCCCGGATTTGCAGGAAAATCCTGGTCGCCGGAAGACACGTCAGCGACCGAGGTGGAAGTCGGCGGCGGTCGCTAGTGCGGGGTCGCGCCACCGGCCACGCGAGTTGAACGTGGCAACGATCACGATGGCTGCAATGGCTGCACTCGGCGTTCGCTCGGGTTCGCTGCCGTTCGCTCGGCCGATCGGAAGGCGCTGCAAAGAGGAGGTTTCGGCGAACGTGAGCGAACCCGCGCGAACGCTCGCCAGTCTTTGCCAGCAGAAGGTCGTGGGTTCGAGTCCCATCATCCGCTCCTAAAACCCCCGTAAATCTGGGATTTTTGTTTGGGAATGAGGCAACGTGAGTCCCGGATGAGTCCCAAAGACTTGCCTCCAAAACTGCGTCTCGCACGGCGCTTCAGCAGGACGACATCGCGCGCGACGCGAAAGTCAAGGCGAAGCTGCGATGTTGCCGTAGAAGGTCGTCCTCACGAATGGGCGACCTGCTTCGGTACCGAAGAACGCAGTGCGCACCACGGCCAACCTTTGAGTCTTTCGGCGCCAGCACTCGGTTCCGCCTGCAAATCGGCCTGTTCCCGCGGTGTGAACAGAGTTTTGGCAGCCCACACCACTACGTCCAGGGCCGTCGCTACCGCCTCGACATCGTCGCCACCGAGGGCCGCCAATCGGTCGCGCTACGCGACGCGAGTACGCTCGAGCTTCGCCTGCACCCTGACACGTCGGCGGCCGAGCGCGAGCAGCTGCTTCAGCGCTGGTATCGCCGACTCCTTCGTCCACAGGTCGCGGAGCTGATTGCCAAGTGGGAGCCGATCCTCGGCGTCGAGGTCGCCGACTGGGGTATCAAAAAGATGAAGACGCGCTGGGGGACGTGCAACACCGAGGCCGGCCGGATCTGGATCAACCTAGAGCTGGCAAAGAAGTCGCCCGCATGCCTCGAGTACATCGTCGTCCATGAGCTGGTGCATCGGATCGAGCGTCGTCACAACGATCAGTTCCGCGAACTAATGGATCGCCATCTCCCGCAGTAGCGTATGTGCAGGGACGAGCTCAACCGCGCTCCGCTGGCCCACGAGGACTGGACGTACTAGCGCGGTGCTTGATGCCAGCCAGACCCGCTCGCGGTTTGAGCGCCGACCGCCGATGGCTGATATCTCGATCAAGGCCTGTGGGGTTCAAGAACTCGGTCAGCCACGTCGATCGTGCTGATTTGCAGGGAGATCGAGTTTGCGAACCCTACGGGCACTCTTCCTCCGCGCCGAACGGCAGCCGGATGGCCGGCGCACGTTCCGGCTCCTTGAGGGAGAGCCACTGCCGACGAGCTACGGACCGGAGTCCTACCGGCGGATCTTCGGCGCTGCCCCCGAGCTGCCAAAGGCGGTCGCGGCCCAGAAGGACTAAGGGTCCTTCATTGATTGGGCACTGGCCGTAACCCAGTGCCCTCGGGGCTTTTTCATTTCTTCGGGTCGCCGCGAGCCAGCGCGGTCTACTCAAAGTCCACTCGCCCGCTGCATCGCACGTTGCGAGCCTGCTCTCGCTCGTCTCGCATGAAGCTCGCGGCCGTCTGCATCACGTTCCTGGCCACGATGAGGCAGAAGACGAGCGAGTAGAGCGGCTCGCTCCCCTCGAAACCTGGCCGTATCTGCGCCTGACTGTCCTCGGGGAACCGTGGAGGGGCGCAACGGTAGTGTTGTGACGCTCCTACCCCGATCTGAGGTACCCGATGACTAGGTTCGTCGTCGACGCCAGCGCCGTCCTCCACCTGGCGAGCGCGGGGGTCGAGGTCCCAGGCGCGCACAAGCTCCTCGCGCCGACGCTGCTTCGTTCCCAAACGCTGTCGGCTCTGCACGAGGCCGTCCAGCGGGGCGAGATCCCGGCCGACGTCGCGCGCGACCGCCTCACCCGCATCGGGCGGATGCCGATCAGGCTCCTCGGCGACGCCGTGCTCCGGCGTCGGGCCTGGGACCTGGCGGATCAGTTGGGATGGGCCTCGACCTACAACGCCGAGTACGTTGCACTCACTCAGCTGCAGGCAGATGCGTTCGTAACCCTGGACGCGGAACTGGCGCGCAGCGTCGAAGGGATCGTCGCGACCGCGTCGATTGACGCGCTGCGCTAGGGCTTGTAGCGGTGGTGGAGGAGGATGGCGTTGCCGTCCGGGTCGCGGAACCCGGCGCCATGGCAGACGCCCGAGTCCCACATCTCATTGACCTGCACGCCGGCCGCCTCCAGCTTCGCCTTCGCCTCGGCGACGTCGAGTACGCGCAAAGCAATCGTTCCGGGCGGCAACGGCGTGAACTCGGAGTCGTGGCTGTTTGGCGTCATCACCGCGAGCGTCACGTTGCCGGTCTCGTACTCGACCCAGTCCTCGCCCGGCGAGTTCGGGTTCCTCTCGAGGCCCAGCACCTCTCCGTAGAAATGGTTCGCCTTCTGCATGTCCGTCACCGGGACGCGGATGTAGTCGACTCGCTGCACATCAATCACGGGGCGCGTACCTCCTGGTCGGTGTCTCCCGGGACTCTGTCAGGCGGGTGGCGTTCTCCGCCCCGCTGGCCTCGAAAACGATCCCCAGGACCGGGTACCCGGCCCGGCGACTCGACCGGGGCATCATTGAGGTGGCGCAGACGACGCCCAACGAGACAAAGTCCCGCCGCCCGGAACTTTGTCATCGTCTTGCAAAGGGTGTGATTTGCGGGCTCCGCCGCATAGAGCCCTCAAACCACAGCCCTTAGTTTCGCGGGCCGGGCTGGGTTGATTCGTCCCCCGAGGGGTGGTTCATCGTTTTGCTTCACTCCCCCGGGAGGGGCATGCGAGGGCGAGAAGACGCGACCAGGATCTCTTCATAAGGCACCGGGCTGGGGAAGCCGCAGCCACAGCCCGAATCGCGCGGAGGGGGCGGCGCCGCAGCCGCCCCTTTCGCAGCCGCCTTTACTCCCTGGAGTCAGCGCCGTGCCAGACAGTCGCTACGACGTGGCGTAAAGCTTGTCCGAGTCTCCTAGTTCTGGACATCACCCGCTCTTCTTCGCCTCAAAGACTCTCGAAGCGGGGCTCTTTGTTGTCGGTGCTGACACCGCAGCGCCGGTGCGTGCCGAATTTGTGAAACGAGCTCTGAGCAGCGCAGCGAGGAAGAGGACGACCACCGGATCAACGACGAGCCGGAAGCGCCAGTTCTCGCCCACCTCCGACAGGCTTGACCCGACCGTCACCCAGACCACGGTGACCCACACGAAGAGGAGCGTCGCGTCGTCCCGCCAGCGGCGGCGTGCGATCAGCCAGAGCCCGGCCAGCCCGGTGGCGAGGTATGCGAGTGCGGCGAAGACTCCGATCCGGTTCGCGTAGCGGGTCGAGCCGTAGACGACCAGATCGAACCCGTCGTTCCAGTTTCCCAGCGCCCTCCGGTTCCGCTCGACGGCGCCGCTCATCGTCGGGGGTCTCAAGTAGAGCTCGAGCGCACGCTTCACGGAGACGAAGAGATCGCGCGGCCGCAGGCGGACGAGCCGAAGATCGTCGTGCAGGTAGCGGCGCGAGATCTCGATGTAGGCGATGTTGTGCAGGTTCTGCTCGCCGTCGCTCTTGAGCGGCGCGTCGAGCACTGGGATTCCGGTCGGGCGGTGCGGAGGCACGGCGTCCCGGTACGCCGAAAGCGCCGAAAGCGGCTTTACGAGCGAGACCCGCGAAAGCTTCCCCTCCGCCACGAGTCGGCGCCTGTCGGCCAGAGGGACGTCGTGGAGCGTGAGCCGCGCCACGCCCATTCCGAGCCAGCTGCTCGTGCTAGGCGACCCGAAGAGCACCCAGTTCTTGATGTAGACGCCGGCGACGATCGCAACAGGGACCGCGGCTGCCGCGAGCGTTCGCCTCGCAGGAACGCGGGCCAGGAGCACGAGCGCGAGGACGAGCAGCAGCCACGGGAGCTGGAAGAGCGTCCGCAGGAGCACGAGTCCGGACGCTGCGCCGAAGAAGGCGAGCCCGCGGCCGAGCGTCGGCCGGTCGAGGTAGCGCGCGAGCAGGAGCGCGGACGCGGTGATCAGGACGAGCGTGGGGAAGTCGTAGAAGAGCATGTTCTCGTAGGTGATCGTGGCCGGGGCGAGCGAGACCAGGAGCGCGATCGCCACCGCGGCCGCAACGGGGAGCCGCAGGCGTCGCCCGAGGGCGTAGGTCACGAGCACGAGTACGAGCGAGAGCAGGAGGTGCACGGCCTGGAACGCCCCTGCCCAGTGGCTCCCGGACACCTTCAGCACGAGGCCGAGAAAGAGGTTGTAGCCCGGCGGCTGGCCGTGGAGCCACCAGAGGCTTTCGGCGAGCCTGTGCCGGAGGAGCTCCGGGTCGATGTTCTGCACCGACGAGGCCAGCTCACGCTTGTCGAAGCGGACGCCGAAGCCGTAGACCACTGCCCGCGACGCGCCCCAGGCAGCGACGAGCACGAGCTCCGCTCTCCGGTCGGCCCAGAGCCTGCGCGCGGCTTTCACGAGATCGCGTTCCTCCGGAGCCGCGGCGCCAGCGAGCGTGCGAGCACGGCGAAGAGCGCGACGACGACGAGATCGCGGGCGACCACCTCCCACGACTCGAGCGCGGAGAGTTCGTGGACGAGGGCGGGATAGTGCTTCGGGAACCATGCCTGCGTGAGCAGGAGGGCTGCGGTCAGGAGCGCCGTGGGGGCGCGGCTCGGGACAAGCGGCACGAGCGGAAGCAGCCAGACCAGATACTGCGGAGAGAAGACGCGGTTGAAGGCGACGAACGCGACGACGGCGGCGGCAAGGGCAACGGCGAGCCGCTCCCGGGTCGACTCCCCTCGCGCAAAGGCGATCCACACCCAGACGAGCGAGCCGGTGCCCTGCCAGGAGCGCCGCGGCGCCTAGGCTCTCGATCTGCAGCGGCCGGCCGAACTGGACCCAGAAGCTATGCGCGAGCCCGCCGGGAGCGAGCACTGCGAAGGGGAGGAAGGCCGCAGCCAGGACGGCGCCGAGCACGGCCGTCCAGATCGCCGCGAGGCGGCCTCCGCCGCGTCGCCAGACCCACACGAGGGCGAGCGGAACGAGGACGACCGCGTACAGCTTCACGGCGATCGCGGCGGCGAGCAGGACGGCGCCGAGCCGGTCCCGGCCCGAGAGCAGCGCCGCGGCCGTTCCGGCCGTGAGCGCCGCCGGCCAGAGATCGAAACGGCTCTGGACGACCGTGCCGAGGAGCACCGGAGAGGCCGCGACCACGGCGAGCGCAATGCCCGTGCGCACGGCCGAGGCCCGGAGGACGGCGAGCGCGAGCCCGAGCAGGAGCGTGGTGGCGACGCCGCAGCCGGCCATCCAGCGGTCGAAGGCCCGGTCGTAGGCCGCCTGGTCATCTGAGGGCGCCGTCAGCTCGGGAGCGAGAAACGCGGGCAGCGAGCCCGGCGGGTACTCGAGGTCGAAGTCGCGGTAGGGCACCTCGCCGCGCACGATCGCGTCGCCGTACCGCTCGTAGACCGGCGTGTCCGAGATCCGAAGACCCCGCCACCAGCCGTGGTGGATCAGCGTCCATGCTCCGAGGAAGGCAACGGCTGCGACGAGTGGCGCTGCGAGGCGCCAGACTGCGAGGCGCCGGGGTCCCTGGCTCCCCCTTGCTTTGCGGGGTGCCGCGTCTCGCCTCGGGCGGGGCACGCTCAGCGCTGGCCCAACTCATCCAGCAGACGCGTCGACCCCTCCACGTCCGTGAACGGAAACGTCACGGTGCCCGACGACAAACCCACGGCCGCATGATGATGAAGCGCCACGACTGCACGCGTCCAGCAGCTTCGCTGAGGGGCTTCCGGTTGCGGATTACTTCACTGGCCGGCGCGCTTCTCGTCGAGCTCGGTCAGGCGAGCGATGTTGGCCGCCTCGTCCGGATCCGCCTCCTCCACGGCGAGCCACGCGTCGAGGATCTCCTTTGCCTCCTCAGGTGTCGTGCGCTTCAGGCTCATGACGAGGACGTTCGCGTCGTTCCAGCGGCGGGCGCCCTCCGCGATCCACGGATCCCACGCGAGGGCCGCTCGTACGCCCGGAACCTTGTTCGCGGCCATGGACGTGCCGGTGCCCGTCCAGCAGAACAGCACTCCCTGATCGGCGTCGCCCGACGCGACGGTCTCCGCGACCTTGCGGGCGACCTCCGGCCACTGGTCCCGATCGAGCACGGTCACGTCGTGGCCTCGCGCCTCGAGCTCGGCCACCACCGTGTCCGCGACGGGGCCCTCGTCATCGGCTCCGACCACGATCTTCATTCGTTCGCGTAGCTTGCCCGATTGACTTCTGGGGCCGCCGAGGCGGAGGATCGCCGCGACCGGCATCGATCGACTGGAGGGGAGAATGAGGAAGCGGGTCTTCGCCGTCTTGACGGCGGCGGCTGTCTGTCTGGGCACCGCCTCGCTCGCGTCAGCGGGCAGCGGCCTGGTGTCGAGCGGCAGCCCGCCGAACATGACGCCGCAGAACCACCAGAACGAGCCGGCGGTCGCGATCGACGCGAATCATCCCGACTTCGCGGTTCGCGGGCGTCAACGACTTCGTCGACTGGGCGCCGTGCCCCAAGAAGGACGCGACGGAGAACGGCAACTGCTTCGACGACGCCGACGCCGGCATCGGACTGTCCGGCGTCTATTTCTCGTTCAACCGCGGCAACAGCTGGACGCAGCCGACGTACAGCGGCTGGACGGCCGCCGACTGCGATCCGCTCGCGCCGTGCGCGGCGCACCCGGGGCCGATCCACACGCTGCCCTGGTACTACGAGAACAACCTCGTCTCGTCCGGCGACCCGGCGGTCGCCGTCGGCCCGGTGCCGAGTGGCGGGACCTTCGCGTGGGGGAACGGGTCGCGCGTGTACTACGCCAACCTCGTCTCGCCGTTCGTCGTCTCGGGCGGGCAGCCGTTCCCGAACGAGGTGTTCCGAGGCTTCATCGGGATCGCGGTCTCGCGGCTCGACAACCCGACGCCGGCGAGCATCCTGCTCAAGTCGAGCTGGAAGCCGCCGGTGATGGTGAACACACGCAATAGCCAGACCGCTTTCGACGACAAGGAGCAAATCTGGGCCGACAACGCCTCCTCGAGCCCGTTCTTCGGCCGCGTCTACGTCTGCACGGCGCAGTTCCGCAGCGTGGGGCTGCACCTCGCGCCGGGCGGGAACTTCCCGGTGCCGGTGGTGGTCGCGACGTCGACCGACGGCGGCGGCACGTGGACGTCGAAGCAGGTGACCCCGGCAGGGACGACCGGGCACGGCCCGAACCTGTGGGGGTTGAGCGGGTGCACGATCCGCACCGACAGCCACGGCGTCGTCTACCTCTTCTCGGAGATGTTCGAGAACCCGGCGCTGGTCGGGCTGCCGACGCACGGCTTCCACGTCATGTTCAAGTCGTTCGACGGTGGCAAGCACTGGACGTCGCAGCAGATCATCCGGCAGATCACCGACCCGTGCTACTTCGCCGATCCGGTGTACGGCCGCTGCGTGATGGACGGCTACGCCGGCGCGCGCACCGACCTCGCAGCGGCTCCGAGCGTCGACATCGCGAACGGGGCGCCGACGGGTGCCGGAGCGACGAACGAGATCGTCGACGCGTGGGCTGACGGGACGGCGCTGAACGCGGAGGAGGCACGCGTCGTGTGGTCGACGAATGGCGGCGCGACCTGGAGCAGCCCGACGGCGATTCAGCTGCCCGGCGACCGGCCGATCTACGCCGCGGGAGCGCCGACCGCGTGGTCGCCCGCGTACATCGGGCCCGACGGCGATCTCCGCGGCACGTATCCCGGTCACGACATCTATCAGGAGCGGATCGGCGACTACGTCTACGCCGCCGCAACGTCCACCTACGGCCTCGGCGTCTGGACCGACGCGCGCGACGCGCAGGTCTGCTCGGAGGTGCAGACCTACCGGGCGGCATCGTACGCGGGCGGCGAGCGCGTGACGCCGGCACCGTGGCCGCTCTTCAGCTGCCCGCTGTTCGGCAACACCGACATCTGGGCGGCGACGACGGGGTAGGACGAGACGATTCGTCGAGGGGGGCCGCGGACGGTTCCGCCGCGGCCCCCCGTCGGCGTGCCGTCGTCGCAGGCGGTGAACGAAGCGAGCGACTCGGGCGCGGTCGGCTACCGTGCCGCGATCATGGGGTCGAACCCGAGGCGGACGTGGAAGAAGCCAGCCGCAAGCGGCCTCGTCGCTCTCGCGGCGACCGTCTCTGTAGCGCTCCTGCCGGCGCCGCACGCGGCCGCCGGCAGCCGGGACGACACCGCCTCGTTGCAGGCGAAGCTCGATGCCGGCGGCTCCGTCTTCATCCCGAAGCTCCCGAACGGCTCGTGCTACGCGACGCGCGGGCTCTGGGTCTCGCGCGACGGCACCTCGATCACCTCCGACGGCGCCTGCATCGTCGCGCTCGGCCCGGGTGAGGCGCGCATCAAGACGGGAGACGGCAAGCCGGTGCGGGCTAATGCTGTCTTCTTCCTCAACCACTCTTCCATCTTCGTCCCGCCTCCGGTTCGGGTCACGATCAGCGGGCTGGAAATTCGTGTTCCGGCGGCGACGCGCATGCTCGGCGTCGCCGCCCTCGGCCACGAGGTGACGCTCAGCAACATCCGGATCAGGGGGTCGCCGACCACCGACGTCGTCGTCGGCAGCGGCCGGATCGGCGGCGGCGGGATGACCGCCCGCGTCGAAGTGCGCGACTCCACGTTGACCGGCGGTCAGCGCGACGTGCTCCTCGTCTTCGGCCCGGTCGGCGTGCGAATCGAGGGGAACACCCTCTCGGGCGGACGCGGCAACGCACTCCACCTTCGCGCAGCCGACCGGGGACAGCCCACCCTCGACGTCCACGTCACCGGGAACACGATCGTCGACAACGCCGGCGCCGGGATCTTCCTCGAGCTCGATCCCAAGAACGGACTGCCCGTGCTCGCCTCCGGGATCGAGCTCAGCGGCAACACGATCCTGCGGAACGCCCGCAAGGCCCCGGCGGCACGCCGCGGTGGCATCGTCCTCGCCGGCGGCCAGCGTGACCGGAACGGCAGCCTCCTCCTGGCGCAGAACGTCGTTCGCGCCAACAGCGGGCCCGGGATCCTCGGCCGCAGGACGACGCTCGCCGTCACCGCGACCGGCAACGACCTCCGCGGGAATCGGGGCGGGGCGACCAGGGGGATGGGCACCGCGGCTGCCGCTCCCGGCGGCCCGTCTCGAGACTCCCGGCCGTTCATCCCGGCAGCAGCCGGCGCCGTCCGAGACGACACCGCACGGCTGCAGGCTCGCCTCGACGCCAGCGGCGGCACGGTGTTCCTGCCGAAACTCCCGAACGGCGAGTGCTACGCCACGCGTGGGCTCTGGGTCTCGCACGACGACACCACGATCACCTCCGACGGCGCCTGCATCGTCTCGCTCGGGCCGGGGGAGGTCCGGCTGCACTCGGGCGACGGGGATCCGATCGCGTCGAGCGCGGTGTTCTTCATCAACCGTTCTCGCCCGGCGAAACCCGCGCCGGTCGGGATCACCATCAGCAACCTCAGGATCGTCGTACCGGACGGCGAGCCGATGTACGGCGTCGTCGTCTCCGGCCACCAGGTCACGCTCAGCCACCTCGAGATCGGCGGCTCGCCGAAGGACGACATCCTCATCGGCGCCCGCGCGAACGGAAACGGGTACGCGGGCGGCGTGGCGGTGCTCGACTCGACCCTGAGTGGGGCGAAGCGCAACGCGATCTCCGCGACCGCCGTGATCGGCCTCCGGATCGAAGGGAATACGAT